>Ga0208454_1000459_pt1 | contig 23515 bp, 23 predicted proteins | sample EasRivMeERMZT100_FD_187530 | JGI IMG/M metagenome (GOLD analysis project Ga0208454, IMG submission 187530) | Soil microbial communities from meander-bound floodplain in the East River, Colorado, USA - East River MetaG ERMZT100 (SPAdes) (version 2) | ecosystem: Environmental > Terrestrial > Soil...
TGTCCTGGCTTGGGACTCCCTGCGCCGCCATCGCGACGATTTGCGCACGTTGAATCAATCTCAACGGCAAACTTCTTCCATGAGTCCATGTGCGCAACACCGCACGTTCTTCCGGGGACAACAGGATAGGAGGCGCTATTTTCATGTCGCATAAGATAGCTTTCGTCGTAGATATAAGTCAAGTTAATTATGGGACACTACACTAGATCCACAATCGGGATCTAGTGATTTGCCTCAAAAGATTGGTTTGTGTTAAAGACCCCTAACGGCACTAAGACTATCATCGTAGACAATTGCTAGCATTTTTTGAGCCTTTGAGGTGTAACAGTGGATCATTTCGCCGACGCCATTCGCAGCATTCCGTTTTTTTCCGGTCTTTCGCGAGAAGACTTAGCGCGGGTTGCGGGCAAGCTCGAGCAGCGTCAGTACTCATCGGGTGAAGCCATTGTCCAACAAGGCGAAGAGGGAGACTCATTATACGTGGTGCAGTCCGGGGCGGTGGAAGTAATGTTGGAAAATGGCGGGCCGCGAACTGAGAGCTTGGCTATGCTCGGCCAAGGAGATTGTTTTGGTGAAATGGCGCTTTTCACCGGTCAGAAGCGATCGGCCACGGTGCGCGCCTTCGTCGATAGCGCAATCCTGAAACTTAGCCAAGAAAATTGGGACGATCTGCTCCGCAAGTATCCCTCTCTGGCGCTTCATTTCTGCAAAGTTCTAAGCCGCCGATTGGCGGACACCGATAAAGATGTTTCGCGAGGCCGAGGCGCCTTCAATCTGGTCATGGACGAATTCCTTATGGCGCAGTCTCCAGAGATGCAAAACTTTCTCACCCAGACTGCCGAATTAAAGATCCTTGATGCGGGCGCGATTCGGTCGGTGTTGTCGGTCGCCGATCCGAACTCATTCTTGGCGGCGCTCGCAACAACCTACCCGACATTCTTACAGAAGGACCAGCAGGGGCAGTATGAATATCGCGAACACCTGCGCGATTTCCTGATCGGCAAGTTTAAGCAAATCGTCCCCGAGGCTCGCCGCAAGCGACTCCATGGCGATTTCGCGGCATATTTTTCACGGCAGGGTCGATGGCTGCTTGCTATCGATCATTTTAACAAAGCCGAAGACTGGCAGGCGGCCTTGAAGCTGATCAAGTCCCACGGCGAAGCGTTGATCGACAACGAGGCGCCGCAAGTTTTACTCGCCGTGCTTGCAGCGCTGCCGGCCACAGTGATCGACCCGCATGGTTACCTGGCGCGGTTGCGGGGCCAAGTCAATGCGCGGCTGGGCGACCTGGAAGGCGCCATCGCTTCTTATCAAATGTTTTTGGGGCACAAGCAAGCGTCGGTGGGGGAGGCGATTGAAGCTACGCGTTATTATCAAGAGTTGGCGGAGCTGCATCGAAGGAAGGGGGAACTGGGCGAGGCACTCGGCTGTTTGCAGATGGGCGCCACTATGGTCGAAGGGGGGGATGGAGATCTTGACGCAGTCGAGGCGCTTCGTTCGATTGGGCACCTGCAGCAGATGCGAGGAACAGGTCACGAGGCCGTAAGTTGGGGGGCCCGCGCATTAAACGTCTCCGAAAAATTACGAAGCGCAAAGGCCACAAGCTTATTCGGCTTGAATAAAAAAGCCGTGGGAGTGACACTGGCGATCGTCATTGCGACGGTCGTTTGGCATTTACCGCCTCAAGCCCCTTTGGACGAGAGGGGCGTTCATTTTTTGGCTATTTTTTTGGGAATAGTGGTTCTCTGGGGGTTCGAGATCTTTGAAGAACATGTGGTCGCGATCCTGCTGCTACTTTCATGGCTTCTTTTGGGTTTAGTACCCACCCGAACTGCGCTAGCCGGTTTCGGCGAGTCAACGTGGTTCTTTGCCCTTGGTGTCTTGGGGATCGGTGCCGCGGTAACCTCCTCTGGCCTGTTGTACCGCCTGGCTCTGCAACTCTTACGCTTACTTCCGCCGAAGCATCAACTTTATAGTCTCTCGCTGTTGATCTCGGGTTTCGTCATTACTCCGGTTTTTCCGGAGAACAAAGGCCGAATTGGTATCATGGCGCCGCTTACCCAGACAATTTCCGAGGCGCTTGGGTATGGCGCGCGTTCTAACGGAAGCGCGGGATTGGCTTTTTCCAGCTTGATAGGGTTCACCAGTTAACTTTTGCGTTTCTCACCGGCGCAACCTATTGTCTGGTCGGTTGGAGCGTATTACCCGCCGATGCCCAGGCCAATTTTGGTTGGGTGACGTGGTTCGAAGCGGCGCTCCCGGCGGCGATTGTTACCGTCTTACTTTTCTATTTCGCCATCCAAATTTGTTTTCCGGGTGACAATGCAGATGGCCCCCGATTTTCGCGCAAGACGTTGATCACCCAAATGGAGATATTGGGACCTCTCACTTCTGGTGAATGGATAAGTCTCGGTGTGATCGTCTTGGCTGCCTTCGGATGGTTGGGAAAACCGTTGCATGGTATCAGCGAGGCATGGGTGGCTTTGAGCGCCTTGGCAATTTTTCTTATCACTGGACTGCTTGATAAGAAATGCCTTAGGAACAATATCGACTGGGGTTATCTGCTATTCCTAGGTGTGGTTTCCGCCATGGACGATGTCATGCGAGTGCTGGGCGTGGACCGCTGGTTAGCCGGATTTGTCGCTCCAGTCCTCTCCGCGGTTTCGTTCTCGCCTTTATTGTTTCTCTTCGTGGTTGCTCTGATGGTTTACGGATTGCGCTTTCTGCTGAAGAAACCCGCTACCGTGGTTTTATTCGTGGTGACGTTAACCCCCATGGCTCAGCAGGTTGGCATACATCCTGGCGTGTTGTTGCTCACGATTCTCATCGCAATCGAGGCCTGGTTTCTGCCTTATCAGACGGATTCTTATCAGATTGCCTACTATAGCACTGATGAGAAGGCTTTTTCCCACGCCCAGGGAAGAAAACTCATGATGATCAAGTTCTTTGTTTCACTTGTAACAATCGGCATTAGTATCCCGTATTGGCGCATGTTGGGTTTCATTCGCTGAGCTGGTCGTCATGGAGGAAAGTTGCGCAGACCAACAACCTAAAATCCGGTTTCTACTTCGCTTTCATACGGGTGTGGAAGCTATGCCATCCCCAACCCTTCGCTGTTTCATTTGCGCATCTTTCTCAGTTGGACTGACCAAGCATCGCATGGACCTATAGTTCTCCGCGCCCTTGCTGAAGCAACCTCAACTTGCTTTACCCGAGACGCCAATTGCGTGCTTCGAGAGGAAAATGAGTGTAAATTTTCAGCATAAGCTCTCCGACAACCCAATATCGCGAGATTGGACTTTCCAGGCCCGATAAAATAGTACGATTTTTTTTCAACTCTAGTTGACAACCCTTGGCATTGAATAACACCGTCTTTGGCCAAAGTCGTTAATTCTCCTTGCTCCAGGTATTACCTCTCCTAGCTTTGGGTTTCATTCCACGTCGGCGCTTTGATTCCGTCCCTGACCCCATTAAAACTTTTTCCATCTGACAAACTCCGGTATCTTTACCAGCCCGCTGATGTGTCGGTGGGGTGATATGCGGTCGCCCAGCATCGCTGTAAACTCGCGCAACTTAGTTTCGCGCGAATCGATTTCCACCCTTCGCGGATGATTGCCGCTTTGAGCGGTAGCTTATGATGTCGTCCCAGGAGGAATGCCACCCAACGGCCGAACTAATTATTCGTGGCGATTCTCTCATCGGCCATGATCACGCCTTCGTTGGTGAAGAGCCAACGGCGTAGCCAGGATTCCAATGTATTGGGTTGTTGTTTGAGCAGCGCGTCGATGAACACATGCCAGGGAATAACTGAAATTTTCATTTTCTTTTTCACCTAGATTCGAGTTGGTCAGTTAATGAGAGTTGCGCGCATGTGATTCGAGGTGGACTTTGAGAAAGCTCAGAGAATAAATTCTTGTGCCGCAACGCTTGCAAATGGTCGCGCGCTGATTGGTTCTCCGGACCGGTACTTTCTTAAACATGGTGGCGAGTAGTAGTTTCATCGAAAGCTCCTTCAATGGATTTGATACTCCCGCGATAGAGCAACCACGGTGCCAAACTCTCGATGGTCCGGCGTCCAGCAAAAAGTGTCTATCTTTCGAAGTGTTATAAATAGTTTGGTGGCGACGGTTGGAGTCAGAGACAGCGATTTCTGACCAATCTTGTGCAGCGTTGGGCAGATTTGTTCGGAAATACTCTCTTATTCTCCTTGAATCGGGGAGAAGCTACCAGGCCCTCTTTGGAATGGCTTGTTTTACCAAGGAAGTGATTTGGACTGGGCGGCGACCTGATTCGCAGAAACGTTCTTTTCGGCCCGAGTTACTTCTGTTAAGATACAGTTCGCTAAGGTCAGAGAGGATGAGAATATTATGGGAAGGGCCGTAGATTACATAATGATCAACATCTTCGAACCCAGTTTGAATTGGGCTTTGAGCCACCCGTTCATATCCGTAGTGGTCGTGGGCGCGCTAATTTATTTTGCCTGCCGCAACTATCGCATGCTTTGATCTCCAGTTTGCCATAGCGCGCTACTACACCCCGGTCCAAAAGTTATCCAACTCCGTTACGGTTTGTTTGTCTCTTGCTACCCTGTTCAGACGCTCGTCTATAGATTTCACATTTGCATTTTCCTAAGTCGGGGAATAGGATTTTTGCCACTTCACTGAGGAGTTGCCCTATGCCTCTAGTTTCAGCGCTATGCGCCAGTCACGCGCCAAATATTCTGCTTGAACCCGGACGTGAGTGGGACGATTTCATGGATCTACACTACAGCATGGCGCCCTCCGGCACGGCGCGCCGGCCGACATTCGAGCAGCAAAAAAAATTGCGGCAAGACGCTGAAGCTGCGTTCGCTGCATTGCGTGCCGATCTCGAGCAGGCGAAGCCCGATGTTTTGATCGTCGTTGCCAACGATCAGTTCGTCAATTTTTTCTGGAACAATATCCCGACTTTCTTCGTTACTACCGCCGACGAGGTGAAGGGTCAGTTCACCCGGCACAAATTTCATTACAAAAATCACAAGGAACTGGGCAAAGCGATCGTTCGCGCCGGGATGGAGCGGGGTATCGATTTTTCATACGGCGAGCACATCGAGCTTCAGCACACGCAAACTGTGCCGCTTTACTTTTTGCTGCCAAAACCGACGATTCCCATCTTGCCGGTGTACGTGAATACTTGGGTCGATCCCGCGCCGTCGCCGCGGCGCTGCTACCAAGTCGGCGAGCTGATCCGCGCGGCTGCCGATCAATCGAGCGAACGCGTCGCCATTCTCGCTACCGGAGGATTATCCCACTTTCCGGGTTCGCCGCACATCGGCGAGATCGACGAGAGCTTCGATCACCAACTGCTCGACGTCATGCGCCAGGGCAAGGGGAAAAGCCTGGTCGATTACTCCGTGCAAGATCTCTTGCAGGCGGGCGATACGGAATTTCTCAATTGGATGGTGGTGGTTGGCGCCATCGGCGACGCCAAGGCCACTTATACGGGTTATATGCCGGACTTTGTCGCCACCGGTTGGGGCTTTGTCAGCTGGAAGCTCGTTTAGTTTCGCGTCTCGGGTTCAATTCGAAGAACGGCAACCGCCTGCTGCTGCGTTGGAGAAAGCAATGAGCTGTTATGATCTTAGTCGTTTGCTTTTCGATCTAAAGATGAACGAATCGACTTATCAGAGGTCGTTAAGCGACTTTGAAGCAGTGATGGCTGATTACGATTTGTCGGCTGAAGAAAAAGACGCGCTTCGATCCGGCGATCCGCGCAAGCTGCGCCAGTTGGGCGTGCACGGCATGCTCTGTCTATACATTAAACGGCTGAGTCCACAGTTTCGCGACAATATTTATTGGGCGCAGAAGTAAATTTCGACAGGGCTGCGAATCAAATTTCCTTTTTGACCCACCCCATGGGGTTTGCTAGTATCCGCCAGACTCAAATCGATCAGGGGGACAAACGTAAATGGATTTAGGATTGAAAGGTAAAGTCGCTTTGGTCGCGGGCGCGAGCCAGGGAATGGGCCGGGCTTCGGCATTGGGTTTTGCCCGCGAAGGCGCCAAGGTCGCGATCTGCGCGCGCGGCGAAGCGGCGCTCAAGGAAGCGGCGGAAGCGATCCGCAAACAGACCGGCGGCGAGGTTCTCGCCATGGTGGCTGACATGTCCAAGGCCGACGACATCAAGAAGTTCGTCAACGACAGCGCCAAACATTTTGGCCGGCTCGACGTGATCGTCAACAACGCCGGCGGACCTCCTCCCGGCGAGTTCATGAAGTTCACCGACGAGGACTGGCAAAACGCATTTAACTTGAGTTTCATGAGCGCCATGCGCATGACCCGCGAAGCGGTGCCGCATATGCGCAAGGTCGGCGGCGGCCGGGTGATCAATATTACTTCTTACTCGGTCAAGGAGCCCATCGCCGGTCTGGTGCTTTCCAACGGCATTCGCAGCAGCGTCATCGGCATGGCCAAGACGATTTCGCGCGAGCTGGGCCGCGACAATATTTTGATCAACAACGTTTGCCCAGGGCGCATCGACACCGACCGGGCGCAGAAGCTCAACAAGGCGCGCGCTGATCGTGTTGGCCGACCGGTGGAGGAGATCAACAAAGAGATGGCCGCGGAAGTGCCGCTCGGCCGATACGGCACGGCGGAAGAAACGGCTGATCTGATTGTCTTCCTCGGTTCCGATCGCGCCAGTTATATTACCGGCACGACGATTCAAATCGATGGAGGTTTGGTGAGGGGGATTCAATAATGGTGCACTTCGTCATTCAGTGGGACCTGCCCGATCAAAAGGCGAACCTGACGATCTATGCGAACAAGGCCAAGAACGATTGGCTGCCGATCACGCTCGGGCATAAGGGCGTGATCGAAATTCGCAACTATCGAAACCCGCTGGAGGTCTCGCCCCATGTGGCGATCACGATCGACTTCGACAACATGGATAATTGGCGCGAATTCATCGACTCGCCGGATTATATTCGCATCATGCGCGAGTTGCGGATTCTTGGCTGCAATAACTTTACGGCTAATGTCTGGGCGCCGTCGAAATATTTTGCCGAATCGATGAAGCCTTAGAAGAAGTTTAACCGCAAAGAACATAGCGCGGCGAAGCCGCAAGCGAAACTCGGAATATCTCCCGCAAAGACGCCGAGGCCGCAAAGGTCGGAATAAATGAACAGGTTGGTTTGTAAAATTATCAATCTTTCGATTCCGAACTTGGCGTGCTTTGCGCCCCTTCGGCGATGCTCAGGACATGCTTGGCGGGAGTCAATTCCCGTGTTCGAGCATTCCAGATCACCGGAATATTTGTACCCGCTGCGCAAAATTTTAGGGGTGAGTTTGAAACTCGCTCGCTTCGCTTTTTACATGGCCTGATACGGCCAAATCTCCTTGAGCCGCAAGATGTGAATGCCGTGAGTCTTATCACTCAGGTAAATGCAGCCACGCCGGTCGACCAGCACGTCCTCGGATTGGGCCACCCGTTGGCTCGGCTTGGTGCCGATGCGCCCCAGCGGATCGGCCGGGACGAAGTAAGCGAACTCTTTTGGCTGGCGCGCATCGCGGATGTCGTAAACTCTTAAGCCCGCGTTGAAGTAAGTTAGATAGGCGATGTCGTCGCGGTCTTCCAGAGAAGTGTGGTGGTTTGGGTGATGATGGTTGTGCGGGCCGAAGCGGCCGGCTTGCTCGTAGAAATTTTTCAATTCACTTTCAGGCGGCGGCTGAGGCAGAGGAAAAAGCGACAGCATGCGCGGGCACTTTTCATCGCTGATGTCGACGATACCCGCCATGTTCAGATTCTCATCGCCGTTTTCCCGGATCGCTTCGTCATTGATTAGAGCGATTTTCCGTCGCGGTAGCGGCAGGTAAGTGTGAATTCCCTGCGTCGCGGTGATACCGCGGAAGGCGATTTGGCTGATCAGCTTCGGCTGCGAAAAATCTCTGACGTCGAGAATAATGCCGCCGCCGTCGCCGTAGGAAAGGTAGGCGCGGTTGCCTTCGATATGCGCCGGCCCATGGCAGGAATATTTTAGCCCATTGCTGCTCGCGCCGATCTGCTGCTCCGGCAACGAGAAGCGGCCGACTTCGCGCGGCTTGCTCGGATCTGAAATATCGACGCTGCGATAGATTTTGCCATTGAGCCCTGGCGCGCCCGCCGCGGCGTGCACCAGGTTGCCACCGTCATAAAAATTTCTGTGCGTGCCCGTGCTGCCGGTTTTGAAATGGCCGATCTGTTTGGGCTGGGTCGGCTCGTTGACATCGAAAATGAAAAAACCTTCCGCCGCTGGCTCCCCTTCCGTGCCGCCCCAGCCGGGCGCGATTCTTTCCAAGCCTGTGATCATCTTGCCATCGGCCACTTGAATTTGAATTGTCCAGGTATTTTCCGGACCAGGAACATAGGTACAAAACTCCGGCCCCGTCGGGTCGGTGACATCAAGCACGCTCCAACCACGATGCCAAAGATGCGCGACGTAAAGATACCAACGGTTATTTTTTTCTTGCATCGCGAGCTTGAAGGCCGGTTGGCCGTTCAGATCGTGGTAACCCACGGCGTCGAGGTTCTTGGCAAAAAAACCTTGCGGTACTCGCGGCGCCATAATTACCGCCTTACTTCCACGCCGATTTGTCGGCAATACCTTTTGACCGGACACTGACTACAGATGGGCGAGATCGGCCGGCATAGATGCTGACCGAAATTGACCAACAGGTTGTTGTACTCGATCCAATATTTTCTCGGCAGCTTGCCGCGCAGGGCGACTTCCGTTTTCTCCGGCGTGGCAGTTTTGATATAGCCCCAGCGGTTGGAAATCCGGTGCACATGGGTGTCGACGCAGATGCCGGGCTTGTTGTAGCCCAAGGTGACGACCAGGTTAGCGGTCTTGCGCCCGACACCTTTGAATTTGAGCAGCTCGTCGATCTCATCGGGCACTTTGCCGTCGTGGTGATCGATCATGGTCCGGCACATCTCAAGAATATTGATCGCTTTGGTTTTATAGAAGCCCACCGGGTAGATGAGCTTTTCTAGCTTCTTCGCGCTTAGTCTTACCATCGCTTGCGGCGAATCAGCGACGGCGAACAAACGATGCGATGCTTTTGCTGTGGTAGCATCTTGCGTGCGCAAACTGAGAATGCACGAGATCAACACGCGAAACGGACTTTCATAGGTTTCGGCCATCAGCGTTACGACCGGCGTGTTCCACTTGGGCACTTCGCGGCGCAAGATGCGAATGGCAGCGTGGATATCACGGTCTTTCACAGTGCTAGTGTTTTGCCTTTCGATTGGCTAGATTGGGTTTGTTCTTATCACAGATCGCGCACCCGTCAAAAGTTTCGCTGCTCATGGTTGCCGCCAAGATTATCTCCGTACTGAACTCGCGCACACCGGAATTCATCGCCGGCAATGGCCACAAGCCGGCGGCCGTATTGATTCCGATTCAAGAACGGCAAGACGACGATTATCTTGTGCTCACTCAGCGCGGTGAGCACTTACCAACGCACAAAGGACAAATTGCATTTCCGGGCGGCCGGGTCGATGTCGGCGACAAGGATATTTTCCACACCGCACTCAGAGAAAGCGAGGAAGAGATTGGCATCAATCCGGAACAGGTGAAAATACTCGGTCGCTTGGATGAATTTACGGCGGGATATGGTCTGGTGGTCACGCCGGTGGTGGGCGTGATTCCGGCCCATTACGAATTTCGCATGGATCCCAGGGAGACCACCGCGGTGGCTTCGGTGCCGATTCATTCGCTTATGGAGCCGCCCAATTTTACCTTCGACGACAAACTCTCACCGGGCGGCCATCCGAGCTATCACTTTTACGTCAATGGCTGGGACGTGTGGGGCGTGACCGCGCGGATTCTCGTGCAGTTTTTGCAGTTGGCCTATGATTTCAAAATAGGCGAAGCCACTTCGCGGGCGGGGGATTGACCCCGCCGCGATTTTAAATCCAATAATTCTCCGCAGCTTGCTGCGGGCACCAATTAAATGGGGAATCCAAAGGGGGCGAGCATCCCCTTTGGTCGCGTGCGGAGTTAATACCCCGTACGCGAAATGCTCCGTTTATTAGGTTCTTCCGGGTTTACTGTAACGATGTTTTCACCACGAAGGACACGAAGAGCACGAAGGAGAGAAGAGTTCATCGCAAAGCTTGTCCTGAGCGAAAGCGAAGGAAGTTGCATCGCCCAAAGGACGCAAAGAATTCGCCTTTCAGATCTGTAGGGGCACCTCCCTATGGTTGCCTTTTCGAAGACGCAGATTCCCCGCGCAGCTCACGACATTGAGAATCAGTGATATCTGAAACCCTTCGTCTCCTTCGTGCTCTTCGTGGTGAACAAACAAACTGACCGTCACACATTCTCCACACAAAATCCTGATGCATCCATAACTTCGGTTCTAGCGAATCAGCAAGGTTAGCGTTTATTGCCGCCAGTGGTTGTGGAAAGTTCTTTTTGCGCCGCGTGCAGAAATGAGAAATCGAGCAGGGCGGCCGGCCGGATCGATGCCGGATCTTTCTTGCCGGTGTCTTGCATCATATCGAGGATCTGCCGGAGCTTTTCTTCGCTGATCTGACCATCGGTGGTGAGGATTTCGATGGCGTTGGGATAGACCTGGGCGGCGGTTTTGACTGGGATCTCGAAGTGACTGGATAGAAACTCTACCGCGGCTAGCTTGTTTTGGCGATAGGCATAGAGCGCTTTGAGGCTTGCGCGGACCATCCGTTTCACTTCATCAGGCCGGGACTTAATCTTTTGATCGCTGGTGACGATGCCGTTGGAAACCGTCGCGTCGGGCACCGACTGGCCGAGATAGGTGAGCAGGTTGAGGCCCTTCTCCTTCGCCAAAATATTGAACGGTGGGGCCAGAACTGCGGCATCCAGCACCCCTCCCAAAAGGCTTTGCAAAGCCACGGGTGAGAACTGACCGGAGACGTAGGAAACTTCACGGTCGGGATCGATGCCCTGCTGGCGGAGAAAACGTTTAAGAATGATATGCGGGGTATCGGCGGGAAAGCTGATGCCGATTTTTTTGCCTCTAAGCTGATTAACATTTTTGAACTCGGCGCGGGCGGCCAGCCAAAATGGCGTCTTGTGGTCCAGGGCGAAGACTAACTTGAGTGGAAAGCCCTGCGCCCCAGCGCGCAAGGCGGCGCCGCCGTGGGCGATATAGTCCATCTCGCCGGCGCCGAGAGCCGCGATGGCCAAATCCGTGCGCATGGTCATGAACTCCAACTCAAGCCCTTCGCTGGTAAATATTCCCTGCTTGGCGCCGAAATAAAGCGGCGCATACATCACCGCGATGGTGGGCTGGGCCAAGCGCACTTTGGTCGCGGCCAAGCAAGCCGGCGCGAAAACGAGTAACGCCCCGACGGCCGCCGCGATCGCCTCGATCCAGCGAAAGCTAAGCTTGTTTGTCATTGGCTCCTCCGACGATGAATTTGGGCTTTAAGAAAGCGATCAACGCAGGCAGCAAAAACAATCCGCCGAGCATGTTCATCGACAGGATGATCAGCAACTGTGAGCCCATCTCGGCTTGAAATCGGAGTGGTGAAAATGACCACAGAGCGATTCCCGCGGAAATTAAAAACGCCGTGAATAGCACCGCCTTGCCGGCGGTAGTTACGGCATCGACCAGGGCGCGATTGAGATCGCTCTTGGCTTGTCGGCCATACTCTTCGATCGCCCGCGAAACGATATAAATGCCGTAATCCTCGCCAAACCCGATGCCTAAACTGATGACCGGCAAGGTGTTCACGTTCAAGCCCACGCCCCAATAGGCCATCAGCGCCATGCCAAAGGTGTTCGACAACAGAACCACACCGACGAACAACAAGCCGGCCGACAGTGAGCGAAAGCCGATGGCGCAAAAGATCAGCTGAGCGGCGAGCATCAAGCCCAAAGTGAGTTTATCGGAGCGGGCGATCACTTCGTTGGCGGCGGCCAATACTCCGGCATAACCGCTGGCGAGCTTCAGCTGGGCGCCTTCGAGCGGATGGCTGTCAATGAACTGCTTGGCGCGCTCGATGACCGCGCGCAGCGTGTCGCCTTTGTGATCGTAGAGAAAAAAACTTACCCGTCCATGTTGAAAGTTGTAATTGACCCAGCGGTCGAAGTCTCCCGGCTCGCTGCCGTGTTCCGCCACCATGACGATGCCACCGACCTCTTCGTCGGAGCGCGGCAATAGGCCCCAGCGCGGATCGTTATAATGTAGGACCGTGTTGATCTGCCGCGTCAGATCGACCAACGAGTCGCTGCCGCCGACATGGGGCGAGCGCAGCATGTGACGCTGAAACGCTTCGATGGTCTCGAGCACCTTGGGCGATTTCATGGTGCTCTCGGCTTGGCCCTGGACGATGACGTAGAAATGATCCGTGCCTTGAAATTTTTCATTGATATGGCGCACGGCCTGATTGTAATCCGAGTCCGGCCAAAGCAGCGACGAGCCGGGACGGGAATCGCCGACGGTCAGGAACTGGTACCAATACAAACTCCAAATCGCCACCGCCGCAAAGCCGGCGACCACGACGAACCGTCCTAATCGGTGCACACAGACGTTTGCCGAGGCGCGCAGTGGCGCGTCGAGCCAGTGGCCTTCGCCGCCTTTGACTGGTTGCTTCGGTGTCGGAAAATAACAACAGAGGACTGGATCGAGAATCACCACGGTGACAAGATTGCTGAGCACCCAGAAGCTTCCCGCGATCGCCAATTTGGTCAGGATCGGCATGGGCGCGACCAGCAGCACGGTCAAGCCGATCGCATCGGTGACGATGGAGACGCTGCTCGGCATCATCAAGCCAGCTGCGGCTTCGATGGCCGCCTTTTCCTTATTATTGCCGCAGCGTTCAAGCTCTTCAAAAAATCTTTCGCGAAACTGGATGGAGTGGCTAATAGTGCGCGCCGCGATTAAGAATGGCACGACGAGAATCAGCGGCTCGAAATTGTAGCCTAACAAGGCGGTAAAACCGGTGCCCCAGATAAACGTCACCAGGGCGGAAATGATCGGAATTAAGACACCGTTAATATTGCGGTAGTAAATTATGAGCACCACCAGGATGCTTAAACAGGTGAGCGCGATAATCAGCGAGATGGCGCGCAGGTGGTGGTAAATCCAACCGTAAAGAATCGGCTCGCCGGCGGCGAACACGCGGGTGTTACCATCTTCCAATTCCTTGATCGCCGCTTGGATGCGCTGAAACAGCGCGGCGTAGTTGAGCCGTTCTTCGTGAAACGCGGCGCTAATCATCGCGGCCTTGCCGTCTTCAGAAACCAATCGTCCGACGATGGTGGGGTTGGCGTAAACGAGATTACGCAAGCGCTCGATCTCCTCGGGGTTGCGCGGCACGTTGGGCCACATGATCGGCTGTACCTCAATCCCCCAGGCCGTGGCGCGCACGTCTTTCACCTTCTGGCGCGCCAAAGAGAAGATTTGATAGTTGTTCGCGCCGGGCGTGCGTTCGACGATCTCGGTCAGTTTCTTGATTTTCTCAAGCACCGCCGAGTTGAAGATGTCGCCATCGGCGACTTGGACGGAAAGCAGCACGACGTTGGCGCCGCCAAAGGTCTTCCAAAACTGGTTGTGGACTTGAATATACGGATGGTTTTTCGGCAACAGGTCCGCAAACGCGGTGTACATTTCGATTCGTAGGGCGAGGTAAGAGAATAGGAGCGTAATCAGAACGATGCCGGCGAGGATGAGGGGGCGTTTCTTGACGACCCAGATTGCCGCTTGCCTCATGGAACGCGGACCAAATCTTTGGCGAGAGCTTGGCTGACGATCTTGAGTATTTTCCACGTCACGCCGCCATCCTCGGTGCGCAGAACGACGCCGCGGTTGCCGACAACCAAACCAAAGCCATTTTTGCCAAATGCGATGCCGTTCAAACTGACCCGCGGGATCTCGGATTTGACCTGCTGCCAGTGCTTGCCGTCGCCATTGGAGTATAACAATGTGCCACGCTCACCCGCGGCCCACACTTGGTCGTGGTTCATAGTCGAGGCAAATAAATGGTTCGCCCCGGTCAACTTGTTCGCAGCGCTGCCCTGACGGACGATTTCCCAGCTCTTGCCCGCGCCGGTTTGCAGCACGAGGCCGTCAAGTCCTACAGCATAACCGGAATCAGAGCGGTTAAAGTGCAGGGCAAACAGATTGCGGCTTTCGCCACTGGCGAATGAAACTTCGACAGGGCTTTTCTGCTTCAACCAACTCTTGCCGCCGTCGAGGGTGTGAAAAATCACGCCGAACTCGCCGACGATCCAACCGCGCCGTCGATCGAGGAACGCAACGCCGCTAAAGGTAAAATCTCCCGGCACCAAAGAACTCACCCATGACCGGCCGCCATCTTCCGTGCGCAGGGTCGTGCCACGGCTGCCGACGCTCCAACCGTGGCTTTCACCGATCATCGCCAGGCCAAACAGATGTTCAGTTGTTCCGGCCCCCTGCGCGCGCCAGTTTTTGCCTCCATCGGTGGTGTGGAGAATAGTGCCGTAACTTCCGGCGATCCATCCATTCTCACGATTTACAAACCGGACGCTGAATAAGGCACTCGGGGCTGGGCTGCGCTGAATCTGCCAAGTCTGGCCGCGATCCGGCGTGTGCAAGATCGCGCCATAATAACCGACGATCCAGGCTTGCTCGTCGACGATGTGAACGCCGTAGAAATTCTCGTTGACGGCGGTCTCCCTGAGGGTGGCGGCCGCGTGGGAGTGAAGATTTAACGGGGCCAATCCCAAGATTAGCCCCGTTAAACACGCGTAAAGGAGATACATTCAGTAAGTTCAGCTCACTGGAAAAAGACCCAAGAGTCAGGAGCGCCTGTTTTCATTCGATAGAGCCGCCACGCATGACGCTTTGCAGCGTTGCCAGGCTAAACATGCTTGCGGGGTAGCCCTGATTATAAGCCCGGGTCGCGGTAACAATTGTGGTTCGCCCGTTCTGGACATTCGTGATGACCACGTCGCCGACCGACCAGACCTCGCGGCCATCGGCGAGTTTTACCGGAGTAAAGAAGCCAAATTGCTCTTTCCAGTATTCGCCGCGCCTATCCCACATCAGCGTCCAATGGGTGTCAAAGGTTACTTTGTTCAGGTGAAGAAGTTTTTTCGGGTAGCAATAATTCGGATCCTTGGGAGTAATCTCGAGCACGTAGGTATCGACGATATGCCATTTCTCGTCCAGGGGCAGGTAATCACCGTGCTTGCGATTGAACGGGAGATGCTCCTGGCTGATGTTTGCCAAGATTTTCTTGTCGCCGAGGTATTTGTAGTTAAAATCGGTGATTTTGCCGTTAAAGCTATTTATATCGTCGAGATTAAATTCGCTCGGCGCCAGGGTCTGGCAGCGCTGAGTCGTCGTGGCGCGGCGAATTCTCCGGATGCTCGGAAGGTAGATATAGAGATCGTCGGCTCGAGTAGGATCTTTGTAGCGAATCTCCAAGGTGGTGGTGCCCGCGGCGTCCCGTGGATAGCTGTCAACGCGCAGCTGGATATAGTCGATGTGCTCGTAGCCTGGAATCGCCGGTTTGGGATTTAAGCTGTAGCGCGTGCTGGGGAAAAGAAAGTAAGAAACGAGATCCGCGCGCCGCTCCGAGCCGTCCTTTTCGATGACGGCGCGAAGAATTTTTCCGCCTTTGACCGCGCCACCGGTTTTGTAATCGTCGCCCAGCCAACGATAAAAAAAGTTCCAGGCCAGCTTCTGACCGACTTGCGGATCGTTCGGATCAAATTTTGGGAACGGCTGTCCGGCTACGTAGTTGAGCAGTTCACCATTGGCGCCCAGACCGACTTTGCCGGAGTATTTTTCGGTGGCGTCGACATATTCCTTCAAGGGCCGGTAGACCTTGGGTTCCTTAATTTGAATCTTGTGCCCGGCCTTGACTCGATTGAGAAAGCTTTCTCCAACCATGCCTTGAATTTTTTGCCAATTGTCCGTGCCGATGACTTCTCCGGGTTTAAGGTCAGGCTCGGCGGCGATGATGCTCCATGGAGCGACGGCGAACCCACAAAGTATTAGGGCAAGAAAAAATATAATCGCAGCTTGCGGGCCGAATATCGACAATGAGCGGCGGAAAATTCGTTCTGGGATCGTAACTCTCATGTGGGCCTCCAATGTCTTTCAATCAAAACTGGTAACGAAGTTTAAGGAAAATCGAATCCTTCTCCGAGAAGAAGCCCAACCCGCTATACTTGTTATGCCCGCCGTAGATAGCGCTGGTGAGGCTGATTTTAATTTTTTCATTCCATGGAGGCTGGTAAGTTATCCCGGGATTCACGGAATAATACCCCGCTGGATCGTAGCCGAAAAAGATGTCTGGAAGGATCGTGTCACCCAAATATCCCGTGCCGACCCGAAATGTTAACAAGGTCGAAATTTTTCTGATTTTGCTGGCATGACCGAAGGCGCGAATACCATCCTCGTGATCCATAATAACGCTCTGGAAGATCTGGAACGTCATTCGAAACGCGCGCCAAGGATCATCCTGCAGAAATGGGATATACGTGGAACGGTCAAAGCCGAGGGCGTACCGGATAGTGTTCTTTTCAACCAGGTTATCGGAATGCTTGCAACTTGGGCCGGCCCGCGCGGCGAAATCGCCGGTCAATACTTGACCCGTCGTGCAGTTTTTCGCGGGGAATTCGCTAATGTTATAAGGTTTGCTCGGATAGAAAGCGATCTCGCCCCTGAGGGCTGTTTTAATCGGAATTCCCAACGGGTCACCGATCGGATAGTTGAGGTGAGCGGCGAATATATTCGTCTGGTCGTTGACAAGGCTGGCGCGGAGCGTGGTCGGGAGAAACGGTCCCGCGGCGCCGATTCGGCAGAGTGGACCGGTCGCGGGCGGCAAACAACCGACCCCTTTTGTTTTAAACACCATATCGCCGGCCTGTGGGTTGTAGCCCCAGATATAGCCGATGCCGGCGTTTAGCTCGCCGAAACTATGGGTTAACCTCGTGCCAATCTTCCAGTTGTCGCCGGCATCGGGATAATCCCTGGTGAAAGTCGGAACCACTGTTCGCGCCGCGGTGGCGAACTGCGGGGGGATAATGGCAGCATTAATTGCGTTTGGGTTGGTAAATAGCCGGGCTACTGCCATGCGGTCTTCGGGATGCGATGACCACCTGCCGTAGCGCAAGTCTCCGTCCGCCTTACCATCGCTGATGTCGTTGGTTGGCATAAATTCATCCACCCGCTGCTTCTTGGGCTCAAAGCCGGGATTGGCGAAGAATTCTAAAATAGTGTTGCTAACGGGGCGGACGGTGTACAACATCCTCAGGCCCCACTGGGGCACCCGAGTTTCATCCAAATCGAAAAGATTGACGGCCGCAGGTGGTGCAATGGTTAAATCTTGGGGATTAATCACATCCAAGAGTCGCTGCCCATCTGTTTCACCCCACGAAATGAATTGCCTTCCGACTCTGATTTGCAGATTATCCGTGGGGGCGACATTTGCCACCACTTCCCATGGCACGGCCTTATACTCGGACCAAAAATCCCACGGCAGCGCCCGTCCCGTGCCCGCCGGTTGCACGGAGGCCTCTCGGCTCTTGGTTTCAGCGTTATAACGCGGCTCGGCGACGAACCTCCAAGAAATAAACATTTTGAATTTTTCCGCGACGTCGATGTTGAACTCGGGCTGGAACGTGAACCTCTGCATATCAAGGCGGTTTGAAGTATTAAAAAAGTGCGAGCCATGGCTGATGGAAAGTCCGGTGGTATTTTCGACGAATCCGCTGAAAGAGACCTTTTCTCTTAGAAATCTTCCCCACTCGTGGTCAACGGCAGGCTCTTCCGCCGCCGATGCATGGGCACAGAACAAAGCCGTCAACAGGTTGGCCGCAATGGCCGAGACAAGCTTACGGTAGTTAGACGCCATGAAGTCCTCCTGAGTGCTGAGTTATTTTTCGCCAGCGTTCGTGTTAATTCTTAGGAAATCATTCTGGGATAGCAGTCCGGTGATGCTGAACTACCTGGGTCGTTTGACCGCACAGGAAAGCTCAATAAAAATTCGTTTATATCGAAGTAGTTTACATGTCAAGTAATATTTTTCTGATTCTAATCGCGGCAGTTTTGTTAGCCGCGCCCTATTTGTTGCCTGGGCTGTTTGCGCTAACGTGGATCGCTTTCGTGCCGCTTTTCTATGTCCTACAACGGGCGGAGTCCTTAAGCCGGGCGGCTTTTTATGGCTGGCTGATGGGTTTGGCGGCCCATATGATAGGCTTTCACTGGCTTACCTACACGATCAGCGCGTTCGGCGGGTTTCCCTATGCCGTGAGCATTATCATCTTCATCCTCTACGCGGCATTACAGGCACTTCAGATGGCGCTCTTTGCCCTGCTCGTGCGTACCATTGGTTTCGGGCCGCTGGGAATTTTTTCGGCGCTGTTTTGGGTGCCGCTGGAGTTTTTATTCCCGCTCCTGTTTCCCTGGTACCTCGCCAACTCGCAGGTATCTTTCCTGTGGTTCATCCAGCAGGCCGATCTCGTCGGGCCCTACGGAGCCGGCTTCGTCATCATGTGGTGCAATGCAGCGATTTACCTAGCCGCGTTCGCCGCCAAGCACGAGCGGTCCACAGCTTGGCTGCCGCTCGCCTATGCCACATTGGCGCTGATCGTGACGCTAATTTACGGTTATCAACGTCTTGAAGTCGTCGGTGACGAAATCGCCAGCGCACGCAAACTGCCGATCGGCGTGGTGCAAGGCAACGTCGACATCGACATGAAATGGAATCCGGTCCTGGCGCAACGGAATCTTGACCAGCATCGCAAACTCACCGATGAGTTAGGCACTGTTCCACTGGTGATTTGGCCGGAGTCGGCGATGGAAGTGACGGTTCCCGAAGATCTCCAGGTATTGCCCATGGAATTGATGCCTCAGTTCAAAGCGGAGCGGGCATCATTCATCTTCGGCGCCAAGAGCATTCGCGGCAAGCCGGGCCGGTCGGATATCAAGGCGTTCAACACCGCGTTCTTCACCGACGCGAAGGGGCGAATTCTGGCGCGCTATCACAAGCAAGTATTGTTGGCGTTCGGCGAGTATTTGCCGTTTCAAAAGATACTCTCGTTGCTCCCCGCCATGCCGTTTGCCGATGGGTTTACGCCGGGCGCCGGACCGGTGGCGTTTCATCTGGCCCGCGGCGTGAGGCTGGCGCCGTTGATCTGCTACGAAGACTTGATGCCGGAGTTAGCGCGCAAGTTCGTCAGTCAAACCCGCGCCAACGTGCTGGTCAATCTGACCAACGATGCCTGGTACGGCAAGTCAGTCGGGCCTTGGCAGCATTTGCGCCTGGCCCAATCGCGCGCCATTGAAACGCGGCGCAGCTTGTTGCGCGTCACCAACACCGGCGTCACCTCGCTGGTGAATGCCAAAGGCGAAGTCGTCCAGACTTTGCCAATGTTTACGCCGGCGACGCTGCAAACCGAAGTCGATATTTTAAACGAGGAAACTTTTTACGTGCGGTTCGGTGACTGGTTCGCCTGGGGAATTACCTTCGCGGTACTAGGAATTGTTCTATTCCACGTGAAGCGAACGTGGAAGTAAGTATGATGGGTATCGCGGCAAACCCGCAACCTAAATTCGGAATATCTCCCGCAAAGACGCCAAGGCCGCAAAGGTCGGAAAAAATGAACAGGATGGTTTGTACATTGATCAGTCGATCGATTCCGAACTTGGCGTATTTTGCGCCCCTTCCGCGATGCTCAGGACATGCTTGGCGGGAGTCAATCTCCGTGTTCGAGCATTCCAGATCAACGAAAAATTTGCGCGAGCTGCGCGAACCTTCTGCTATAGCCGTGCAAAAATCGCAAACGGGCGACCGGTCGTCGCCCCTACCGCTTAACCTCCCGAGACCGCCAGATCATGGGGCCGTTTGCCCAGGCGTTTGCCGCCGCTGGGCGTGATGACGACGGTGTCGCCCCAGGTGCTGAGCGATTGGCCGTCGGCGGAGATCGCCGAAGGTTTGCAAATGAACGCCATGTTCTCTTGCAATTGGGTAGCGAGCTGGCGCGGGCTTTTGGCGTGGGCTGTGATGATCGGGCCGTCGTCGCCGGCGCCGCGCCCGTGCATGTTCAAATCGCCGCGGGCGCCGGCGGCGGGACCGGATTTGGGCGCGGCGGCTTCGCCGGTTTTAATTGTCAATTCAGCCAACTCTTTGACGGAGACGCCGGGTTTCAAGTGTTCCATAACCCGGTTGAAGATTTCGCGCTGGATTTTGATTAGTTCCTGATGCACTGAATCGGCGACTCCGACAAAAACCGGCTGCACGCCTTGGGAGCGATAACCGATCCATGAGGCCTCGACTTCGTTGATAATCAGATCGCCATGCTCGAGGATGCGCATGCTCGGCCGGGTCAAGGTGCGCCGGACGTTTTTTCCCGAAATCCAGCTGCAGTGCACCGGCATCTCCGAGCCGTTGCGCATGAGCGCGTACTGGGTGGCGGCCCACACGTCCCAGTCTCTGACTCCTGGACGGGCGGCTTCGATCTCTGCTTGATAGGCGAGCTCGATGATTTCCATGGACTTGGTGAGAACTTCGATTTCTTCTTGGCTCTTGAGGTAGCGGGTTTCGGTCAAGATTAGCGTGGCGTCGATGATCTCCGCTTGCGGAAAGGCTTCGCGAATTTTTTCATAAGTGCCGTGCAGGATAGTACCTTCTGGCGTGCGCGTGCCTTCGACTTCGCCGAGGCCGGTGATGCCAATGCGGCCGCGCTCGATGTTTAATTCTTTCAAGCGCTCGACGATTTTCGCGCCGTAGTTGCGCCGCGCCTCGCGGACATCGGTGGTCCAGTCCTGTGTGGTGGTCCAGCGCGGATTGGCGGATGTTGCGATGGCGGTTACGTCGCCGTTTAGCGGGAACACCGCCGCAACGTCGGCGTCGCCACCGCCGCCGCAGTGGGTGAGATAGCGGGTGTTGGCCTGAAAATCCATCGAGTGGCCGGTGTTTTGCGGCGTGACGATGACGTCGATATTTTGCGCCGCCATTTTCTCGCGTACGGTTTTCCAGCGGCGGTCGCGCTCGGCGAGGGAGAAACGGGGATAGGGGTAAAGTTCGGACATGTTAAACTCCGTTCAAATCGTTCCAAACGTTCAAGTCGTTCCAAACGTTCAAGTCGTTCAAGGCGCCGGCAAACCCGATCATATCACGATCGTTACAGACTTATGATGTTACGCTCCGTGGTAAAAGTCAGAGCTGTTTACGCCGGGCGTGCAGGCGCGAGGGCTCGGCGCCGCCGGCGTGTAAACCGCATGACGGTCAAAATATTCAACCGGTCACTCTTGGCGCGGGTGACGATCAGGGCCGGCACGTGAATGGCGAATGGATTGTTGTCGTAGTTGCAAGCTCCAAAATCGATGGGTACTTGCCAATTCATGAGCATTCGTTTTTATCGAATCCTCAAATTAATTCAACCGGGAGATTTATGAGGACGGGTAATTCCGGGGTTGCTCCTACGGCTAATAACGTCGTAAAGAACAGGTCATGCTTTATCTCTCACATGCCGATACCCAACGTCTCGACATTCGCATGACCGACGTCGTGCCGGCCATCGAAGAAGCGTTCCGCCGGGTCGGTAACGGTCAGGCCGTGGTTGCACCGCGGGTGCGCGTGCTCCATCCGCCGCTGGAGAAAAACAGCATGGGCAAAGGCCGGCCGTGGGTGCGCGATCTGCGCATCATTCCCGGCGCCATCGAAGAGATCGGCTACGGCGTACGATTGGGAACTTCGCTGCACCGCCAAGCGGGCGGCGTCATCTTGGTTCTCTTCGACTGGCAGACCATGGAGCTCGCCGCGCTGATCTCCGATCATTTGGTCCACGCGGTGCGGAGCACGGCGCCCTGCGGGGTGATGGCGAAATATCTCGCGCTGGAAAATGCTTCGACGCTGGCGCTGATCGGTTCCGGTCGATTGGCCCGCTGGGCGGCGGAAGCGGTTTGCGCCGTACGGCCGATCCGCGATCTGCGCGTCTGGAGTCCGACATCGGCGCACCGGCGGGAATGTGTCGAGTACTTGCAAAGCCGTCTCGGTGCTTCGATTCGAGTTCGCGAAGTTGAAAATAACGAAGCCGCGATCCGCGGCGCCGAGATTGTCACGACCGCGACTAAGTCGCTCGAACCAGTCATGAAAGGGGAGTGGCTCTCGCCCGGATGCACGGTGCTTTGCAACACTCCGGAAGAGGTGGATCAGGAGACTTTTTTACGCGCTAAGATTATTACCACCTACAACGATGGCATTCTCACCCACGTGCCGCCATATCATTCGCTGGTTGAACTAGTCGGGGCCGGCAAGTTGAGCGAGGCGGATTTCTCAACTGAGTTGGGTGATATTGTCGCCGGCAAAATTCCCGGGAGGGTATCGAAGGACCAAATAATCGTCGGCCTGAATCCGGCATTCGGGATTCTCGACGCGGCGACCGCGGAGTTTGTCTACCGGCGGGCGAAGTCGATGGGGATTGGAACCGAGCTGGAGACGTAGGGGAAAATTGGAGTGATGGAGTAATGGAGTGTTGGGCATCCGCGCGGGGCGCCTCCAACCATCCTACGAAACCCCGACTCGCGGCAATCCTGCCGCTTCACGCGTTCCGTTGATCTCATCCAGCACCATTTCTTGCACCGACTGAATTTTCCAGCCGAACTCTTTCACCGTGCGCAAGTTGTCGAAGTTCCGCGCCGGTACGCGGGGTTTTATGTGGAAGGGCGGCTAAGCGGCGTACTGGATTACTTCGAGTTCGACGGAATGGTCCATACTCGCAAGAATTTTGTCGATCCTTGCCATCACTTTGTCCTCGATCAGATATTCGACGCAGCCTTCACATTGAAGTACGGGTAACTCTTTGAAGACTACGATGTTCTTGTCGGAGAGTTTGAATGGAAGGTGGGTCTTTGTGCTCTTAAGAGATGATCCGCAAACACGGCAAGTCATTTTACTACCCTCCTGGACTTTAAGTCTGCTTCCCATTCGGCGGGATCGGGACGATAAGCTGTAACGATCCTAATGTTATCATCCTGCACGTCGGTTGCGAAGAGCACATGGAACTCGTCGTTTAGGCTTCGCGCTAGGACCAGATAGCTCGGCAGATACTTGTCCTGCGGGTTAGACTCGATGATTTCGTAAGTATCCACGGAGTCCAAGATATCGGCACGGCTTATATTTCGGCCCTGCAGACGCATATTCACGTGGTAAGACCAAAAAATCGCACGGTTCCTCACGCAACGTTGAATGAAAGCCAGAGGATCGGTCGGCGGAACTTGCAAGGTTACTCCTCGAGATCGTTGGCATCGCTGGGTTGCTCATTGTCACAACGACTTAATCTCGGACGCATAGTACGCCAGACTCTTATCACATCCCCGGATCAATCCGCAGTTCGAATCGTTTAAAGTTATAGGTCACGGTTAAATCACAAAGATTGATTGGTCGTGCTTGTCCTCACACTACACCTAGTGTAGTGTCCCATAATTAACTTGACTTATATCTACGACGAAAGCTATCTTATGCGACATGAAAATAGCGCCTCCTATCCTGTTGTCCCCGGAAGAACGTGCGG
>Ga0208454_1000461_pt1 | contig 23488 bp, 47 predicted proteins | sample EasRivMeERMZT100_FD_187530 | JGI IMG/M metagenome (GOLD analysis project Ga0208454, IMG submission 187530) | Soil microbial communities from meander-bound floodplain in the East River, Colorado, USA - East River MetaG ERMZT100 (SPAdes) (version 2) | ecosystem: Environmental > Terrestrial > Soil...
CAGCGAAAGAGCAGCCGCGCGCTCTGATTGGTGATTATTCTCGACTGATGGTCAGCCCCGACCATCCCAAGCTTCACGCGCCCCCGATAGGTTTCGGGTATGTCAGGAAAAAGGTTTTTGGTCTCTAAGTGCCCCACCGTTACATGGCCGCTAGAATTGACGTTGATCCCGTCTTCCCACTCGAACAGGTCACTAATTTCGTTGGCTGCGTATGCAGTTAATCTGCCAATCTCGACGGTCTTCTCGTTATCGGAGATGTTCTCGAACCAAATACCAACACCGGCCTCAATGCCGACTTCGCCTATCTTGAGCGTCGACGCCCCGTCAGAAAGCGTGCTGATATTCCCGTACAGAGCAAACAAATGATCCGGGTCATTGGAGGTAATCTCGTAGTGGATTTTTTCAAACTTTGCACCACCCGTAGACAGGGCAACAGCAGCCGTCATTCCGGCAAGGCCAGCGCCTTCTATGAGAAAAACACCAGTACACACGACACTTCGCGTTGATCGAAAATCCCAAATAAACGGCTTTGGTGTGATGCCACCATAGATGCCAACATCCAGGCCAACATTGTCAAACGTATAAAGAGTAGAGAATAGATAGCTTGATGGGATGGTGTACTCAACAGTTGGGCCGAAGCATCCGCCAACCGACCAAAAATGACAGTCGCGCATCGCTGCGTTTTGGTGATACGACGCGCCAACCGTTGGATCGTGAGCGACGGCGTACCCTGTGAATAAATGAAAACCACAGTTGCGAATCGTGTGGTTATTGCATCGCCCAGCAAACACAATCCCCGACTGATTGGCACCGGCACCAGGGAAATTTCCCATGAGCGTCAGCCGTTCCACGATCTGCCCGCCGCTTGCTGCACCCGTGAATGCATATTTAATGAGTGCCGCATCATCAGTGGCGCTATCAAGCCATAACACCGAAGCCGTGCCGCCGGTTGTGTAGTTGGCTGGGCTTGCGCCAGTCCCAGCAAAGTTCACAAACTTTATAGAGTCGTTAATAACGCCGGTCGTGAATCTATAACGCGCCCCCTCTTGGCTAGCAGGGAAAACAATAGTCCCGCCGTCCAACAGCTCCCACGCGTCTATGAGTGCCTGCACAATGCCGGAGTTGTCATAGGTGTCGTTCGCCAGAGCGCCATAGTTTTTCGCGTTCGCTACCCCGCCATGCATCCCCAGCGTCTTGAGGTTCACCCCGCCTACAAGAATGTTAGCCATTAGATAAACACCGTCCCGCTAACCAAGAACCAAGCTGTAGCGCTTTTGTGCTCGAAATACGCCCAGTCCCCCGGAGCAATCGAAAGCGCGGCATTCGTACCCGCTCCAAGATCCTCCCCAGAGGTAGGGAATAACTGCGCGTTGTCCGCAGCGTCATCGTTGAAGAAAACGAAGTAGCGAAGCAAGGCAGTACCCGCAGGAGCTTTGAAAGCATTATTAGACGACGTGACAGTGGTCGCTATGTTCTTGTTCGCGGCGAGCTGAGTGGCTGTAGCTTGTATGATCCCGACACCCGTTAGACCACCAGCGTAGGTCTCAACATAGCCAAGATAGGCGCCAAACTCGCTAAGTACAATCGAGTTTCCACCTGGTTGCCCGGTGCGATGAACGGGTATCTTGTCGGTTAGCGATAGAGCCGCAGCGGTTGTTGAGGCTCTATCCCAAATCGTGGTCATGCGGTCTAGTTTCTATTGGAGCGGCCGGAATGTCTACAGGTTCCGCCTGCAAAATCCCACCCATCAGGCAGATGTGCTCGACCTCGAAGCCTTGAAGGTCAGACGTGCTTCTAACGACGTAGCAGCCTAGGTGGGTGCGGTAGGACTCGATCACTTGCCTTGCCTGTAGTTGGAATAGAGGCTCCGACACCATTCTGTGACGATAGCCTCAGACCGCCGCCGGTTCGCTACTCGGTCGTAATCGCGGACAGCTTCGAGCCATTCGCGGTTGGCTTTGACGGCTTCGGCGTTGGATCGAGCATCAGCCCGCCTCAAGTCAGCCGAGCCCTTGTCGCTGTGAAGTAGCAAAACATCAACGATGGCTTCGTATTTCGCCTCGGCCATATCGGCTGCGTGTTTCAGGTCCGCTGCTTGCTCGTCGCTGCCGGTGAGGTAGGCGAGCGCTTCGTTAGCGCGACTCTCGATATCAAGCACCTTCACGCTTTGCCCTCGCTTCTTTCCACCACCGCAAATAGGCCCTACGGAGCTGCACGAGCTCGTCACGCTGCCACTTCGGCGCGTCGTTCTTGTTCTCGATGCGCTCAACCACCACGAGTCCAATCAACTCGACAAGCCGCTTGCGGTACTCGATTTGGTTGCCTGACAGGTACGAGTTGCAATGCTCACATTGTGCGTGGACGTTCAGCTCGTTGAACCGGTGCTGCGGCGCTGCTCCGACGCTTCGATAGTGGCCCGCGTTCATCTTCGCCCCAGTCAAACGACCGCACGAGATGCACGCCTTGCCATAGTCCCGCTGCAAAATAAATCGGTTGAACTCCTTCTGCGCCTCGGCGAGTAGCTTGCTTATAGGCTTGTTCTTCGCCCTCCAAACCTGCCGCTCGGCCCGGATTACCCGAAGATTCTTCTCGGCCTGCTCGACGCGCATGAACGCTATTGCGCATTTGACGCTGCACGTCTTCTGCCCGATGCGCTTGGGCTCGTACTCGTTCACGCAGTTAGGCGCGCGGCACTTTTTCAGGCGCGGCCGGCGAGCGGTTTGCAGCTTCAAGACGGGACGATTCATAACAGGACCTGTGAAGCCATTTCGTTACCTTGAACGCCACGGAGTACGGATTGACCTCGCTCCCAATCTGCCCGCTCTGGCCGCAGTGATCGCAGAGACCGAAGACGGTTGGGGGCTCGTAGTCCTTTTTCTTGGTCCTGGCCATTCATCCTCATTTCATCTAAACCTCAAATCCACTCGCGAAATTCTCGCAGCATCTCGATATCTAATTGCCGTTCAGCACAGTCCTGCCTGTAATCCGTGCTGTGATAATTCCACTTCAACACATTGCATTTACGACACAAAATTTGCAGGTTATCGAAATCCCAACGCAACTCTGGAAACTTTGATCTAGGCTTGATATGGTCAACTTCGATATTCTCAGTCGATCCGCACTTCATGCACTTCGAGCCATACTCTTTCAGTGCCTTTGCGCGTAATCGAAACCACTTTTTAACCGCCCTGGGCAACTTCCGTCGCTTGCCTTTGCGATTACGTTTCCGCTGTGGCGATGCTATCGCTCTCGGCCCTAACTCCGGTTTGTAGCTCCAATCCCTCTTCATACGCCTGCAATGTCAAAGATTGAGCGTCAGCGGACACAGCTCATACGACTTGATCGTGATCGCTACTTCTGACCCTAGGTGGTCATAGAAACAAATCTTGTTAATCCCTGAGATTCGCTCGTACTTGAAGAACGCTGTCCCTGCGTAAGCCGAGGACGAGATCAAAGCCAGAACTAGTACTAAGGTTTTCATTCGTTAGTTCCTTACCAAAGAATATACGGCAACTCTGCTGCCACCTCTTGTGCGCTTGTAGTCGGTGCGAATGTCGCAACCGTCGAGACGTAGGTCGTAGATTCTCGCGCCTAACCGATAGATTCCGAGCTTTCTCAGAGCTGTCAGAGGGTCTAGCGGTCCTTGTCTCGAGAGCCAGCGCAACACGCGCAACGTTTGATTCTCCGGTTTCATGTAGAACATTCCTGCTTACTCCTGATCTCCAAATCGGCCAAATCGGTTTCGGTCAACTTCACCCAAAGGTACAAAGTCCTGCGATCGATCTCGAACTTCCGCGCGATCTCAGTCGCCGACATTCGGTACGCCTTGCGAGTGAAGTACAGCTCCCGCACGAGCTTTACGTCGTTAAGGCGGAGGTGTAACGGTTGCATTCGCTTTCTCTGCTGCCCTTCGATCAAGTTCCGCCCCCCAGCGCTTGTCGTAATAGCCGTTGATAGCTTCGACGATTTCTCGAACGCGCTTGGCGCTGATTCCCTGATTGCGGATATCTGCTGCCGCTAGTTCGACGATGACATACCCAAACAACTCCTCTTTGTCGTGAGCGCTTGCGTAGAGTTTGGTGATGTCTCTAATCTTGCCCATTGCGCTTCGCCTTTGCTCGCCGCTCCAATTCCGCCTTGCCGCGTCTCAAAGCCTCGAGCGGAACGCCGTACCTAAGATTGACGTACTCAACACTCGCCCCGTTCTTCAAAGCTGCCCAAGCCAAATCACGTATCTTGTGAGCGGCTTGCAGCTCTCCGGCTAGGCGGGCTCGAGCTAAATCTCTAGCGACGTCGTCCATCACTAGAACTTCGCGAGCGTTACCACCAACATCTTTAGATCTCGAATGCGCGCAGGGTCGAGATATTGCGTGCGCTCTTTTACCGCCTTGTCCACAATTTTCACCCGCTTCTCGTTGTGAACTCGCAGCAGTTCAGCAACCGGCATATCGAAGAATAATTCTTGATCTGTCTTGTCGGTGAACTGCTCCTTGCTGTCATACAAAAGCGCAGTCTCAACCGGCACATCGTCATGCGGATCGACCATCACAACACGGACTAAACGACGCTCGCTCATAGCTATTTCCTTTTTAGGCTGATTCAAAATGACTTTTGGTGCGGCTCGTGCCGCGATGGCTTGCATGAACTGGTTCTGCTTTTCCATTCCCTCTCCTCTTCCTCTTGAAGGTTTTCGGTCAAAATCCCATCGTGCCTTGTCGTTCGTTGACCGCGCCTTCCGCCCAGAATCTTTCACGCGGCCACTCAGGCATGTTCCAAATCCAAGCGATGAATCCGCAAACGCGACAGCGCTTGTAACGAGCGACGGTCTCGCCGTCTCGTACTACTTCGTGATCGTTTGTTTCGCCACCGCATTTGCACTGCATAACTCTTTCTCTTAGTGGGGATGCTTCCGGGGTGACGGGGTGCGCCGAGTTATCCCAATGAAGGGATACCAGGCGCAGCACTCCATGCCACCGGGGCTTAGAGGTGTGAGCGGCCACTGTCCGTTTCCGGTCGAGTCTTTCGGCTTCCGCTCGCCTACCGATGCGCTTCGCTCGAATCCCTTGGTAGCGCAGTGCCGTGCAGACGCCAACGTTATGATTTCCCGCCCGTTTGCACGGTCGGATTTGGCTTGTGTTAAACTGGCGGCAAGTCGGTGAAGGAGTGAGTGCTCGTTACACTTGCTGCCGGTTGGACGCCAATCCAGACCCGACGAATAAAATGTACGCCACCCACGGCGTACTAGCAAGAGCCTCCGAGGTGCCACCGCTACTCGGGGGCTTTTGTTTTTCGGAGGACCGATGGAAACGAAACCGCTCCACATCGTCCGTCTGGAAGACCTGCAGCCCATCCGGGCCCCGGAAACCTTTGCGCCCGATGAGCTGGTGATCGTGGTGGAGGCTGTTCCCATGATCGTCACCCTCGGCGAGCTGGCTGAGGTTCAGGAACTTCAGGCGGCGTAGAGAGGGCTTGAGTGGATGAGCAGGCATCCTGATACGCCGCGGTCGCCGAGTCGAACAGCTCACCGCCAATCGTAGCCCCGATAGCGCTTGTGGTCAGTTCCACAGCCTGCCCATCCCTAAAGCCCTCTCATGTCTACGCCCGCTTGCGTCTATAGGTGACGACCTTGACGAGACCCAGCGCCTTTAGCACTGCCGGTCCAGCCTCCTTTCGCCCTTTCAGCATGTCGTTTAGATACTGCGGCGAGATGCCCAGCTCTTCAGCGACTACCGTCTGTGCCGCGCCATTGCAACGGTCCCTGAGTACTGCTATTGGGTGTATCATGGTTCGGATGGTAGTACGCGGGCGGGCAGATTACAAGCGTCTATGCAAGTGGCTGAAAATAGGCTTTATTTAGTTGTTGACCGGAATACGCTCCGTCGAGTAGAGTAGCCACATCATGAAACGGGAGACGCAAGTGACCGACCAAGCCAGAGCGCTCGAGCAAGACGGTCGCAAAAAAGCACAGTGCCCGCACTGCCAGACGTTTATTCATATTCACAGAATGGAGAAACACATACGTGTTGCACATCAAGGAATTAATGCTCCTGCTGTTCCCATGGCGATACGACGGGCGTAATCCGTATCGACGGTATTGCAAAACATGCGGGCAGCAACAGGACCAGTACGAGTTTGCGTTGTACGGTCTATTTCATCCACGAAACCCCTGCTCGTGGGAATCCACGTATCCAGCGCAGCGCTGCGCGGCCATGACCCACGATATTTCCCCCAAGGAGCAAACCAAGTGACCGACCTCGACAAGTACGCCAAAGACACCGCCCACGACTGGGACGGAACGATAGACACCGCGAACTGGGACGAGATTTACAACGCCGACCAGCTCGCGGAGGTGATCGACGACTTAGCCAACCGCCTTGCCGCTCGTGGCGCATACGCAGATGCCGCCTTCTGCACGATGGCTCGTGACGCCCTGTGCGAGCTGCACAACCGCCGCGACGCTGAGGAAGTGCTGGCGCACGCGGCAAGCCTTGGAGTGACGCCGTGAAGCGCAGAACCCCGTCAGAGTTTAGCGATGCTGAGATTGACCGCCTTTGGGAGCACGGCGAGCTTCCACCCGTTGACACCGGCCGACGTGAGCGGGAGGACAACGAGGTTTTGTTGTGGGCCTTGCTGACTGGGTTAGTGAACGAGGTGAAAACGGAATGAAACGCTTCGCCCTTTACGCTTTCTCTGCTGCGGCGCTGTTTGGTTGGTTTGTGCTGTTCGGCCTGGCGATAGTGGAGACGGTTCGGGAGGACGTCTGCTCGCATGTGACTAGCATCCCCTATGAGACTGGCGAGCGACCTTTGTGCGTGATTGTGGAACGGAGAGAGCCATGACCGAGCGCATAGCAGAATTTCTTGAGATCGAGGACGCTCAACTGTTCCTGCGCGCCAAGGGGAAGGATAGCTACCACATTTGCGGTGGGATCAATCTCCCCTACGCCGTTCGCCCGAAGGAAGTCATTGCGATTTACCGAGGGCCGTATGAGCCGCCCGATTATCGAACCGTCGAGCCCTACGAGGAGGACTTGTGAAAACCGGCATCGTCACCTGCGGCCTATGGAGCCTTGAATTCGAGGTGGACGGCTTGCGCCCATTGCCGCTGGTCTACACCCGGGTCGGAGATTTCATGGCCCGTCAATTCATGCCCCCGGAAAAGGTACGCGAGGAGCTTTTCACTCGCGCTTTGAAGTACTGCACCGAACAACTTGAGGAACAAACCCCATGATTACCGCCCCTGCCGACACGACCGAGCACGAAGAAAGGCTCCTACTGCTGTACCTGCGCATGTACCGCCTGAAAGCGCTCGCGGCACTGCTAGGCTTCGGCGGAATCTACGAGAGATTGCCGTACCAAAGTATGCGCTTGTGGTTTCGGCCTGATAGGCGCAAGCGACTAGCGGAATTACAACGCCAAGCCGACGAGATACGCGCCGCCGTCATCGAACTAGAGGGGTTGGACGCATGAACGAACCGAAACAAAACGTCATCACGGCCGAGGAAGTAGCCACCGCTCGAGCGGAGCGTAAAAGCCTGGTCGAGAAGTTCGCCAACAAGTACGGCATCGAGCCCAACAAGATGATGGCGACGCTCAAGGCCACGGCATTCAAGGGTGACGTGACGACCGAGCAGATGGCCGCTTTGTTGATCGTGGCCGATGCCCACAACCTGAACCCCTGGACGCGCGAGATTTACGCCTTCCCCAGTCGCAACGGAATCGTGCCGATTGTCGGCGTAGACGGATGGGCCAGAATCACGAATGAGCACCAGCAGTTTGATGGCATGGACTTCGAGCAGGACGACGAAAAGTGTACCTGCACGATCTACCGCAAAGACCGCAGCCACCCGACCAAGGTCACGGAGTACCTGTCGGAGTGCAAACGCCAGACAGACCCATGGACGACGCACCCCAAGCGGATGCTGCGGCACAAGGCCATGATCCAATGCGCCCGGCTGGCTTTTGCCTTCGCTGGAATCTATGACCCTGACGAGGGCGAGCGAATCCTGGCCGCAGAAGCTATCGACGTAACCCCCGCCAAGATCGCCCCCAAGCGCCTACGGGAGCTTATCGACGGGATGCTGGAGTCAACCAAGGCAGCGGACGGCGACGCCCTACGGTCAATCTGGAACGGCCTAAAGAGCGAAGAACAGCTATTCGTCTGGGACCACCTGCGGTCGTGGGAGCGGTCAGCCATCAAAAAGCTATTGGACGCCCCTAAGGGCCTACCAGCAGCCGAGATCGACCTAGACCCCTGGTCCGTGGAAGCCCTAAGGGCTAGCGCGTCCCTAGAGGCCCTAGAAACGACCTGGACGCTAGTACAGCACGCCTTTGCCGAAAGGGATCAGATGCCATCCCCGGATGTCGAGATATTTTACAACGACCGGAAAGCAGAGTTGACCGCATGAGCCGCCAAGCCCTGCTCTCGATCATTGCCGCCCTAGTGGTCTATTCCGGGTTTATGACCTGGCTCGACTTCCAGCAGGACGCGATGAACGACAAGCTGTTAACCATCACTTTGAACAACTGCTTGAGGCCCGCTGTGGGGCCGAGAACGGAAGCATGATTTTTACTAGACGTGGCTATCGTTGGCGCATCAACGAGCGCGGCTTTCTCGAGATGGAGGTCGTCGAAGGATCTGGGGAGTGGTTTCTATACGGTTGGCTAGATTTGATCTGAGGAGCACGGGACGCTATGAGCGACGACAACGTGGAGTGGCTGCGAAGGAAACAGCAAGAGGCAGAAGGCTTTGATTGCTGGCCTGACTACACCAGTTACGGAGCTTGCGCCGACGAACTCGCCAATCTGCGGAGGAACGTCGAGAGCTTTCGTGCATCGCTCCGCCTGGTCGCGCAGCTCGACGGGCAAACGTTGCTCGGTCCTTCTGACCTTGACTTCGATCATTTGACCAAACGCGTTCCAGACCAATGCTGGGCGCACGAGGTCGGTGCTGCTAGGGCGTTCAATCAAGCGGCAGAGATCGCCAAAGAGGCATTGAAGGAGCACGGGACGCTATGAGCGAGCACTTTGAAACCATGGATAACGTGGAGTGGCTACGGGATGCCGCCAAGTATCGTGCCGCCGGTACTGACGTGCGAATGCGCGCCTGCGCCGACGAGCTCGCCGAGCTGCGGAAGGAGAACGAGCGGCTGAACGAAGTTATGGAGTATTTACAGACTCGTATTTTCGAGCGCAAATGGGACGGCACCATAGGACGACCGGAGACATGGAACATGGCCGGGCCGTTCCGCCATGAACTCGTTAAGTGGCGAGGTCCGTCTCTAGTTGACGCCATCGACTCCGCCAAGGCGTCAGCCTCAAAGGAGCCGAAGTGAGCGACCAAGCAGAATACGAACGCATTCTCGACAATCTGCTCGCGGAGAATGAGAGACTGAAAAGAGATATGGACGATCTCGTCTTGGACCGCATTGCACCGTTAGAGCAGAAGCTAGCCGAGGCGAACAAGCTAATCGCTGCCGCTGACCCGCTGGCATGGTGGGTGGCAGGAGGATGGAACATCCCGACCGTGGAGTGGAAAGAACGTCAAAAAGAACTAGATGCCATCATCGCCGCCGTTAAGGCGAGCAAGGACGGGACGCTATGAGCGACGAACTACTCAAAGCAATTACAAACCTGGAAAACGCGAATTTCTGGTGTGGTCAAGCGTGCGGCACTCAAGAGGATAACTCGCTAGAAGTAGCAGCCCTCGGGGATCGAGTTAAGGCAGCGCGTGAAAAAGTACTTACGCCCATCGCCGAGCTGCGGAAGGAGGTAGAGAGGCTGGAAGCCCAGCTCTCAATAAGCGACAAAGCTCGCGCGGAGGCGTGGCAGCAGTTGGCCGAGGCGAACAAGCTGAACCTAGCGCTAGACGTGGCTCTAAAAACCATCTACCAGACAGACGTGAAGGCGCGGCAGAGCGGGCACAGAGCGAGCCTCGATGAGGTTGTGAGGCTCGCAGCAGATGCGCTTGAAAAGTACGGCGTGGCTTTGTCAGGAGGCGCAGCGCCATGACCCGCGTCGCCTACTACCGCCACCTCGCTAGATGCCTAGCTGCAATGGCCGCTCGCTACCGGTGGATGAAGCAAGACGTGAACCATGAGCTTTGGCATTCTCGTGCTATGACCGCGTTCCACATGATGCGTTTGGCTTTGGACGGCAACGAGCCTGACTTACTACCGCCCGACAATCTCGGCAAGCGGTTTAGAAGTTCTCCGCGTGCGGCTGATGATAGTAGTACTCATCGCCCGTAATTCTTTCGATACCTTTGCGGAGTTTCTTCACCTGATCTTTCACGAGCTTCTCGAGCTGGGCGTGTTTGACCGAGTCAAGACCAGCAGTACTCACCCGAATCGCAATATCCGCGCGAGTGTGCGTGTAAATCTTGATAGTCTTTTCGCCAGTGACTTCACCGGCCCCGCCGCAGATGATAATGTCGTGCGCCACATTCGCCCCTATTCGTGATCGCCAGCCGTTTCGGTGTGGATTCCGTGAGCCTTCACCGCAGAGCGTAGCAGCATCAAATCCTCTTGAGCTAGTCGTGATTCTCGCTCTGTCAAGTTCGACCTTTCCATTGCTCGGGATGATTGCTGCAAAGCCTCGTTGGCTATTCTAACCGCTTCGCGCGCGTCCTTCACGACGTACATAGCGACCACTGCTAGCACGAGCGCGGCAATGCCAATCAGGAGCGCGACAATCCATCCGAACCGATCCCCGACGATAGACGCTTGCGCGGTCGGGGCGGTGTTGCTGCTTGAAATGTTGCCATTTGCCGGGTAAGACTTGCCGAGCTTACCCGGAGCGGAGGTCATTTGAGTTTCAGCAGCAAGTTACAGTCAGGCGGGTTGTACCGACCGCCCGCTAGTCGCTGGTAATCCTGCTGGAGCTCTCTAATCCGTTCTAGTATCGCCGGGTCGCCGGGATTCATGCATAGAGCAGAGTACGCAGCGTCCAGCCTCTGCTCGAAGCTCGACAACTGCAAATCGACTACCGCGTCCTTAACGTCCGTGACCTCTGCCGATAGAGGCTCGATCTCGAACAGATACAAGTAACCTAGAAGGATCAAGGCTGCATACCCCGATGCGGTGGTGAGGATTTTGGAATCCCACAAAAGTTTGAGTAAGGGGATGAGTCCCACATCGTGCCTCCGTGCATCAGATCGGAACTACGCGGCCTTGCCAGCACGGATGCGCCCGAGAATGCCGAGAATGCCGCCGATCACCGTGCCTATGGCCGTCACCCACAATGAGAGATCCTCGGAGCCGATGCCGTACTTGGCCACTAGCGGCGTAAGGATCAAAATGGCTAGACCTGTATAAGTTTGCGTGCCCTTCGGTAGCATAAGATCGTCCTCTTCAGTGATCGGAAGAGGCGGTATGCCCTTCCTCTCTCGTCGTCGATTCCGCGCTTCCTTTAACCGTTTCCACGGCCGAACAGTCGTCCAGATTTTCCAGCCGATGGTTACTGGGTCGAGTGCCACTAACTCTCAGCTTTCCTGAGTTGTCCCGGCGGTAGGGGTTTCACGCCCTGACCAGGAGGCATCCAGTTGCCAGTGATGTTGATCGAGTTGCACACGATGTTGGACGGGTCGGACTCGTTGCCGAACACGTCCACCGACGTCGCGTAGAAGTACCAGCCGCCGTTGTACTGCTGGCTGTAGACGTGCGAAGCAATCCCCGAAGCGACCGAGGCTACGAGCACGAACGAAGCCAAAGCCGGAGCCGTCCCGCACGTCACGTTCGCATCTCGAGCGGCGTATATCCGCTGATTCTGCAGCACCATAAACGTGCCGTCGGTGTAGCTCGTGGCGGGAGTCCAGAGCAACGAAGTAGAGCCAGTACCGGCAGCATGGGCGCCAGTCGAGACGAGCAGCAGTAGAGCTACTTGGAGGCTGCGCATATCTCCTCCCACCCGCACTCAGCTAGTGCTCGTTGTTCGGATGCCTTGTAGGATTCTGTGGCCGCTTTGGAAGCCTCGGTCTGTGCCCTGATCGTTTCTAGGCGCAGCGTCGCCATACGCTCTTGGTGGGCTCTTGCGGCTTGTACGTCGGCAATGCATTGCTCGTCACGCTCGAGGACGGCGGACATTTGCGCGAGCCCAAGACCAAAGCTGAAACCACGCTTGAACCCGTTGCCTGGCACGTAGCATTCGGGCGTAGCGCCGTACGGTAGCGGCGATTCCATACCGACCGCGAACGCGCGCGAGTTGGTGCTTTCGTACAGGTTCGCGTTGCTCGCCCCGCCGCCGGAGTTTGCGTTCACGATCGGGTTCGCGGTAGCGCTCGAGCTCGACGCCGACAAAGCATCGACCGTGGTGCTCGGGATGTTCTCACCAGTCCTCGGAGTCGAGGGGATGCCGGGTCGGTCGGTGGCAAACACCGGATACGCCATCCCTACTGCCACGATGGCTAACACCACGGCAATCGAGAGATACACCCAGTCCCAGCGTTCCTCTTTCGGTCGCATCATCATTTCCCCGTGCCGAGCGCCGGCGCTATCTTGAGTTTCGTGTCCCCTGCCTGAAAGGCTTTTAACACAATCGCCATGGCTTGCCGTGAAGCAGTTACCATAAGGCGGTTCTCGTTGATCGTCAGGCCAAGGCCCGGAGCAATGCACCCCTGAAGCTCCGAGGCGTAGTTCGCCGAGTGAATCAGGATCAGTGTCCGACCACCAGCGGCCGGAAGGTGCTCTTGCGAGTAGTACACGCCACAAGAGGGATTCCGCAAGGCGACACACACATCACCGTTCGGTCGCGCGTGACGCACAAGCGAATACACTCCGTCCGGCACACAGGACACATTAGGCGCCCCGCCGGGTGCTCGACCAGCGATCCAAGGTCGCTCGATCGTGTAGAGAGTCTCGCAGCCATCAATCATCAACCGGCCTACCGTGGCCTCGGGCAAATAAGCTATGCGGTCGATTCTCATGTGGCTATTCTACCAGTTTATGCATCAACTTATGCGCACGCGCACCGCGCCGCCGTCGTTGTACATACCACCTATTGGAACTCCTGCAGCTTCGGCAGCAGCATCGTCGGCGTAATCGCCAAGGCCCATCTGCACCAGCGTGATGCCGCTGTCCACGAGATCCACGTTGCTAAGTCGGACAACCTCGTTAAGCGGGTTGCCTTCGACGTCGTTGTTCTTCGCGATCAAATCGCCCAGTGCAACACCAGTTGAGTTAGTGAGGTAGAGCGCGGACGTGAAGCAGTCCTCAACGATCAGGACGCCCATTGCGAGGCTGTCCACTTCATCAATACGAATACCGGCGTAGTGCGTCGTCCCGGTTACTGTGACATTCGATACCGTGACTCGCTTGCTTCTGGCATCACCCCCTCCAGTGTCTGAGAAGATGTGAACCCCCGCCCCTCGACGTTGGTCCTTCGAGCGAATACCGCGAACCTGGGCGTCCGTGACTGATCGCAAGTAAACAGCATGGTGCAGCGTAGTAGCTCCAGACGCCGCTCCTGTGCCGTCGAACTCAGAATCAAGCACCTTCACCCCGTCCGCGTATCCAACGAAAACTACACCCGTGCCAGAAGCATCAGCGGCCGTGTCTCCACCAGTCACTTTCACACCCCGAACGAACACGCTCGAGGATCGAGCCAAAGCGTTGCTTTCCCCGACGTACAGGACCGATGACCCCAGTCCTGTTCCCGTACAGTCTATGAAGTCCAGTCCCTCAACGCGGTCTAACTCTGCGCCGCGAAACACGTTCGAGAACCTACACCGAAGAAATTCGATGTTCTCCGAAGCCGCTGCATCCGCGTCGAACAACACGCAGCGATTGGACGAGCCGACCGAGTTACCGTCGAAGCCGATATCGCGAAAGCTCACGTTGGAGCGTGCTGTTCCGCCGTCGTTGAAAATTGAGAACGTGTTCGCCGAGGCTTTGATGATGCTCCGTCGAGAACCGATACCGCGGACCATAATCCCAGACAGAGGCACTAGAGCCGACGAAACGATCGACGTGCCGCCGGGATGGAATACCTCGGAGCCAGTCTCGAAGGCCAAAGCGATAGCGCTATTCCAAGCATCGGTATCGTCCGTTGAGCCATCAATCTTGGCCCCGTGCCAAGTGATATCACCAGGCTCGTAAACGGTCCCGATGCGCCGGCCGATCGGGGATAAAACTGCGCTCACAGCACCGTCATCGTCATGCCGGTGTGAACTTTGAGCGTAGCCCCACCGACCAGCCTAAACGACATGTCGTAAGTGACCGTGCCTACCCCTGAGTACGTCCATGTGTGACTCGAGGTGCACGCTAGCCACGTGTTGATAGTCCCCGTCGTGAAACTACCGCTAGTCGGGTCAACGCGAACCTCGTAGTTCGCAGCCACTAGAGCAGTGGACGGCGTTACCCAATCCTCGGTATCGGCTCCACCGGCGCCGTTCCCGAAGACGTGATCGCCGTCGTTTTGAATCTCCGCGCTAGTCGAAATCAGGTTTGACGCATTGGAAAGCGTCGCTGCCAACAAACCATTTCCGCCAGAGATAGCGGCTAGTAAAGCTCCGCTCACGTCAACTGCCCTGCGATGTTCCAGTTGCCCGAGCTCGCATGGATCGCGGCGCACATGCTCCCGGTGGGCAGTGTCCGACTTCCGGTGTTGCCGGCGAAGGTCAACGTTCCACTTGCTGCGATGGTCCAGCTATTGCCGGACGAGTTGACGAGAATCACCACCGCGTCATTAGCCGGATCGCCGTCTAGCGTGAACGTCTGCCCGCTGCCAGAAGTGAACCGAATGGTTCCGCCGGAATCACTCGCCGCGGTGTTGCCTGTAGACGTGACGTTGCGAGACGGAGCGGTCCGGTATCCGACTTCAATGCTTCCGTATTGCAGCGTCCCATTGGCAAAGTTGATCGTGGTCGGTGTCGCACCCGTACGAGCAATGCTCAACACGGTCGAGGTAGCCGCTAGCGAATCGTCCAGCGTGAACAGAGCAAGCGTTCCGGTCGTGTTCCGCCACTCCCACCCCTTCTCGTCTGTCGCTCCAGCGGAGTCGATCAGCCGCGTACGTGGAGCAGTGGCATTGCTAACCGACAGAATCTGCCCGGTTAGAAACAGACTGCTGCCAGTCAGCAGAGGAACCGTAGCCGGGAGCATCCCCTCCGGTATCTCAGACGGTGGGGAAGTCAGCACCCACCGATCAGGCGAAGCGTTCGCGTCGTAGGTGAACTCGTAGAGACCACCGAGCAGGATTGCACCGCTAGCGAGCGCAACACCGTCAGGCGTTTGCACGGCAATCGGCCCCAAGCCGTTGACGTTGAGCGTTGTAGCACCGGAGTTGTTCGCAGCGGCGCGGACGACGAATCGCTGGCCTTCTTCGTAGGCGGCGATAGCAGGGGACGGTGTAATGACTAGGGTGTTGGCGCTGCCTGAGTCTACGAAATAGCACAAATCTTGATCGATCACCTCAGTGACGCGCGGATACCCCGTCAACGTCGTGGCCGCTGCGGCGTTCAGCAGCTTTGTGCCGTTCAAGTTCTGATCGGCGGTCGGGAGCCCCGTGCCGTCACGCAGCATCGCGAGCGACATGCCAGTCGCAATGTCGTTGCAAGTCTCTGTCAATTTGGCTATCTCAATCGGAGGCGAAGCCGCTTCCGTATCGAAGTCAAATAACATCGAGAATGTCCCGCTTGAATACGGCAAAGTTGCCTACTCCATCGAGATGATATATTCTAGCCTCATGCCATATCGAGCCGGGCCAGTCCCTTGCAAAATCTGCGGAAAACAGAGTCTTGCACGCAAGCTATGCAAGACTCACTACCATCGTTTTAGACAGAACGGATCGCTCAGTCAACATACAATTCTAGGCCCACACGAAGCGTTCCGCGTCAAATACGAAATCGTCAAAACTGGATGCTGGGAATGGACCGCGAATCTTTCGTCCAATGGGTACGGCTTTTTCCACGGAGCACCAGGTCACAAATACGGAGCCCATAGATACTCTTACGAAATCCACAACGGACCAATTCCGCCTGGGATGTTGGTCATGCACACCTGCGACAACCGTAAGTGTGTGAATCCAGATCACCTCAAACTCGGCTCTATCGCGGACAACATCAAAGATGCGGCGGCGAAGAACAGAATTCAGCACGGCGAAACCCACTCGAATGCAACGCTGACAAACAGACAGTGCGATGAAATACGCGCATCGACCGAGGTTCAATCCGTGGTGGCGAAACGGTATGGAATCTCGCAGTCGCATGTTTCAAATATTAGGCAAGGCAAACGCCGATCTAAAGATCACCTATCTACTCCCTTGTAGGCGCTCGGCCATCATTCTGCGGCGCGATTCTTCTGCCGTTCCCGCGCCTAGCGTAGCAGCCGGGAGGTATCCGAGTTGAGGGAGCGATTCGCCGGTAAGTCGTCGCCCCATAGCGGTAGCGGCTCCGCTTCTAACGAGTTCATCCACGTTTCTGGCAGAACGATTTCGGAGCGCCGACGCACCGGCACGCCCGGCGATACCAGCGCCCGCAAGAGCAAAGCCAGCACCAGGTGCAACACCCTCAGCAGCAAGTGAAGCGATCGCCGGAACCGTCCCTGTGGGCGCGAATTTGCCCACAAGTCGAAGGGCGTGCTGGACTGGCCCGCCTCTGACGACTTTGAGGATGGCGGAGCGCTCGTCTTCACTAAAACGGCGGAACCTTCGAGGATTGTCGGCAAGTTGCTTGAACTGGGTTCGTAGGGCATTTTCCATCCCCGACATTGAGAATTGACCGGCTTGGTTCTTGGCTCGCTCGAATAGGTTTTCAACGTCTTGCGCCTTCCTCTGCACGTTCCAAAGGCTTCGAGCCGTCTGGTATTCTGCTGACGAGCTCGGCATCTGTTGGTCGATAAAGTCGTCGAATTCATCGAGCAATTGACCTGCTAGCCTTGCATCGCTCGAGACTTGCCCGCCTGCCGCTGCAATAGCTTCTGTCTCGGCGTTCGATAGGACGCGCCGCAACGTTTCAGTCCCTTGCACAGAATGCCCGGCAACGTTCGGGCGCGTGGCATCCTCCATGAGCCGATTGAAGGCGGCCATTGTTTTGGGGTGTAGAGCTTTGTCTACGCCTTCCTTGGCTAGAACCTGCTCGACCTGGGTCACAAATCCGCCGAGGTTGTTTTGCGGCAGCATCCCGCCAGACTGCTCAGCGCGCTGGTAGGCTTGCTGCGAGGCGGCTTTGATCTCCGGCCTAGTCGGGATCGCAGCGCGGCGTGACATACGAGATTTCATGGCGCCAATGCCCGGAATGACTCCGAGCCCAAGCCCTATAAGGTTGCCGGTCGCCCGCTTGGCAGGGTCGGGATTCTCGAGGTCCATCCCAGCCTCGAGCGCTTGCGGAACGCCAGTCATTCGAGCGGCTTTATCAACACCGGAAAGCATCGACTGCCCCTCGGGTGTCCGCGGCTGGTAGGTTCCGACCGGCTGCCCGGTAGGCAGTTCTAACGCCTCCATACCCGCGTTCCAGGCGTAGTTGAGCGGAGCGGCGACCATCCCCGTGCCTACAGATAAAGCCGCCTCGCCAGCGCCAAGCCCAAGCCGCTGCGTAGGGCTCATGGCAAGGCGCGCGGACTCGACAGCGCCCATTGGCTTTTGCGGCTCTTCGGCCGGCACCGGGGGCCCTACAAACTGCCGTGGCTGGTCTGCTGGCATAGCGCGAATAGCCTGCGCGAGCTTGGTAGCCGCCGCGGTGTCGCCTGCCGCATCAGCAGCACGTAGAGCCTGCTCTAGTCTCTGTCTATTGGGCGGCGGGGGCATACTTGTTCAGCAGTGATTCGAGTTCGTCACCGCCGTCAGCGACTGGTTGTGTTGGCGCGGGTGGTTGCCCACCGCTGCCTATTCTGGCGATCTGGTAATCCAAATCACTCAGGAATTCTTCTAGCTCTGCCAGAGCCTTCTTACGCACGCTCGGGAACATCGAAGCAGTCGGCAGCACGAGCTGTGCCAATCTCTGCTCAAAGTCTGACTGAGCCCCGAGCCCCGGTGTACGGGTAAGTGCCGTGAGTTCGGTCAATAGCTGCGCGTTGGCTTGGTCGAGCTCGTTCCCTTCCTCGGTTAAACCGATAGCGCCGCCCTGCATCGGCCCGCCCGCCAGCAGGTTGTTTTCAAGCGCCGTCGATGCATCAACCACGCGCTGCAAGCGACGTTGTGCGGCCTCGACGCGTGGCATTTTGTTCTGTGCGGTCATGCGGTCTTCAGCGGGGATTACGCCAGCCTTGGCGCCGGCTTCCGAACCAGCGATATCGCCCCTGTACTTGACCAGGAATTGATCCATCGGCAACGGCTGCATGCCTTGCGGTAGGCCCATGATGTATTGGGCGTAGAGCTGCGAATCCGACGAGCTACCGCGCCGCTGCGACAAGTACTCTTCCGGCTTCATCGGCGCTTCGCCGCGGGCCGCTCGATCCTCGTTGATGCGGTCGAGTTCTTGCAGAGACCCGGGTATGCCGCTTTCGCCGCCCACATTCGGCGGAGCCGATGCTATTTCCTGCCCTTGCGGGCTATACCGGCGAGCCCCGGGGGCGAGCGTGAATCCCTCGGACGCTTGCGGAAATAGTTGGTTAGCAGACTCCGCACCCAAAATCTGCCCCTGCTGATCGAGGGGTAACGAGCCGATGGACTTCATGGCGGCCTGTTGCTGCGAGCTGAACGGAGCGGGTTGGCCCGGGCGAAGCACGCCCGATCCTGGTTGACCAGGCTGAATCGTCTGACGGGGTACAAGTCCCTGCAAACTTGCAGCCATCGCTTGGCGTTCCTGCTCGTGGAGCTCTGTTTCCTGCTGGCTAGCGTCTCGGTCGATCTTGTTCCCGAGTAATGCCTGCCCAAGCTGGGTAAGCCCCTGTCCCACTCCGTACGTTGGAACGATTCGCATACCGTTCCATTCTTGCGGAGCGCCTTGCTGGCTTTGCATCATCAGCCGCTCGGCCTGTAACCGCCGGCGGTCGATGGCTTCACGCTCAGGATCGCGGACGGAAACGTTTCTCGTCGGCATTAGTAGCGCCTCATCAATCGGCTAGCCATGAGCTGTTCTCTTGGCGTGACGGAAATCATCGGTGTGGCATTCTGAAACCGTCGGCCCTGTGGCTGCTGTGGTTGCTGAGCTCCACCACCACCACCGCTCGGGATGCGTGAGAACTTCTGCATCTGGTCTAGGAACGACATTCCACCACCAGAAACGCCAGGCGAGGCACCCACCGCCGGAACGCCCCCGCTCATCGTGCCCACTCCACCACCCGCCGCAGAAGCCGGCCCGGTCGGCAGTCCTGCCGCGGTGACGTTAGGAGGCGGGGCTGCTCCACCCAATCCAAGTCCGCCACCGGCGGCCACGGCGCCCATGTTCACAGCCCCTGCCCATAGAGGCGAGCCAGCCGAGAAATTGAACGGCCCCTTTTGCGTATTGATCGAATTCCGCCGGCGTGACTCAGCCACCTGCGCGGCGTGGGCCGCGTCGAGCGCGTTATAAGCTGGCGAGGCGCTCCACTCTTGGAGCGCCTGAAAGGCCATGTTCGGATCGACGGTCACGGCTTTTTACCACCAGCACCAATCGCAGCACCACCCAGGCTGAATAGCCCGCTCATCATCGCGTTGCGCTGGGCCTGTTTCGCGTTGTAGGCGTCGAGCTGCCCTTGGTAGCTGTTGTAGATCGGGTTAGTGATGTCGGTCGGCTGCATTGAAACGTCAGGCGGCTGCGAGAACTGTGGCAGGTTCACCGGGTCGCGCATCCCGCTGACCGAGGCGAACTCCTGAAAGGGTCTGTCCCGAAGGGTAAGCAGTTCGTTCAATCCGCGGCCTCGCGCGTCGGCACTCATGTTGTAAAGCCCCTGCATCTCGCTCATTCCGCCTTGAATGGCAGCGTCCCGAGCTTGACCATAGTCAAACTCGCGTTCTCTGCCGAACTGGCTCCTGGCATTGTTCCAAGCCTCTGAACCTTCAACCACGCCCTTATTGGCTAGCTGCGTCTCAAGGCCTCGTTCCCTATCTGCGTAGGCAGGGTCTAGGAACGCCGTCTGCCGGCCGTAAATCGAGTCCTGCGCCTGCTGGCGAGCCCCCAGTAGGTCGCCTTCGCCGTACATCTTCTGTAGGCCAGAGGTATCGACCGGCTGCCCGTAGGCGCTCTGTACGCCCGGCAGGAGCCCACCAGCCACATCTCCAACCGCTTGGCTCTGCTGCGTCTGTTGGTTATACAAAGCCTGCTGCTCGGGGCTCAGCGTGACGTTCTCATCCCACATCGGCGCACCGGTAGTAGGGTCGGTGCCGCGGTAGTTGAACGTCTGCGAGCCCAAAGGCGTGGAAACGTTTCCACGATTTATCGCCGAATTGAAGCCCGCTGCCTGCTGGTTCAGCTGGGTCTGCTGCCCGGCGACCTGGGTAGGATCAGGCGGCGGCGGCGGCTTGGACTTCTTGCCCATAAAAGCGGCACTCCGATTTCAAAAGACCCAAAACAATCACGTCCTCGCCATCCGGCCCAGCCTCGCGCATACGGCCTTCGTAGACAAACCCTAAGTGCCGGTCGAGGTTTAACGCCCGTTCGTTGTTCGCTGGAACGAACGCCGTGACCCGTCGCAATCCGAGCTGCACGAACGGATACCGGAACGCAGCCGACAAGAACTCCGGCACGCACCACTTTCGACCGTGCAAGGCGGCGACGTGCATCGAGATATCGGACTCCGAGAGGTTATTGTAGACCGCCACGGCTAACAGTTCTCCGTTGCGCTCGTAGCCAATCGCTTGCGCCCACGGACCCCATTCCCTATTACCCAGGACTCTGTCGGTAAACGCCAAGCACCTTTCTCGATCGAACACGATCACAGCGCCGGCCCTCGTGCTTCCTCGTAGACAACATCTGTTGCCGACCACGACGCGTTGACGTCCAGTGGTTGCAACCGCAGTCTAGGCGCAATCGCCGCCCCGTAGCCTACGGCCGTCTGCCAGTCAACGAAGGCTTCCGTAGCACCAGCCCAGGTCACGTCCCAAATCCCACCCCACGGGTCATTACCAGAACCTACACCGATGGTTTGCATGACAGTCGGTGGCGTGTCTTCGTAGTCCACGTCGATATCGACGGCCATGTTCACCTGACCACCGATAGCGAGAATCGGCCGAATCATGGTGACGAGCTTCCCGCGTCCGCGGGACTTGAAGTAGTTGAACGCCTGCTTACCGTCAGCCGTGATGTCGAGGTTATCGTCCTGGTGTCCGATATCCGCTTTGGCTAGAACACCGTTCCCACCGAAGTACAGTTGATCGCGCGACACCTCGAAGCAGAACGCATTCCACCCTGTGAACTTGCACCACGAGCCGTGCTGAGTGTTCATGACCCACTGTCTAGCAGCGACGTTCTCATTCGTCGGCACGTTCACGATGAGCTTTGACCCGGTGGGATGAGTCATGATCTGCCAGCCGAACCGCCCGCCGTGAATCAGCACGTCTCCAGTGATCAGCTTCCGAATCTTGTCCGTAACCGATAGGGTCGGGTCGTACTTCTGCGCTGCAATCGTCGCTCGTAGCGGGTAAGCACCATCTGCACACATCACGACGGCATCGGCGCCGTACTTCGTCCAAACGCGATTGCCTTGCTGTACTGGTCTACCAATCACGAAATGCGCCACGCGCGACCAAGTGGTAATCGACGCTGGATCGGTTCCAGCAAACGCTACCACTTCCCCCTCGGTCGAAACGAAGGCGATGTAATCCACGAGGTCATTGAGCGAGTCGGTGAGCGTGACAATCGAATGTAACCGCCCGCCGCGCTTGAACAGCGAAGCAAGGTTGAGCTCGGTGAGCGCTCCAGTGATTGACCTGACCGGCAAGTACCAAACCGAAAAACTGTTCTTCTCGCCGAACCACAACCGATCTTCGTACACCGCAACGGTGAACAGGTCCGCCGTAGTCACTCCGGTCATAGTAGAAACGGTCCACGTCGAACCGTCGTACTGCAAGGCCGAGTCTGCACCGTTCACCAGTACCGCGAACTGCCCACCGATGGTGCCGAAGTTCTGGTAATCATACCGAGTCGAGGTGACCGCTTGAACTGTGGCGCCGGCGCCGCCGACTACCGGAACCGACAGAGCTCCACCAGCGGTGCCGTTGAAGATCGAACGTGTAGAACCGTTCACGACCGCGGTGAAAACGCTCGTAGCCACTGAGCCTGAGTAAACGATGATCGTCTCGCACTGCCCTGTGAAAGTAGCGTACGGGTCATACCCAAGCCTAACGTCCACGCTCGTCGGAGTCGGAAAGAAGTTGTCCAAGACAAGCGCGTCGGTCTCGTCCATGTTCGCCACGGAGTCTCGAGCGTTAAGTCCACCAACCGGAGCAGGCAACGAAACCTGCTTCGAGACCGGAGCGCCGCGGCGGACTGAGTAGGCTGGCTGTCGCATCAGACGTTCCATGAACCGACGGGAACGACCACGAATGGCCGATACTCCCCAGTCGAGCCCATCATCGAAAGCGTGGGCTTGGTCCCATCCCTCGCCATCGCATCGGCAACCATTCGCTCGTAAGTCACGAAGTCCTCGGTGTAGTCGAGCTTCTTGGCTGCTCGCCACCGCCACAACAGACCTTGCTGCATGATGTCTTCGTCTAGCAGCATCTCGTCGCTATCGACCGTGATCGCTTGCTTGTACGTCGTCCCTAATGTGTCAGTGGCCCACATGCGGTCCACGTACTCAAACGCGCACGTCTCCCCGGCTGCAGGGACCGGAGAGAAGAGCAGCGTATTGCCGCGGATTCGGTATTCGCTGATCGGCCCAGTGACTGAAAACGCCTTGTACGCCTGCCAATGCTTGGGTGACTTCGGACCTAACACCGGCCAAATGCGGTCACGGTTCCAAATCGTGTCGTTGACGATGTACCGGAACGTGTGCCCAACATCCCCTGCGGTGATGATCGAGGCAATAGTCCCTTGAGACTCAGTAGCCAACGTGAGGAACGTCACCTCACGAATCAGCACCTGCCACGCGTACCGAGACGATAGCTCTTTCCCTTCCTTGTTCAGCAACCGTACCAGCTGCATGATCTGAGGATCGGTGGACGACAGCGCGCTGGACGGATTCGGTAATCCAATCTCAACGCACGTCGTCTGGATGATGGAAAGAGCCGTCATGGCCTAACTCTCTGCTACTTTCCTCGGCCTACCGGGACCACGCTTTTCCTCGACGCCATCCAACCTAGCGGTGAGGTTCGCCAGTCGTTCCTCGAGCTGTTGGATACGAAGATCCTTGTCAGCCGCTTCAGCTCGTAAGGCCGCTAACTGTTCAGCGTTGCCGTGCGATAGCCGGGAGTCGAGAAAGGCTTGCGCGCGGTCCTTGTCAGCCCTGGAACCCATTCCAGCCCGCTGCATGGCTTCCTCATTCATCGCCGCGACGTCTTCCACGGTGAACACGCCCATCTGTGCATAGTTCTCCGCGCGCGCTTTGCTGATCGACGCCCAGTCCTTCAAAGGGTATCCAACCGGAGGAGCTTCGCGGCCTTCCTTCCACTGGTCGTATCGTTTACGGAAACCAATG
>Ga0208454_1000462_pt1 | contig 23483 bp, 17 predicted proteins | sample EasRivMeERMZT100_FD_187530 | JGI IMG/M metagenome (GOLD analysis project Ga0208454, IMG submission 187530) | Soil microbial communities from meander-bound floodplain in the East River, Colorado, USA - East River MetaG ERMZT100 (SPAdes) (version 2) | ecosystem: Environmental > Terrestrial > Soil...
AAAAAAAAAAAGATAAATAAATAATTAATAATTATGTAAAGGTAAAGGACACAACAAATTAAAAATGTAGTACTCAATTTTATTGATATTTACTACTTAATAATAATATTTTATTTATAAATAAAATATTATTATTATCACTTTACATAATATTTAAAATTGTAAAAGAGAGTTATTTTATTAAAATATAATATATTTTATAATAACATCCTTTATGCAGTCAAGTAAAAATATTAATAAATGTTTAAAATTTAATTATGACAAATATTTCTAATTTATTTAATGAAAATAAATTATCCTTTGAACGAATATTGAAATGCAGTTTCAACAATTTAATTATATTACTAGACATAGATATTAATAATGGTTAAAAAAAAAGTAAAATAAAAAGAAAAATAAAACATGAAAAATATTAATATAAAAAAAAGTCTCTTTCAATCTTTTCCTTATCATCTTGTAGATCCTTCTCCTTGGCCAATATTAGTAGGGTTTTCAGTTTTTTCTATGGCAATAGGTGCTGTAATGAGTATGCATGGATTTTCTAATGGAGGTTTATTATTAAATTTAGGATTCATTATTACAGTATATGGTATGATACTTTGGTTTAGAGATGTTATATCAGAAGGTACCTTATTAGGATTCCATACAAAAGAAGTTAAAAATGGTTTAATGATAGGTTTTGTTCTTTTTGTAATTAGTGAAGTATTTGCTTTCTTTTCTATTTTTTGGGCCTTCTTTCACTCTAGTTTATCTCCAGCAATAGAAATAGGAGGTAATTGGCCACCACTAGGAATAACTCCTTTAGATGCTTTTGCAATCCCTTTACTTAATACTTTTTTATTATTATCTTCTGGTGCATTTGTGACATATGGTCATCATGCATTAATAGGTGGTAATAGAAAAGGAGCTATTATAGGAACATTTTTAACTGTTGTTTTTGCTATTATTTTTACACTGTTACAATATTATGAATATTCTGAAGCTGCTTTTACAATGTCTGATAGTGTATATGGATCAGCTTTTTATGCTTCAACTGGTTTACATGGATTACATGTAATTATAGGAACTATATTTATATCAGTTGGATTATTTAGATTAATAAATTATCATTTAACAGATACACATCACCAAGGTCACGAAGCTGCTATTTTATATTGGCATTTTGTTGATGTAGTGTGGTTATTTTTATTTGTGGCAGTTTATTATTGGGGAGGAGCTTAAAAAATCCTAACTAAAAAAAATAATAATTAAAAATAATAATAAATAACAAAATAAAATATCTAAATTTTATTTATATTACAAACAAAAACAAAAAAGAAAAAGATAAAAAAAAAAATATGTTTTTTTTTAATTAAAACTCAATTATTACTGGTTCTATGAGGAATATTTACAAATAAATACTATGAATCTATCTTTATTATTATTTTTAATAGGCATATTAGGTTTTATCTTAAATAGAAAAAATATAATATTAATGATTATAGCAATAGAAATAATGTTATTATCTGTAACTTTATTATTATTAATAAGTTCATTTGGTTTTGATGATAATGTAGGACAAACATTTAGTATATTTATAATATCTATTGCTGGAGCAGAATCAGTAATAGGTTTAAGTATTTTAGTAGCTTTTTATAGATTAAGAGGAAATATTTCACTAAGAAATTAATGTATTTATCTATTTTAATTTTACCGTTATTAGGTTCTACTGTGTCTGGTTTTATGGGTAGAAAAATAGGAGTAACAGGATCACATATTATTACTTGTACTAGTTTAATAATATCCTCTATATTAGCGACCATAGCATTTTATGAAGTAGGAATATGTGGATCACCTGTATCTATAAATTTATTAAGTTGGATTGATTCAGAATTAATGTATATATCATGGGAATTTTTATTTGATCAATTAACAGTATCAATGTTTATTCCTGTTCTTTATATATCTTCATTAATCCATATATTTTCTATTGATTATATGTCCGAAGATCCTCATAATCAAAGATTTTTTTCATATTTATCTTTATTCACTTTTTTTATGTTATTATTAGTTTCAGGTGCTAATTATTTCGTTATGTTTGTAGGTTGGGAAGGTATGATAGAATGCCTTAAATGGTGTGATATTGAAAATATTAATTATAGTGTTATTTGTTTAAACACCTTAAATAAAATTACTTCTACACAGAGAATAGGTCCTCATAATATAGATATTTTATCAATAATTATAGGTTCAACTTTAGGTGATACTCACTTAGAAAGAAGAAAAAAAGGTTTAGGTACTAGAGTAATATTTGAACAATCAAATAAAAATGTAGAATATTTAATGTGATTTTATTCTTATTTATCTCTTAGAGGATATTGTAACACTCAAAAACCTAAGCTTCATAAGAGGATTAAAAAAGGAGAAATATTTTATCATTATCGAATAAACAGTTATACTTTCAGTAGTTTCAATTGAATTCATGATATGTTTTATAAGTTTAAAACTATAAATGATATTCAAACTAAAATAAAAATAATACCTTTAAATATTGAAGAATATCTTACACCATTAGCTTTAGCTATTTGGTTTATGGATAATGGTTCTAAAATAGGTAAAGGAGCTAAAATAGCTACTAATTGTTTTACATATAATGAAATCCTTTTTCTTATTGAAGTATTATATAAAAAATATAATATTAAATCTTCAATTATTTCAGGTGGTATTAATAAAGGTTATAGTTTATATATTTCTACTACTTCAATGAGTATATTTATAGAAATAATAAAACCTTTTATGTTACCTTCTCTATATTATAAATTAGGTATCACATCATAGTAAAAAATGATTACTCTTTAGATAATTGAAATGAAGAATAAAGAGAAAATAATATATTTTTATATTTTACATTTTTTGCGACATTATTGAAAACGATCAAAAAAATTAGCTTATTTATAGATCGTCGGTTTCATTTCAAATCGCGATCGACTAGTTCAATAATGGGTGCCTGAAATGGTGCTTAATGCATAGTCAAAATCTTCAATGTTAATTAACATTGCCAAGGCTTGTTATAATTCCTTATTGGTGTTCAAAGTACAGGGAAATAAAGAGAAAGCTATTATTTTTTAATAATTTCTTTATTTTTAAGATTTGATTGGGATAGTTTCATATTTACTAATTAATTTCTGGTTTACACGGATACAAGCTAATAAAGCAGCTATATTAGCTTTAACAATGAATAGGGTAGGTGATATGGGATTAAGTATTGGATTTTTTGCATTATTTGCATTATTTGGAACTTTAGATTATGCTACTATTTTTAATATCACACCTTTTATAAATGAAACTTTTATAACAATTATAGGTTTATTATTACTTACTGGAGCTATGGCTAAATCAGCTCAAATTCCTTTACATAGTTGGTTACCTGGTTCTATGGAGGGTCCTACTCCAGTATCTGCTTTAATTCATGCTGCTACTCTAGTTACAGCAGGTTTATATTTATTAATACGATCTTCACCTATATTAGAATTTAGTTCTACTGCATTATTAATTATTACTTTAGTAGGTGCTTCTACTGCATTTTTTGCAGCCACTTGTGGTTTAGTACAAAATGATTTAAAAAGAATAATAGCTTTTAGTACTATATCTCAGTTAGGATATATGGTAATGGCAGTTGGACTAAGTCAATATAATGTAGCTTTAATGCATGTAGTAAATCATGCCTTTTTTAAGGCTTTATTATTTTTAGGTGCTGGAGCAGTAATACATAGTTTTTCAGATCAACAAGATGTAAGACGAATGGGTGGTTTAATTAAATTTTTACCTTTTACTTATTCAGTAATGTTAATAGGTACTTTATCTTTACTTGCTAGCCCTTGGTTAACAGGTTTCTATAGTAAAGATTTAATTATTGAATTAGCATATGGACAATATAGTTTTAGTGGAATATATGCTTATATTTTAGGAAGTATTACTGCAGGTTTAACTGCTTTTTATTCTTTTAGATTAATAAGTTTAGTATTCTTAACTACACCTAATGGACCTAAAAATGTTTATTTAAATTCTCATGAAGCTAAATTATTTGTTATTATACCTTTATTTTTTTTAGCTTTATTTAGTATATTTTTTGGTTTTATATTTTCTGATTTATTTGTAGGAGTAGGATCAGATTTTTTTGGTAACTCATTATTTATTCACCCTAAAAATATATCTTTAATAGAAGCTGAATTTAGTTTACCTTTAATTATTAAATTATTACCTGCTATTTTATCTTTATTAGGAGCTAGTTTAGCTATTTTATTATATAATTATAATTCTTATATTATTAATAATATTTTAGAAATATCTTTAATTAGAAAAATATATACTTTCTTAAATGGTAAATATTTCTTTGATATTATTTATAATAATTATATTACATTTGAAGGTTTAAAATTAGGTTATAATATTTCTAAAATATTAGATAAAGGTGTAATTGAATTAATAGGACCTTATGGATTATCTTCTTCTTTAACTAAAACAGGGATTAATATTGCTAAATTAGATACTGGAATAATAACTACTTATTCACTTTATATTACTTTAGGACTATTATCTTTATTATTTTTAATATATGCTCCTATATTAATAAATACATCTTTATTAAGTGAAATTAGATTAATTATTATTTATATTTCATCTTTAATATTAATACTTTCTTATTTTCAAAACCAGATAAAATAAACATCTTAAAAAAAAATATAAAAATAAAACAATAAATATTATTTATAATAATAATAATAATAATTTACAAAATAGTATATTATAAGACTATTAATTAAATTTTATTAAATTAATTAAAAATATTTATTACTTTAATGTTAATAATGATAACATTTTAAATTAATTAATTTAATTTAGTATAAAATTATTTTAAATATTAAATTATTATGAAATAAAAATTTTTACTTTAACCCCTTTTTATTTCATTATCTTCTTTAATTATAAAAAAAAAATATAATATAATTATACATAATTAGATAAGTAAAGGCTAATATAACTTATGTTAATGAATTAATTAATTAATTAATTAAAATTTTAATTATAATAGAAAACATAAAACTAAACAATAAACAGCGTATTCATGATAAGTTTATTATTACTTATACCTTTATTAGGTTCTTTAATTTTAATTCCAATAAGAGAAGAATCAATTAAAAGTCAATCTTTGATGAGAAATATAGCTCTAATTACTTCTCTTATCAATTTTCTAGTTTCTATTTTTATGTGGATTGAATTTGATTCAAGTACTACTCAATATCAATTTGTTTATGAATTTAATCAATTAAGTTTTTGTCAATTTAATGTAGGAATAGATGGAATATCTCTTTATTTTGTATTATTAACTACATTTGTGACACCTATTGCCATTTTATCTGATTATACAAGTATAAATAAAAATATAAAATATTTTCTTATTTCATTTTTAATGTTAGAAACTTTACAAATATTTGCATTTGTTTCACTTGATTTATTATTATTTTATATATTCTTTGAAAGTATTTTACCTATTATATTCATAGTTATTGTTATTTATGGTCATGGAGAAAATAGATTTAGATCTGCTTTTTTATTATTTTTATATACTTTAGCTGGTAGTTTACCAATGTTACTTGCTATTTTATATATATATAGTTATACAGGTTCTACAGATTTCCAATTAATTTCTTTATCTGAAATTAATTTTGAATATCAAAAATTATTATGGTTAGGATTTTTTATAGCTTTTGCTGTTAAAACTCCTTTATATCCTTTTACTATTTGGTTACCTAAAGCTCATGCTGATTCTCCTTTAGCAGGATCAATATTACTAGCTGGAACTATTTTAAAACTTGCTACTTATGGATATCTTAGAGTATTAATTAATTTTTTACCTGATGCTTCTAATTATTTTGAACCTTTAATACAAACTATTGCCATAATAGCTATAATTTATGCTAGTTTAGCTACTATTATTCAACAAGATACTAAAAGATTAATAGCTTATAGTAGTATTGCTCATATGGGAGTAGTAGTATTAGGTTTATTTAGTAATACTATTCAAGGAATAGAAGGAGGTATATTATTGGCATTAGCCCATGGATTTGTATCACCAGCTTTATTTATATGCGTAGGAGGTATAATATATGAAAGAACAGGTACAAGAATTATAAATTATATTAGAGGATTAGTTCTTAATATGCCTGTATTTACTACTTTATTTTTCATTTTTACTTTATGTAATACTGGAATACCTTTAAGTTTAAATTTCTTAGGTGAAGTTATGTCTTTATTAGGAATTTTTCAAAGAAATCCTTTTATAGCTATTTTAGGAGCTAGTGGAATTGTTTTATCTGCATGTTACTCTATATTCTTATATAATAGATTATCTTATGGTAGTTTTTCTCCACATCTTTTAATAATGAAAGACATAAATAGAAGAGAATTTTATATTTTAATTAGCTTATTAATACCTACTTTTGCCTTAGGTATATTACCTAATGTAATCTTAGATTCATTACATATTACTATTTCTTCATTATTATTTATTTAAATTTAATATTCTATTTTTTATTAAACCTTTAATTATTATATATAATAATTAAAATTTATTAATTAATCATATTATATTTATAATATTAATTAATAAATTTACTTTTTTTAGTAATTCGCAATTTAATTAATTAATTAAGTTATAGCGATTTTAATTTAATTATTATTATTAAAATTTAATATTTAGTCTTTATAATTATATGATCAAATAAAGATAATAATGTATAGCTATTTATTAAAATTTTATTATTATGATCAAGATCATAATAAAATTTGATATTTCTAAGTTAAACCTATTTAAGTTAAATTTAACTTAAGTATTTTTTGTCTTTTATCGTTTATAATTTTATTTTTAATATTTAATATAATATATATATATACAATATAAAATTTTTATTTTAACCTTAATAATATTATAAATTAATATTTATAAATATAATTAATACTAAATAAAATGTTTAAAGTTTAAATTTTAAAATATTAAGAATATTATTATTAATCGAGCGTTTTATATTTATAAAAATAGATAAGAGATAAATTAATGACTTATAATAAATGAAATATTAAAATAGTATTTTTTATTTCTTAATTATTATTATTTTATTATAATTTTATAGTAATTAAATTAATAATAATTATTACGATATAACAATAAAAATATATTAATACGCAGACTTAAATTATATTTATAAATAAAATTATGAAAAATATTCTTATAGATATATTATCTTTTACTACTCTTTTATCTAGTGTATTAGTTATAACATCTAAAAATCCTGTAATAGCAGTAATATTTTTAATTTCAGTATTTGTTAATGCAGCTGGATATTTAATTTTATTAGGAATAGGTTTTATAGGAATTTCTTATATAATTGTATATGTAGGTGCTATAGCTGTATTGTTTCTTTTTGTTATAATGATGATTAATATTAAATTAACAGATATATTAGAAACAGGTATTAATTATACTAAAAATATTCCATTAGCATTATCTATTGGATCTTTATTTATTTTTGAATTGTTTAATATATTACCTTTTACATTTAATAACGTAAATGCATTATCCTATTTATTAGATATGTTAACTAATCTTAATAGTTATTTATTAAATACTAATATTTATTCAATTGATAATGTTTTTAATACTTTTAATCCTATTAATATAGATCAAACTTTTACTAATTTCTTACAAATAGAATCTATCGGACAAGCTCTTTATACTTATGAAGCTGTATTACTTATTATTTCAAGTATTATTTTATTATTAGCTATGATTGCTCCTATTTTCATATCAACAACTTTACATCAAAAATATAATAATTAATAATATTATTAATTATTAATTAAAAATAATTGTATCAATAATAATAATATTAATAATAATAATAATAATAATAATTTATTATTTTACAATGTTGTTATAAAAATGAATATAAAAGAGTATATAATTTAAATCATTATATATGTTAGACGCTATCTTAATAAATATAATTTAATATGTTATCAGCAGCAAAATATATTGGAGCAGGTTTAGCTACTATTGGATTAGCTGGAGCTGGAGTAGGTATTGGTATAGTATTCTCTGGATTAATTTTAGCTACATCTAGAAATCCTGCATTAAGACCACAACTTTTTAATTATGCTATTCTAGGTTTCGCTTTATCTGAAGCTACAGGATTATTCGCTTTAATGGTAGCTTTCTTATTACTTTACTCATAATAAATTATAATGATTATTAAATATTTAATTTAAATCATATTTAGTCATTAACCCCTCTTATAAAATTTATGTATTATAATTATAGGAGTAATTATTTAGAATTTTTATTAAATATTTATAATTATTTAATTTTAACTTAATTATTTAAGATTTATATTATGTATTTATTTTTATATAAATATTTATTTATTAATTTTAGGTTTATTAAGTTCTAATATATTAATAATATTTTATATAATACTATTCTTTAAAAGAAATTAAATAAATTATTTTATATAAATAATAATTATTTTATATAAATAATAATAATTTATATAAATTTACTCTATTTATATTTATTAATTATAATCTAATAATAAAATTAATTTTGATTATTATTAATATAATGATTATAAAATATTTGTCATTAAACTTATCAAATTTAAATATTTATTCTTTTGATAATAACAATTAAATTATTATTAAATAATAATTATAATAAATCATTATTAATTTTTATAAAGGATGATCATTAGTAAATAAATATTATTAATATATTAGAGTTAAGTTTACAGATGGTTCTGTAGTAAACCTGCAAAGTTTATACCATTAAGGTTCAATTCCTTCTTAACTCTTTAGATTTTATATTAATAAAAAAGTAACGAAGACTATTTAATAAGAATATTAAATATTAATAATAAATAAGTATTTAATAGATTAATATTATTCAATATATTAAATATATAATTTAATGCTTAGTATTTGATGTCAATCATTAAATTTTAAGATTATATTTAATAATTTAAATTTAATGTTTATTTATTAATATTTGGAGAAAGATAGATTCGAACTATCATACTTGTAATGCAACTACAATTGATTACCATTATCAGATTTCCCCTTATTTGCTCTTGTTTGAATAAAAATATTAACATAAAATTATTATTAAAGTAAAACTTATATTCTCTTTTACTTTGAATATAATAATTTAATTAATGATTTTTAATTAAAAAAATATAAAAGTTTATTAAATAAAAGTTAAGTATTTTACTTATTATATAATTATAATTGTAATTGTATTGGTAATTGTAATTGTACTTGTAAATCTAATTATTAATATTAATAATTTGCTTATGCTTAAATAATATCCTATTATTAAATTAAATACTAATTAAAAATATAAATAAAAATAAGTTAATTTATTTTTATTTATATTTTTAATTTAATATATTTATAATATTTTTTATAATACTTTATATTATCTATTATTTTTATAACGATTAATGATTAATAATTAAATTAATATTATATTTATAGTGATAATAAGATTGATTATTAACCAATAGTCTTTTTAAAAGAAAATTAAAATACATTTTTATATTTAATAATCTTTTTAAAAGAATTAAAAAGAGTAAGTAAATTGGTTATACTAAATATTAATTAATATTTTAATTAATATAAACAAATAAAAGGTTCGAATCCTTAACTCTTTAGATTTTATTTATATAATTATAAATAAATAAGAGAATTGATTAAGACTAATCTTAATATGTTTTTCACATTAAAATAATTATTAACATGTTAATTTAATTTTTATAAAACCTAAAAAAAACAATTAAATTAATAAATAATTATTTTATTAATATAATATAATTTATATTAAATTAATACTTATGATAATGTAAAATAATTAATAATAAAAAATAAAATAATAATTAAATTATTAATTAAAGATCATTATTACTTATTAATTAGTATTTATAAGGAAGAATGTTTATTAAGAATGAAAATAAAACTAAAAAAAAAAAGAATAAAAAATGATACAAAATATCTCTATTTTTAATACTATATTTAATGATGCTCCACAACCTTGGCAATTAGGGTTTCAAGATAGTGCAGCACCAGGTTTTACAGGACTGGTTACATTACATAATACTATAGGTTTTTATTTAATAGTTATATGCTTCGGAGTTTTCTGGGTATTAACCTCTATTGTTTATTATTTTAATTATAAAAAATCTCCTATTGTGTATAAATATCTTAATCATGGAACATTAATTGAATTAATTTGGACAATTACACCAGCATTAATTTTAATTGCTATTGCTTTCCCTAGTTTTAGATTACTTTATTTATTAGATGAAGTAATTTCACCTACAATAACAATTAAAATTGTAGGTCACCAATGGTATTGGTCATATGAATATTCAGATTTTGTAACTGAAAATGGAGAATCAATTGATTTTGATTCTTATATGATACCAGAATCAGATTTAGAATCGGGTCAATTTAGATTATTAGATGTGGATAATAAAATGATTATTCCTGTTGATTGCCATATTAGATTAATTATTACTGGATCTGATGTAATTCATGCTTTTGCTGTACCTTCTTTAGGTTTAAAATTAGATGCAGTACCAGGTAGATTAAATCAAGTTTCTTTATTAGCTGAAAGAACAGGAACTTTTTATGGTCAATGTTCTGAAATTTGTGGTGTTTGGCATGGATTTATGCCTATAGTAGTTGAAGCTGTATCTATCCAAGATTATTTATCTTGGGTAGATTCTATGTTATAAATATAATTAAATATATTAAAATTTTATTTAAAATATTTTATTTTTAACAGAACATAATTTTAATTTAACAAATTAAAATGACAATCATAATAAGAAATAATAATAATAATAATAACTATTATAATAAAATGAATTAAAAAAATATATTTATTATTAATAACAAAAAAAAATACTAATTAAACTTAATTATATAATTATATATATTATTATTATTAAAATAAATTTTAATAATTTATTTATTATTAATAATCCCCTTAAATTTTATTTATTTATTTTAATTATAATCGTTTTATTTTAACTTTGATAATAAAATTTAATAATAAATTTAGCAAACCTAAAACTTAAACATATAAAATTTAAGAATAAAAATAAAAATTAAATTAATATTTCTAATAGATTATTCAAAATATAAAATTAAAATTTAAAACTTATGGCTTCGTAAACAATTATATTAAAACAAATTTTATAAAAAAAGGTCATATTTATTCATCTTAAGCTATAAAAATATAAATATAAATAAAAATAGTCTTAAATTAAGTATTTATTCTTTTATTCTTTTTTAGATTCGAATATAAATATATTTTTGATTTTCATTTTATTATAGTTTTTATAGAACTAGTAATAATTGAGTATATTAAAATAATATTAATAAAGCAAATATATTATTTATTTAAACTAATATAAGTTAAATAAAAGTAATAAATAAGTTATTTAAAGTACAAAACATAATTTATATAATATAATATTATAAAAATGGTAGATGACAAACAGGTTCGTCGCTCCCTTTGGGTGGGAGATTTTAGCGTGTTCGAGTCGCGCCTATCATAATATTTAAATAAAAAAAATATTATTAAAAAATAATAAAATAATGTAAGTATTAATTTTAATATTTATTAAAGATCTTTAAAAGAAACAATGATTAATAATATAATATTATTATAAAAGGTATCATGGCAGAGTGGTTATTGCGAGGTACTGTTAATACTTTTTTCAGAGGTTCAATTCCTCTTGATACCTTAATTATTGTTTATAAATATACGTTAATAATACTTATAAATAAGCGAACGTGTTGAAATTGGTAAACAATCTCCTCTTAAGCAGGAGTGGAAGTAATTCCTTAAGAGTTCAAGTCTCTTTGTTCGTAATCATTGTTTCAAAGATAGTGTAAAATATCCTCTCTTAAAAAAGAAAAATTTTTGTACATTATTAATGTATGGATTTAATTATATTTTTATTAATAATATTAACATAATTAAAAATACATTAATAAGTAAGTTATTTTATAATAATATTAATATTTTTTTTATATTTTATTTATATTCCATATTTAGATATAATATAAAAGAGAAAAGTAAAAAAATAAATATTTAATATAAAATGTAATTAATATATTAATTAAAGCGAGATAGTGTAACGGTAGCACAATAGTCTCATGAACTGTTAGATTAGGTTCGATTCCTAATTTCGCTAATATTATTATTATATTTTAATAAAATTTAATAAATTATTATATTAAATATAATATAATTATAATAATATTATCATTATAATTAAGTAGATAAAGATAAAGATAATTAATTTAATATGTTTATGTTTTTATATAAACATATATTTTTTTTTTTGATCGTTCTATCTAAAATTGTAATAAAAAAGAATATAATATTAATTATAAATTATAAAATATAAAAATTTTTATATTTTATTTATATTTTATGTTAATAATTTATATCTGTTAATAATAAATATAAAATTTTATTATGATATTTATTTATTATTAATAAAAAAGTAAATAAAATTTAATCATCAATAAATTAATATTTTATAATGTAAATTAAACAAGAAATAATAATTAAAATATACAAATTATTATATTATTATATTTTAATATAATAATTAATTAAAAATAACAGTAAATTATTTTTATTATTAATATTATTATTATTATTAAGGTCTTTTAGTATAAAGGTTGTACAGTTACCCTTCAAGTAACAAGTATCAGTTCAATTCTGATAAAGACTAAAAAATATTTTATTATTATTAGTTATTATAATTATTATTATTACTAAAAAATAAATTTTAAATAGAATAGGAAAAATAAATTTCCATTACTATTCTTTAAAAATTAATTTAAATTAAATTTATAAATATAATAAATAAGAGGAATAGTTATCATTGGAAAGTTAAGACGATTGCTAATTGTTCGGGGAAACCCTTAGGTGTTCGACTCACCTCTATTCCGAAAATAAAATAAAAGTAATTTTATTTGATTTTATTTAATAAATATATAATTATATATTAAAAATAAAAAGGTTAGCTAATATATACAGAAAAATGTAGGCTCAAACATTATACTTAATATGCATTGGCTTTATTCCACTAATGCTAAAGAAATAGGAACATTATATTTAATATTTTCAGTTTTTGCTGGAATGATAGGATCAGCTTTTTCGGTTTTAATTAGATTAGAATTATCTTCTCCAGGTGTACAATTTTTACAAGGAGATCACCAATTATTTAATGTTATTATAACAGCTCACGCTTTTATAATGATTTTCTTTATGGTTATGCCTGGACTTGTAGGAGGTTTTGGTAATTATTTATTACCAGTTCAAATAGGAGCCCCTGATATGGCATTTCCTAGATTGAATAATATATCTTTTTGGTTATTACCCCCTTCTTTAATTTTATTACTTGTTAGTTCTTTAGTAGAAAATGGAGCAGGTACAGGATGGACAGTTTATCCGCCTTTATCTAGTATTCAATCACATTCAGGAGGTAGTGTAGACCTAGCTATCTTTAGTTTACATCTTGCTGGGGTTTCATCTTTATTAGGTGCAATTAATTTTATAACAACAGTACTTAATATGAGAACTAATGGAATGAGTTTACATAAATTACCTTTATTTGTATGGGCAATTTTTGTAACAGCTATATTATTATTACTGGCTTTACCTGTATTAGCCGGTAAATTAAATATTGTGCCGGCTTTAAATTTGGCTATATGCTGGAAACACTTTTTAAAATTTTCATTAGAAAGTCAATCAGCAGGAAACTTAATATATTTTAATCAATTATGGATCCTCAGAGAATATACGCCAGAAATAATCTGTTGTAATAGTTTATTATTAAATATAAATAAAAGTGGCTCGGCCACTTATTCATTAAATAAAAATTATAAATTTATCAGTTACTTAACTGGTTTAATTGAAGGAGATGGTACAATTATTATTCCTAAAACTGAAAGATCTTCTAAAGGTAAACTTAATTATCCTTCTATTCAAATAGTATTTCATTTAAAGGATTTTCCTTTAGCTTTACTAATACAAAAAAATTTAGGATATGGATCTTTAATAAGAAAAAAAGGATTAAATGCCTATATTCTCTATATTAATGATCAAAAAGGAATTTTAAATTTAGTTAATTTATTAAATGGAAATATGAGAACACCTAAAATAAATTCTTTTTATAAATTAATTGATTGGCTAAATATTAAAAACCCAAAATTTAATATAACTAAATTACCTTTAAATACTGATTCTTTAAATAATGATGATTGGTTATCAGGAATGATTGAATCAGACGGTCATTTTAGTGTTAGAAGTACTATGACCGGAAAATACCCTAAAATAGAGTGTAAATTTGAATTGAGTCAAAGAAAAAAAGATCATTTAGGTTATAGTAATGAAACTTTTTTAGCTAATATTGCTGAATTTTTAAATTGTTCTCTTAAAAATATAAGAGAAAATAGACCTCATCCTCAATATAGACTAAGAACATTGAATTTAGAAAGTAATTTAATATTAGTTAATTATTTAATTGAATATCCTTTATTTGGATCTAAATTTCTAGATTATAGTAATTGAAAAGAAATCCTTAATCTATTTAATCCTAAGTTTAAATATTCTAAGGAAAATATAGATAAAGTATTAAATCTCAAATCGGAAATGAATGATAAGAGAACAAATTTTAATTGAAATCATTTAAATAAATTTTACAACTTAGATTATTAAGATATATTCCCAACTTCTATGTGAATAGAAGAGTATATACTCTAAATATATATACATATATATATTTTTAAGAATGCAACGTATTCATGAGACGTAGTCTCGTATATCAAGATTTTTTTGGCAATTACAATGCTTCTTACAGATAGAAATTTCAATACTAGTTTCTATGATCCAGCAGGAGGTGGAGATCCTATTTTATATCAACATCTTTTCTGGTTCTTTGGTCATCCCGAAGTTAAATTTATAGGCTTCGTAACGTTGCTATTTGCTGGGACGACTTCGCTAACTAGTTTTAAATACTCCATCTTTATTGATACAGTTAAAAAGTTAAAACAATGAAGTTTATCAGCAGGTAACCCTTTAAATTTTAGTTTAGTTTACATATTATACATAATTAAACTGGTCATTTTAAAAGTGGAACCTCAGAGACTTTACGCAACGAAATTATATCTAATGCTTTCGCTTTGTTATCCAAACAATGAGATAATAACAGAAAACGTAAAAGCTATTTCTATACATAATTCTAAACATTTAAGACCTCTAAATGATAATCAATTTGGACATTATTTAGCTGGTTTAATTGATGGTGATGGTCATTTTAGTTCTAAACAACAACTTGTTATTGTATTTAGTTCATCTGATATATCTCTAGCCTATTATCTTAAATTAAGAATAGGATATGGACAAATTAGAAAAGTTAAAAATAAAAATGCTTATTTATTTATAATTTCTAATAAAGACGGACTAATTAAAGTAATTAATTTAATTAATTGTAAATTAAGAGTTCTTAATAAATATAATCAAGTTATTAATAATATATTAAATCATCATTTATATAGTAATTTTAAAGAAAAAATAGAATTTAATTTGAATAGTAATAATAATTTTTATAATCATTGGTTAGCTGGTTTTTCTGATGCTGATGCTAGTTTTCAAATTAAAGTAGTTAATAAACCTAATAGAAATAAACCGGAAATTAGATTAAATTATCAAATAGATCAAAAAAATAATAATATTTTAATATTAATTAAAGAATTTTTCGGAGGTAATATAGGTTATAGAAAAAGTCAAGATACTTATTATTACGGTTCAACTAGTTTTGGTTCAGCAAATAAAATAATAAAATATTTTGATGAGTATCATTTACAATCTAATAAACATATTAACTATTTGAAATGAAGAAAAGCTTATGTATTAATACAAAATAAAGACCATTTAAATGAAATAGGTATTGATAAAATAATCAAATTAAAAAATTCTATGAATAGCTTTAATAAAGATATAATTTAAGATAAAGTCCTAACAAAGACGAAAGTTTTTGAGTATTAATTAATAATAGATTATTTTTATAACTATTATATTAATCAAAGTATTTGTTATATTTTAATTATACCTGGTTTTGGTATAGTTAGTCACATTGTATCAACATTCTCAGGTAAACCTATTTTTGGTTATCTAGGTATGGTTTATGCTATGTTTTCAATTGGTATTTTAGGTTTCTTAGTATGGAGTCACCATATGTTCTCAGTAGGATTAGATGTGGATAAACTTGTGTTCACAGAACTTCATCAATTTAATTATCTTTACCTTGATCAAGTAAATAATTCAAAATATGAATGGGAAAAAATCTTGCTATATGCTGGAAACTCTTGTATAAGTAGTCCACTCGTATTTATTACGTTAGGAAAAATTTACTTAAAGAATATATTCTCAGGACAATCAGCAGGAAACTTTAGTATTAGTACAAAAGCTACGGCAATAACTAAAAATACTTTTAATATTTATAATAAATTACCTAAAATATCTGAACATATTACTAAACATAAATCTAATCTAACGGATATAGAATTTGGTTATTTTTTAGCAGGTCTTATAGAAGGAGATGGATGGTTCGATTTAAATCAATTATATATTATTTTATCTGAAAGGGATATCTCTTTAGCTTATTTAATAAAAAAGCGTATAGGATACGGAAATGTTTATAAAATAAAAAATAAAAAAACAGTAAAATACATATGTAAAAACAAAAAAGGGTTAGAGAGTATTTTATATCTTATAAATGGAAAACTAATAAGTACCTTTAAATATGAACAATTAATTAAACATAATTATAATAAGATTTTCAATTGTGAAATTTTACCTCCATCAAATAATATATCTTTAGATAATAATTGGTTAGCTGGTTTTACTCAAGCTAATGGTTGTTTTCATATCAATATTACAAAAAGTAAAAATCATAACACTGGATTTAGTGTTAAATTAGAATTTTCTATTAAACAAAATGATGATATTCCATTAAAGCTTTTATATTCTAAAATAAAAATGGGAAACCTATCTCAGTATAGCAACGGTATTTGGTGCTATAAAAGTTCAGGATATAATACCGCTGCACTTTTAATAAATTATTTTGATTTATTTAATTTATTTGGAGGTAAGTATGTAGATTATTTAAAATTCAGAAAAATATATATAATGATAACTGAAGGTAAACATTTAGAAGAAAAAGGTATAATAAAAATTAAGAGTATTGCAATTAAAGGATCCTCAGAGACAAGTACGCAAGAAGTTTAATTAAATTATTTTATATTAAATTAAGATACTGTCCAAATTTAAGACTAGAGCTTATTTCACAGCTGCTACTATGGTTATTGCTGTACCTACAGGGATAAAAATATTTTCATGGTTGTCACTCTCCTTCAGCAAGAGAAATATGACCAGCAGAATTATAATTAAAAATAAAAACACTTTAAATATTTTAGAAAGGTTCCCTAGATCTAATAGAAATTATTTGCCCTCTAATAAAAATTGTAAGGCAATAGTAGTGTGGTCTTCAAACCTGTCTAATACTGTTAATTACCCTAAATTTACTTCTATAATTAGATATATGGTTAATATACCTCCTCATTTAAGATCAATGTTATGCGGGTTATTAATTTCAGATGCTTGGTTAGAAATAAATAAATTAGGTAACACTAGATTTTTTTTTAAACAAAGTATTTCTAACTCTATATTTGTAATTTTTGTTTTTAATAGGCTAAATCATTTTTGCCATTCTTATCCTCGTATAACTAATACAAATATAAATGGATATAATTTCAAAGGTATTTGTTTAAACACTAGAGTTTATCCTTGTTTTACTGAATTATATAATATGTTTTATGTTAAAAAAGTAAAAATTGTACCTTTAAATTTATATGAAATAATGGACTATGAGTTTTTAGCTTATTGGATAATGGGAGATGGTTCTAAAGCAGGTAAAGGTTTATATTTACAAGTACAATCTTTTACATTACAAGAATGTGTTTTTATTATAAGCGTATTAATATACAAATTTGATTTAATTTGTAATATTCATATGCAAAGAAATCAGCCTACTATTTATATTTCTACTAATTCTATGAAAAAAATAAGATCTAATTTATTACCTTTTTTTATACCTTCTATGATTTATAAGTTAAATATTTAAATATAATTCTGATGTGGCAAACTCGAGGGAAATCTCAAATATAGAATAAAAAATAAAATATTATTGAGACTATCGTCGAACTAAGTCAATGATCGGGAAACTATCATTGTAAAAGCGTAGAGGCCAGACGCCACATGATCTTCTAAGTATAAATTTTATTTATATAAGAGATTACAAGGAATGGTCCAATTCACCGGTGACGGGTTTTAGGTTAACACCTAAATAAGGTATATTTATTTTGTTTTTATTTAATTCAATTTATACCGAGAAGATAAGCCATGCTGTACCTGAAAAGGTAAAAGGCTGAACCTTGAGCAACTTTATATGGAGGAAGTTTAAGATTTACTACTCCTTTATTATTTACAATAGGATTTATTGCTTTATTTACTATCGGTGGTTTAACCGGAGTAATTTTATCTAATGCTAGTTTAGATGTAGCTTTACATGATACTTTTTTAATTGATTCATATAGTCTGACAAGTTTTATAACTTTGTCAACTATTATAAAAAATGAGGATAGTAAAATAAGTTATGATGAATATATAAAAATGTTTTGGGTTGGTTTAATGGATGGAGATGGTAATATTCAAGTTAATCATTGGAGAAATAATTCCTTACAATTTAGAATAATTATTAAATTATCGAATATTAAATCAAACTATAATATGTTAATAGAAATTGCCAAAGTAATTGGAGGTAGTGTAAGAATAACAGGAGGTGGTGATGATGTTATTTGAGTTGTAAATAAAAAAGAAACAATCTTAGAAATAATTAAAATTTTTGAAGTTTATCCTTTATTAACTTCAAGAAAAATTTGCCAACTTGAATTTTTAAAAATATGCTTATTGAATAATTCAGTAAATAAATATTTATCTACTAGAGATTCTAAGTATATTAACCAACATAATGTTATTAATTCAAATCCAATTTCTAGTATTCCTAATTATTTTAATGGGTGAATATCAGGATTTATAGAAGCAGAAGGTTGTTTTTCAGTTAGAAAAAATAATAATCATTCTTTTTCTATAGGCCAAAATTACGATATTTATTTAATAAATGCAATTAAAGAATTCTTTGGTATTACTAATGCAATAATAAACCCTAAAAATAAATTTTATACAATAGAAGTGTATAAAAAAGAGACATTAAAATTGATTATAAATCATTTCAAAAACTATCCCTTGCTAGGAGAAAAAGCAAAATCATTACAAAAATTCAATAAATTTTTACAATAAGTGTCATGTGGTCTAGCCACCATGAAAAAAATTATACCTCTTTTTTTCTGTAATATATATAATTATATATTGCAAACGGTGAAGTCTAATATGTTTCAATAAAGCTTGAAACGGTATAAAAAGTATTAGATAATACCGTGGAAACCAAAATTAGTTTTATAAATTTATTTATATCTAATGAGTAGGATCCGTAGAGACTAAACGTGGCTATCGAAAGTTTATTTAGTTAAATAAGTAGATAAGTTATAGTCCGATCCTCAGGGTAACCTGAGTTGTATAAAATTTAAATTACTATATTTGACTTATTATGTAGTAGCTCACTTCCATTATGTATTATCAATGGGAGCTGTTTTTGCTTTATTTGCTGGATTTTATTATTGGACACCTAAAATTGTAGGTAGAACATATAATGAAATATTAGGTAAAATTCACTTCTGGACATTGTTTTTGGGAGTTAATTTAACTTTCTTTCCTCAACACTTTTTAGGTTTAGCGGGTATGCCAAGAAGAATACCAGATTATCCTGATGCATTTAGTGGATGGAATGCAGTATCAAGTTTTGGTTCTTTAGTTTCTATTATTGCAATAATTTTATTCGGTTATATTATTTATGATATATTTGCAAATCAACCTGTAGCATCTAATAATCCTTGGGCTGTTCCATCTTTCTTTACTTCAACAAAACAATTTAATAATGAAACACAAACATCTAATACATTAGAATGGGTGTTAGGAAGTCCTATACCATTCCACGCTTTTAAAATGTTACCTGCTCAATCTTAATAATTAAAATGTTATTTTATAATTTATTATAAAATAATATTTTCTATAATTTAACCCCTCTCAATATAACTATAATCATATTTTATAATATAAGAAGAATATTTATTTAATAGTTAATCCGTTTAATTTATCTCTATATGGCAGAAAAGTAATAATTTTTGGATCTTTTTTATAATAATAGTAGTAATTATTTTTAACATTTTATCTAGTTTTTCTATTTATCAGTTAATTTCGGTATTATCTTAAAATATACAAATAATAATAAATCTAATAAGATAAGAATGCTAATACATTAGAATAGGTATTAGATAGTCCTATACCATTCCACGCTTTTAAATTGTTACCTGCTCAATCTTAATTAAAATAAATTAGTTATTTATTTTAATTTATTTTAATTAATTTTAATTAATTAATAAATATGATAATTAAATCCCTATCAAATTAAAATTACAAATTAAATGGAATTTTAATAAATAAATGTAATTTATTTATTAAAATTCTTTTTTTTTAATAAAAGTAATATTAAGCGAATATATAAAAAAAGAATTTTATTTATTAAATATTTTAAGATACTAATATTAAATATTTAATAAACTTATTTTTAATATATTAAATCTTTTATTCTTAATATTAACTAATTATACTTAACATAATTTAAGATAGTATCTCTTAATTAAACATTATTATCTAGAATTATAAAACGTATGTATATTATAAAAAATAATGGATGTTAAGTAACTAAATAAAGAATAATATTCTAGTTAATTATAAAATTATTATTAATATTATTATTATAATGATGTTATAATTACTTTATTTAGTCTATATGACAAAGTAATCATTCAAACTTTAATAAATAATAACAATAAAATATATAATGAATTCATTCTTTAATACTAATATTTATAACAATGCTTATACTAATATAAATAATAATCATATTACTAAAAATGATTTATTAAATCAAAATAATATAACCGAAATATCAAATATTTCTCCAAATAAAAACTTATTGGAATATAATATAAATGGATTAAATAAATATAATATAAAATTAAAATCATATAAATCAAAATATAATTTAATAAATATAATATTAAATATAAAAAATAATACTATTTGTAACTTAGAAATAATAAAAAATAAACTTTTACTAGATATTGAAAATAACTCCAAAAAAAATAATATTAATAATAATAATAATAATGTTAATATTAATATTATAAATAAAACTAATAATAATAATAATAATTATAAAATAAATAACTTAAATTTAAATAAATATTTGGATAATATTAATATAAATAATAAACTTTATACTAATAATAAAAATAATATAATTAATTATGTTAAATATATAGATTATAAAAATATTAGTTCTAATAATTTATTTTTATCAAACAAAAATCTATATGATTTATTATTTAATTATTTTTTTTCTATGAATAGTTTAATAAGTAAACCTATTTTTGAAGTAACAAATGATAAAATAGTTATACATTTATTTATGTATTTATTTCTAATAAAAAATAAAAAAGTAAATATAAATAATAGTTTTGTAAAATTAAATAAATTAAAATTAAATAAATTATATCAAAATTTAAGTAATGTATTTAAAAAACCTGTAGAATTAGATTTAGTAAGATTATATTATCCTTATTTTGATAGTAATATTTTCGTTAATTTATTATCTAAATTAATTAATAAAATTCAAGTTAGAATTATAATGAAACAGTTTTTTAATAAAGCCATTATTATAAACCCTATTAAAAGTTCTAATAATAATTTAATTATTAAAATTCCTTCTTTATTATCTGGTATTAATTTAAGAATTGGTGGTAGATTAATGACTCAAAGATTAATTCCAAAACAAACTATTAAAACTATTAGAAAAGGAACTTTATCTAAAGGAAAAATAAACTTTTTAGATGAAGCTAGATATACAAATAAAAACAAAAGAGGTGCTTTTACATTAGTAATGTCTATTGGACATTACTTAATAAAATAAAATATAATTAATATATAATTAGATATATTCAAGATTTATTATTATTATATTTTTTAAATAAACTAGATTTTTATATTATTAATACTTTAAGTAGTAATTACATTATTAATTCAATTACTAAATAAGAACATTAATAGAAGAAGATATTAATGTTAATAGTAAATTATATTTTTATTTAAATAATAAACATAAAATATTTTACTTAAAATATGATTATTTAATAGAATATTATGTATTAAATTATTTCAATTTTAATTTATATTTATATTATAAATATGATAATAATAGAAAAATTATATCTTTATATATAATTAATAAATTATATATTTGCAATAAAAATATTAACATTTTAACAAATAAATAATTCTTTAATTAATAATAATAATAATAATAAGATTTTTAAATAAATTATGTACTACAAATATATAAATAATTATTATCAAGTTATTAATAGATTTGATAATAATTTAATAAATATGATGAATTAAAATAATTAACTATAAAAACATCTAAAAAAATCAGATATACTACTTTATATTATGAATTATTAAACAATAAACAAAAATTATAAAAATAGTAAAATTAATTAAGAATGTCTTAATTAAATTATTATAATTATATAATTAATTTAACCCCCCTTCTATTATTTAAAACTTAAAACTTTAGTATTTTAGAATATTAATAATAAAATAAATAATTATAGAAAATATTTTTTAATATTTTAATAATTTTAATAATTTATTATATTATTATTCATGTTTAGCTCCCTATTTTTATTTTTATAATAATTGTTATAACATTTTTTTAATAAATTATTTTTATTTTATCTAATCAGAATATAAGCATATATTACTCCTTAAATTTTATAATAATTATTATAGGAATTTATAACATTCACTAAAATAATCTTATATTTATAAATTATAATTTTATTAATCATAGTATAACTAGTATTAATAAAGGACATTAACAATTACTATATCATTTAACCTAATAATATTACATTATATTAAAATATTTAATATAATATTATTAATATTAAAATTTATATATCTGTTAGATATATAACAATATGTAAAATTATTTAATAAAACATAATTTTATATTATTTAATAATAATTTATATTATTATAATATATTTAATTTTTTTTTTTA
>Ga0208454_1000463_pt1 | contig 23430 bp, 25 predicted proteins | sample EasRivMeERMZT100_FD_187530 | JGI IMG/M metagenome (GOLD analysis project Ga0208454, IMG submission 187530) | Soil microbial communities from meander-bound floodplain in the East River, Colorado, USA - East River MetaG ERMZT100 (SPAdes) (version 2) | ecosystem: Environmental > Terrestrial > Soil...
CGGCTGCGAGGACGCAGCCGCGCATTTTCGCCCCGTGCGACTCTCGTTGCACCGCGAAACGCGCTGAGCGAGGATGGAGGCCGCAGAGAACCGGGGGGCTCATGAATCATCACACTCGCGCGCCAGGTGCTCTGGCTCTTGCGGTCTGGGGTATCGCGCTCGCGACGAGCGCCGCGGCGGCCGAGCCGCCCATGACGCTCACGCAGCAGGACTACTTCGAAATCCAGCAGCTCAATTCCCGCTACGTGTATGCCGTGGACGAGTGCACGAACTCGGGCTACGACTACGCGGATCTCTACACGGCCGACGGCACGTTCGGCGTGTCGCAGGCGTGGGGCGACGCCGGCGTCGTGTTTGCGCAAGGGCGCGAGGCGCTGGCCCGGGCCGCGGGCGGCGGCAAGGACGGGTGCGTGCCGCGCCCGCCGTCCTCGCCGGTCTTCGGCATCCATCACATTGCGACCAATCTCGTCATCACGCCGACGCCCACGGGCGCTTACGGCCGCTCGATGCTGCTCGCGACCGGCGTGGGGCACGATCCCGCGGCCATCGAATGGCAGGGCGGCTACGAAGATACCTACGTGAAGACCGCGCAAGGCTGGCGCATCCAGTCGCGCGTGCACGTGTGGATCGGCATGGAGACCTCCGTGCAGTACAAGACGATGATCGCGGCCGGCATCAAATTCCCGACGAGAACGCCGACGGCGCCCAGCGAAACAAAAACGCCGTAGGAGTCACGCCATGCGAACGCTAAACGCTCGAGCCTCGAATCTGTTGGCAGCGACGCTCGCGCTCGCCGCCGGCGCGACTTTCGCGCAGCAATCGCCGCCGGCACCGAACATGCGTGGCGACGGCCCGGCGCCGGCGGCGAAGCCGTTCAACATCACGCGCGAGGACTCAGGACTCGATGCGCTCGTGGACGCCAACACCCAAGCGGAGCTCATCGCGACTGGTTTCGGTTTGAACGAAGGACCCGTGTGGGTGCGCGAGGGCAACTCCGGCTACCTTCTCGTGGGTGGCTTGCTCGACAACGTGATCTACAAGATCGCGGCGGACAAGACCGTGTCGGTGTTCATGGAGCAGGCCGGGTACACGGGCACGGACGTGAGCAACACGGGCACGCAAACTCGCGCCGGCCGCTCGCACGTGCTGCTGATCGGCCCGAGCTGCGCGAGCCTCGATTCGCAAGGCCGGCTCATCTGGTGCGCGGACAACGACCGCACGCTGATGCGTCTCGAGAAAGACGGTACGCGCACCGTGCTTTCGGCGGGCGCGCCCGACGGCAAGCGCTTCAGCGGCCCGAACGACATCGTCGTGGCGCGCGACGACGCCGTCTATCTCACCGACAACGACTTCGGTCTGCGCGGTGCGGGCAGGAGTCCCGACAAACAGATGCCGAACGGCATCTGGCGCATCAAGGACGGGCAGTCGACGCTGGTGCTCGATGCGGCCACGCTCGGCGGCATTCCGAACGGCATCACGCTCTCACCTGATGAGCGCTACCTCTACTTGAGCGCGCTGCAAAAGATGATGCGCTACGAGGTCAAAGCGGACGGCACGCTCGGGGCGGGCAGCTTGTTCACCGAAGGCGTAGGGATCGGTGACGGCATGAAGGTGGACGTGCTCGGTAACGTCTACTCCACGAGTGGGGCGGGGCCCGGGATCGTCCGCATCAATGCGCCTTCGGGCACGTTGCTCGGTTACCTTCATCTGCCGATCTATGGCGGCGAGCCCAAGCGGCAGATCTGCGCGACCAACGTGGCGTTCGGCGATCGAGACGGCAAGAGCTTGTACGTGACGGCGTGCGACGACGTGTACCGTATCCGGCTCAAGGTAGCGGGCGTCATGCCGGGGCCGAAGGGCTGACCATCGAGTGGGCGCGTGACTTCTACGGATATCCCGTTACGCGATCGAACTGATTCCCCCGCGGCCTTCATGGGCCATCCCAGGGGCCTCTTCTACCTCGCCCTCACCGAAGCGTGGGAGCGCTTTTCCTATTACGGGATGACGGCGCTCGTCGTCCTCTACATGGTGAACCAGCTACTGCTGCCGGGGCACGTCGAAAATATCGCCGGGTTTGCGGGGTTCCGCGCCGCATTGGAATCGCTCTTCGGCCCGCTCTCTACGCAGGCGCTCGCATCGCAGATCTTCGGTCTGTACTCCGGTTTCGTCTACTTCACGCCGCTGCTCGGCGGCATGATCGCCGATCGCTGGATCGGCCAGCGCAATGGTGTCGTGATCGGCGCCGTGTCGATGAGCGCGGGTCACATCGCCATGACGTTCGACCAGTCATTCCTCGTGGCTCTGCTCCTGCTCGTGATCGGCTCGGGTTTCCTGAAGGGCAATATCTCGGCGCAGGTCGGCGCGCTCTATCCGCGAGAGGACGAAGCGCGGCGCACCCGCGGTTTCGTCATCTTCAGCACGGCCATCAATATCGGCGCCGTCACCGGACCCTTGGTCTGCGGTCTGCTCGCACAGGTGTACGGATGGCCTTACGGCTTCGGTATCGCCGCGATCGTCATGCTCGTCGGCCTTGCCACGTATCTCTACGGATTCCGCTACCTGCCGGCACGGGTGGAGCGGCGCAAGTTCGAGGGCACTCGACTCACCGCCGCCGAGCGGCGCATCGTCTACGCGCTCATCGCGGTGATGATCATCACGATCTTCCAGTCAACCGCGTACTATCAGATCTTCAACGTGAATCCGATCTGGATTCAGCAGTATGTCGCACTCGACGTCGGCAGCTTCCGGATCCCGATCCCCTGGTACCAATCGATCGATCCGGTTACCAGCATCCTGGCGGTGCCTCTGGTACTTTGGCTGTGGCGTCGCCAGGCATCGCGGCGTCGCGAGCCGGACGAGCTCGCCAGGATCGGTACCGGTGCGTGGATCGCCGCCGCGAGCAACCTGACGCTAGTGGCCGCAATCTTCGTTTCGGGGGATGCGCCGGTTCATCCGCTTTGGCCGCTTGTCTATTGCGCTGGACTCGGACTCTCCTTCGTCTACTACTGGCCCACGCTGCTGGCGTTGGTCTCGCGTGCGGCGCCGGCCAAAGTGAACGCCACGCTGATGGGGCTAGCCTTCATGAGCCTGTTCGTTTCGAACAACCTGATCGGCTGGATCGGCGGTTTCTACGAAAAAATGACTCCGGCCCAGTTCTGGCTGATGCACGCCGCCATCGCGACCGGCGGAGGTCTGCTCGTCGCCCTGTTCGGGCGCCGCCTCGGCCGGGTACTGCAACCCGGCTGATTCCCGCTTAGTATTCACCGGATCACTCCATAGCGATTCCACCACTAGGAGACGCATCCATGCGCACGCGAACCTTCGCCGGAGCCCTCACGGTCGTCACCATTCTTGCGCTGCCGGCGTTGAGCTGGGCGCAGAAACCGCTGGAGCTCACGGCGCTCGACTACATTGAGATTCAGCAGCTCATCTCGAAGTACGCGCGCGCGCTCGATACCTGCTCGAACAACGGCTACGACTACGCGGACCTCTATACGCCGGACGGCATCTTCATGCCCATGGTGAACGGCAAGTCGGTGCCGGGCATCCAAGGGCGCGAGAAGTTGGCGGAGGTTTCGGGCGGCGGATCGAAGGGCTGCAAGAACGTTCCCTGGATCGAGCAGGGCGTGCATCACATCTACGCGAACCACATCATCACGCCGACACCCGAGGGGGCCACCGGCACGGTCGACATGATGATGATTGGCCTGGACGGCAACCCGAACAAGATCGAGAACGACGGCTACTACGACGACCTCTATGTGAAAACCGCGCAGGGCTGGCGCTTCAAGCAGCGCACGCACCACGCGGTGCTCGATGCCGGACGCCGCGTCGCGCCGGCTAGCGACGCGCCGTCCGCGGGTAGCGAGCGGTAAGGGCGGTCGCCGGCCACGCGCGCGAGCGGGTCAGAGCCAGCCGAAGCCGCGCGCCATCGTCCCGAAGATACCCGCCGCGAGGGCGATGTAGAGGACCAACGCCCAAACCTTCGCTGCGGCGATGCTGTCTTTGAGCGCCTCGAGCTTTGCGTCGAAGCGTTCGGTGAGGTTGTCGAACCGCGATTCGGCGCGCCCGGTGAGAGTGTCGAACCGCGAATCGACGCGCCCGGTGAGGGTGTCGAACCGCGAATCGACGTGCCCGGAGAGTGCGTCCAGCTTTGCATCGAAGCGTTCACCCATGGCGTCCATCTTGTCGCGCAGGGCTCGAACGTCGACCTTGATATCCGCCACGTCCGTGCGCAGGTGTGCGACGTCCGCCTCGAGTCGAGCGACGCGCGCTTCCATGGGATTCTCCACTGATGCGGGTCCTGCGGCCAATTCTATGTCCTCGACTTGTGCTGAAGTCCAGTCCTGTACCCGCTATTCGAGCGCCTGCGATGCCGGCCCACAACGCCCATTTCTCGGCCCGGTGCCACGTTTTTCGCCCCGACCTTGCTCCGGCAGGCCTTGATCTTAGAGAGTGAGTCACCATAGCGTTGCCCTCGGGTCTTGGCGCGGTACCTTTCTCATGGAGGTCTCACGAATGGCGAACACCGAAACGGCAATTCTCGCGGGCGGGTGCTTCTGGGGCATGCAGGACTTGATCCGCAAGCTGCCGGGCGTCGCGCGCACGCGCGTGGGTTACAGCGGCGGTGACGTGCCGTACGCCACCTACCGCAACCACGGCACCCACGCGGAAGCGATCGAGGTTGTTTTCGACCCGACCAAGCTCTCGTACCGCGAGCTGCTCGAACTCTTCTTCCAGATCCACGACCCCACGACGAAGAACCGCCAAGGCAACGACGTGGGCCTGTCGTACCGCTCAGGTCTGTACTACCTCTCCGACGAGCAGAAACGCGTCGCCGAGGATACGATCGCCGACGTCGACGCCTCGGGGCTCTGGCCCGGCCCCGTCGTGACGGAGGTGCGCGCCGCGGGGGCGTTCTGGGAGGCCGAGCCCGAGCACCAGGATTACCTGCTGCGCTACCCCGGCGGCTACACGTGCCATTTCCCGCGCCCGAACTGGCGGCTGCCCCGGCGCGCGACCGCACGCGCGGGGTCGCGCACATGAGCACACCGACGAAGCAGCCGCCGAGCGAGCTTTCCTGGAGCGCAGTGGTGGAGCTCGCGCGCCGCGGCAACATGGCGCCGCCGCGGCGCGTCGAGAAGAGCGACGCGGACTGGCGCGCGGCGCTCACCGACGAGCAGTATCACGTCGCGCGGCGCAAGGGCACCGAGCGGCCATTCAGCTCGGAGCTCTGTGCGCTGTTCGAGCCGGGGCGCTACCACTGCGTCTGCTGCGATACGCCGCTGTTCGACTCGACGAGCAAGTTCGATAGCCGCACGGGCTGGCCGAGCTTCACGGCGCCGCTCACGCCCGACGTCGTGGCCTACCATCTCGACACGACCCACGGCATGCAGCGAGTCGAAAACACGTGCAACGTGTGCGATGCGCACCTGGGCCACGTGTTTCCCGACGGGCCGCCGCCGAGCGGGCTGCGTTTCTGCATCAACGCCGTGTCGCTGCGGAAGGCTAAGTCGGCCGGCTGACCAGAACGAGGTCGGTGTCGCTCCTAGGCCGCTGCGGACGATGCCGTGCGCAGTGGCTGGTCGAGCACCGCGGCCAGCTCGCGCAACAACCGCGCGCCGTCGCCGCGCCAGGCGCTGCCGTGCATGCACGCGAGCGTCGTCGGCGCCTCGCGCGCGAGGCGTTCGAGCACCGCCCGCGTCTGCGGCGCGTGCGAGTAGTAGTCCATCGGCTTACGGAACTCTTCGCTGGGACCAAGAATGTCGGTCTCCGTGAGCGCCACCTTGCCGGCGCCGCCTTGTGTGAAGAGATCGCCGCAGAAGAACGTGCGCGTCGTCAGGTCGAGCATGAGACCGCATTCCCACGCATGGGGCATGTGCGGCGTGTCGAACCATCGGATCGTGCGGCGGCCGAGGGCGAGATCCTCCCCGTCCGCGAGCGCGCGCGGCGCGCGGTCGGCGTAGTCGCCGATCGAGACCATGGCCGCCACCTGGCTGCAGACGGGGACGGCGTTCGGCGCGGCGGCGAGAAAAGCGTTGAGCGCACCGCATTCATCGGCTTCGAAGTGCGATAGCCCCACGTAGCGGAGCCGCTCGACCGGCATCACGGCGCGAATCGCCTCGCTGACGAGCGGGAACAGCTGCCGTAGCCCCGTGTGGAACAGCATCGGCGCGTCGTCGACGATGAGGTATTGATTGAAGTTGAACGCCTGCCCGCCCGGCAGGGCCACCGGAGTATTGATGCGGAAGATTCCGGCGGCGACCTCGTCGATGCTCGTGCCGGACTGCGTGTTCGTGATCATGCTCGGTCTCCTGGGTGAAGGTGCAAGGGAGGTGTAACGAGCCGGCGGGTCGTTACACCTCCATGCATGATTTCACTCGAAGCCGCCAAACCGTATGCTCCGCGCATGAGCCTCCCGGTTTCAGACGTGGATGACGACGCTGCGCTCGCGCGGCGGATCATCGACTGCGCGCCCGAGCGGGATGCTGCCGCCGAGGCTGCGATTTGCCGGCGTTTAGGGCCCCGGATCCGGCTCTACGGACGGAAGCACCTACGCGACGAGGCCGCGGCCGGGGATCTCATGCAAGACGTGCTGGTCATGCTGCTGCAGAAGCTGCGCCAGGGCGGCATTCGCGACCCCGAGCAGGTGGTGTCGTTCGTGTTCGGCACGGCGCGCCGGATGGTGGTCGACAGGCGGCGCGGCGATCGCCGGCGCGGTCGGATACTCGAAGCGTTTCCCGTGGACCTGATGCCGGCGGAAGAAGAGGCGCCGGAGCCGCTCGACACGGAGCGGCTCAAACACTGCCTGGCGGTGCTGCCCGACCGCGAGCGCGCCGTGCTCGTCATGACGTTCTACGACGACCGCCCCGCGGACGCGGTTGCGGTGGAGCTTGGGCTCTCGGCCGGCAACGTGCGAGTCATTCGCCACCGCGGCCTCGAACGACTGCGCGGCTGTATGACGGCGCCTGGAGGAGCGATATGACGCGCACCTCGTGCCCGCCGGCGCAGGATCTCCTCGCGTACTGGCTCGGCGAGCTCGACGCAGCGGCGGAGCTCCGCCTGGACGAGCATCTGCTCGCGTGCGCCGCGTGCAGCGAGCGGCTGCGCGCCGTCGTGGACCTCGGGGCCGCGATTCGCCGCGAGACACTGCGCGGCGACTTCAGCTTCGTAACGTCGGCAGCCTTGATTCGCAGAATGAAGGAGACGGGCGTGCGCGTGCGCGAGTACAGCCTCGAGCCCGGTGGCAGCGTGAGCTGCACCGTCACGCCCGACGACGACTTCGTCGTCGCGTACCTGCGTGCGCCGCTGCGCGACGTGCGCCGGCTCGACTTGGTGATCGACGATGCGACGGCTGGCACGCTGCACGTGAGCGACGTGGCGTTCGATCCCGCGGCGGACGGCCTGATCATGGTGCCGAGCACCTCGTACTTGAGGACGCTGGGCCACAACCAACAGCGCGTAAAGCTCGTGGCGGTCGAAGGCGGCGACGAGCGCGTGATCGCGGACTATACGTTCAATCACTACCCGTCCTAGCGCCGCACCCACTCGCGCTCTAATTTCGCTATATTGCTCGGGAAAATCCGCCTGGCTCGCCCGGGCGAGCCGTTGCACATTGGAGGCGTGGGACTCGTGACAACGAAATTGCAGTTGAGCAATCCTCGCGATCCGTCGCTTGCGCCGATCGAGGTGGCCGCACTCGCCGACACGGGCTCGGTGTTCTTGTGCATCCCCGAGCACGTGCGGCTGCAGCTGAAGCTCGAAGCGCTCGAGCGACGCGAGGTCAAGCTCGCCGATGGCTCGCGTGCGAGCTATCCGTACGTCGGCCCGCTCGTCGTGCGGTTCAAGAATCGCACGGGTTTCATGGGTGCGCTGGTGCTCGGCGACGAAGTGCTGCTCGGCGCGATTCCGATGGAGGAGATGGACCTCGTCGTCAATCCGCGCGACCGTACAGTCGACGTCAACCCGGAGAGCCCAAATATCGCGACGGGGATCTGCAAGCTAGCCGCATAACATTGGGGGAAGAAGTCATGGCCAACATCATCAAGACACGAAAGCTGCAACGCAGGGAGTTGCTCGCGGTGCTCGCGGCAGCGCCGCTGCTCGCGTCCCAGGCCGCGCGGGCGCTCGAGCCCGGAATTCGGCAGGGTAAGATCAAGCAGAGCGTGATGGCGTCCGTTTGGGGCAATCTCGCGCTCGGCATCGAGGAGCGTTGCGAAGTGCTCGCGGCGCTCGGCTTCGCTGGCGTGGATCTGCCGCAGCCCGCCGACATTCCTATTCTGAAAAAGTACGGGCTCGCGCCGGCCATGATGGTCGGCACGGGCACGAGCTTTCAGGATGGGCTCGTCCGGCGCGAGCTGCACGACAAGATCGAGGAAGCGACGCATGCCGGCATCGACATGTGCGTCGAAGCAGGTTGCCGCAACCTCATCGCGTTGCCGGGCGAACGCCGCGGCATGTCGCGCGAGGAGGGCGCCGACAACACGGTCGAGATCTTGAAACGCGTCGCACCGTACGCCGAACGCAAAGGCGTCTACGTCTGCATGGAAATCACGAACTCGAAGGTGCCCGGCGATAACCGGACGGATCAGGTGTTCGACGACATCAACTGGGGCTTCGACGTTTGCCGCCGCACGGGCTCACCGAACATCAGGGTCGTGTACGACATGTACCACGTGCAGATCATGAACGGCGACGTCGTGCGTACGATGCGCGACAACTTGGGACTCATCTGTCACGTCCATGTCGCGGGCGTACCGACGCGCGGCGAGATCGATCAGAACGAGCTCGACTACCGCTACATCGCGCGGCAGATCGTCGACATGGGCTACGACGGCTTCGTCGCGCACGAGTGGCGACCGAGCCCCGGACGGAATCCGCTCATCGATCTCGCGATCGCGTACGACATACTGACGGTGACTTGAGACCGCGCTGTCGCCTACTTCACATTCCCGAAGAGGTTGCGTTGGCTAGGCGCTCTCCCGTCGGCGACAATGACAGGGCTTGGGCGGGACCCGGGAAAGAGCTGTGTCCTTTTGGCGCACACTGATACGACGCAAGGCCGTCGAGATCACCTCCGCTGCCGTGGTGCGCGACCCGCGCACTCCCGGGAAGGCGGCTCCGCCTGCGCGGACGACCGAGATCGCCAACCCGATCCCTCGCCGTCACGATTCAGCCACGCCAGGTTCCACGTTTCGGCCCGGCGATCTCGTCTCTGGGCGGTTTCGCATCGTCCGGTTCATTGCGCGCGGCGGCATGGGGGAGCTGTACGAGGCCGAAGATCTCGAGCTCGAGGAAAAGGTAGCGTTGAAAACCATCCGCCCGGAAATCGCGGCGGATCACCGAGTCAACCAGCGTTTCAGGCGCGAGGTTCAGCTCGCGCGCAAGATCACGCATCCTGGCATCTGTCGCATTTTCGACCTGTTCCAGCACCAGCCGGTGCCGAGGGAAGGAGGCGTGCCGCCGCCGGTCTTTTTCGTCACGATGGAGTTGCTGGACGGCGAAACGCTGGCTGAGCTTCTGCAGCGGGAGGGGCCGCTCACCCTGGAACGCGCGGTGCCCATCGCATTGCAGATGGCTGGGGCTTTGGCCGCCGCACATAGCGTCGGCATCGTCCATCGCGATTTCAAGAGCAACAACGTCATGGTCCTGCGGACCCAGAGCGCGGCGGATCCGCCGAGGGTCGTCGTGACCGATTTCGGTCTCGCGTACAGCCCAAGCGACATGCAACTCGGCTCGGGCGCCTCGATCTCGGTCGCAGGCGAGATTCTCGGCACCCCGGAATATATGGCGCCGGAGCAGATCCAGGGCGATGCTGTGACGCCGGCTACGGATGTCTACGCGCTCGGTATCGTCCTGTACGAAACCGTAACCGGCGTTCGGCCGTTCGATCCCGTAACGTCGCTGGCTTCGGTGATGCGGCGCGTCTCGGGGCCGCCGCCTCGGCCACCGCGGGAGTTGAATCGCGACATCCCCGCCGTTTGGGACGGTGTCATTACGCGGTGCCTCAATTCGGCGCCGGCCGATCGTTTCGTCGATGCCGCAGCCGTAATGGCCGCTCTGCGAGGCGACGGCGGCGCGCGTCGCCTGCCTTCGCGTCGCGCGCTAGCCGCGTCGGTCGTGGGCTTGCTTCTGCTCGTGGCGGGCGGTGCCCTTTCCTGGCTGGAATGGGGACCGAAACCGCAAGGCGCCACGCCGACTATGACCGAGGCAGTGGAGCGAGTACGCCCCAGCGTGGCCGTGCTGGGATTCAGGAACCTCACCGGACGCGAAGACACCGAGTGGGTTTCATTGGCGCTTGCCGAGATGCTGACGACCGAGCTGACGGGCACCGAGGCGCTCCGCTCGGTGCCCGGCGAGACCATTGACCGCATGAAGACTGAGCTGGCGTTGGCGGCGGTGGATTCGTTCAGTCCGGAAACGCTGGCGCGCATCCGAGCGAACGTAGGCGCGGACTACGTGGTGTCCGGTTCTTACGTCGCCGTCGGTGAAGGGAGCGGGATGACGATCCGGCTCGACATCAGAGTGCAAGATTCTCGCGACGGACGGACCGCAGCGGCATTCGGTGAATCGGGAAGCGAGACTGATCTGGTCGACCTCGTCGCGAAGGTTGGAGAGCGACTGCTGGAGCAACTTGGCATCGAGGCGATGCCCGGGGCGCTTGCATCCATCCGCGCCTCCGCACCGACCTCCGCTGAAGCAACGCGGCTGTATACCCAAGGGCTGATGCACCTTCGCGGCTTCGACCCCATTGCGGCGCGCGCGTCACTCGAGCGTGCGATTCAGGCCGATGCCGAATTCCCTCTCGCCCATTCGGCCTTGGCCGATACGTGGTCGGCGCTGGGTTACGACGAGCGCGCACGCCAGTCGGCTGAGCGCGCCTTCGAGCTCTCCGGCAAGCTCTCCCGAATCGATCGACTTCAGGTCGAAGGTACGTATCGGGAGATGGCCAGGTCCTGGCAGGAAGCGATCGTCGTCTGGCAGACCCTCGTGGATCTCTATCCGGACGACATCGAGCACACGTTACGCCTGGCCAATGCGCAAATTTCCTCCGGCGCGGCCAACGACGGCTTGTCCACCATCGAGAGCTTCCGCAAGCGATTTCCGGCGACCCAAGACCCACGTCTCGACCTGACGTCCGCCGCGGCAGCGGAGACGTTGTCCGACTTCAAGCGCATGGAAACACTCGCGGCGGCGGCGGCGGCAGTCGGTGAGTCGCAGGGCGCGAGCTTGCTGGTGGCTACCGCCAAGTGGCGGCAGGGAACCGCCCTGTTGCGCCAGGGACGGACCGATGAAGGCACGCGGCTGACCGAAGAGGCTCGCGAGCTTTACGGCGCCGCCGGCGACCGGGCGGGTGTGGCGCGCGCGTTGAACAGCCTGGGAGCCGCGCTCTCCGAGGGCCCGGACCCACGGCGTTCGCTCACGCTCTACGAGGAAGGCCTCGCGATCGCGCGGGCGGTTGGCAACCAGGATCTCGTGGCTCGCTTCCTCAACAACATGGCCATCCAGTATCGACGGGCGGGCGACCTCCAGGCATCGCTGCGCATGAACCAGGAGTCGCTGGCGATCCGGCGCGAGACGGGCGATCGGACGAATGAAGCGACATCGTTGAACAATATCGGCAACGTGCTCTTGGATCTGGGCGACCTCGAGGGTGCGTCGGAGCATTACGAACAGTCGGCGGCCATGAGCCGCGAGATCGGCGATCGGCGCGGCCTGGCGCGGGTGTTGAACAACGCCGCCGAGGCTTTGCAGCTCCAGGGACGACTGCCACGCGCCCGCGAGAGGAGCGAAGAAGCGCTCGAGATCCGGCGCAGCATCGATGACCCGGCCAGTGTCGGCTCGTCTCTGGTCAACCTGGCAAACATCCTGATGCTGCAGGGTGATCTCGTGGCGGCACAGCAATTGTTCGCGGAGGCGTTGGACATCCATCGCCGCCTCATGAACGCGCGCAGCATCGCGTATACGCTGCAGTACGCCGGCGACCTCGCGTTGGTTCAGGGTGATCTGGCGGGCGCAGAGCGCCAACATCAAGAGGCGCTCGAGCTGCGGACGCAGGTCGGGGAGAAAGTTACAGCAGCCGGGAGCCGTGTCGCGCTTGCCACGATCGCCCTCGAACAGGGACGAGCGATGGCGGCCGAGTCGTTGGCGCGCGAGGCTGTCGCTGTGTTCGCAGAGCTACAGACCGCCGAAGATGAGGCGGTGGCCCGTTCGACGCTGGCCCTGGCCCTGCTCGTGCAAGGTGGCCGCGATTCTGCGCGTCGCGAGGTAGAGCGCGCCCAGGCACTTCTGCTGGACACGCAATACGTTCCGGCAAGGATGTCGGTAGCGATTGCCGCTGCGCAGATCGGCGCGGCCGACGATCGGACGAGCGCCTTGCGTGAGCTCGAGGCGGTGCGCGCCGAAGCCGTCGAACGCGGCATGCCGCGCTACGAGCTCGAAGCGCGCCGGGCGATGGCCGAGATCGAAGGCTTGGATTCACCCGCCGGCGCCGCCCGCAAGGCCTCGCTCCAACGGGATGCGAAACAGCGCGGCTTCACGCTCTACTCCCGCTGAGGCGCCGTCTATTTCACGCCGGCATCCGAGCGATAAACCGTACGGGCTTTCTCGACCAGTGGGGCGGGCATGACCGTCGCGCGGATCTTGACCGGCACGTGCGCCTCGACCTGCGCCTTGGAGGACGGCCTGTCCTCGCCCCAGACGAGAGTCACTTCGGTGCCAGGTGCCGCGAGCTTGGCGTCGATCGTGCCGAGCGACAGCATCGCGCGCTCGTTGGCGGAGTACCCCGTCCAAGTCGAAATTCCGACCACCTTGCCGTTCGCCTCGATGCGGTCGGCGTGGAACGTGTCATAGAGCGACATCGGCAGGTTGATGAACTTCGCGCCCGGGCCCTTGTGGAAAATCGAGCCGTAGGCGGCGGCGACGTCGTCGCCGTTCCAGACGAACGTGACTTTCTTGCGCCGCTCGCTCTTGCCGTCGGCCGCCATTTTCTCTAGCGCCGCGCGGCCGATGAAATCGTGATCGAAGCCGATGATGCGGCCGTAGTCGAGCTCGTAAGGCGTGAAGTAGTAGTCCTCGATGTTGTCCGAGTGGAAGCTGCCGCCGAGTGGTGAGGTCGTCTCATAGGCATTCTCGGTGAGCCACTCGCGATAGGGCTTCAGTTTTTCGCCCGAGTAGATGGCGGGCAACGGGCGCGGCAGCCAGCCGGATTCCAGCGCGTTGGTATGGTAGGCGCGGCCGCCGACCTGGACCATGCCGTGCTTCTCGCCGGCCGCGAGCAGTGCCCCATGGACGACGTCGTTGTCGGCCCAAGGACCCCACATCTCGAAGCCGGGCTCGCCTGCCATGCCGTGGCGCAGCGCGCGCACTGGCTTGCCGGCTATTTGGAAGCGCGTCATGTGAAAGAAGCGCAGCTTCGGCGGCTCTTGACCCGCCGCATCGCGGATGACGTCCATGGCGCCCGGACCTTGGACCTGGTAGCGATACAGGACCGGATCGCCCTGTCGATAAAAGGAGTTGTCGTCGCGCCAGATACGCACGTCGTAACCACCCGTGGCGGCGTGATAGTGCAGCCAGTTGATGGACGGCGGAATGCCGACGGCCTGGTACTCGTCCTCGTCGAGGTGGAAGAGGATGTTGTCGCCGATGACATAGCCGTCATGGTTGACCGCGACGAACTGCTTGGCCATGTCGACCGGAAACTTCGCGACGCTGTTGACGGCGAGCTTGCCGATCAGCTTGAGCGCATCGGGGCCCTTGATGTTCAGGTTGGCCATGTGGTGCGACTGATCGAACAGGACCGAGGTGCGGCGCCACGCCGTCTGCTCGTCGCGCCAGTTCGTGAATTCCTGCACCACGCGCGGCACAACGGCCGGCGGAGTCTTCGACTCCCACAGCAGCTTGACCGGGCTACCGGCTTTCTGGATGGCCTGTTCGAGATTCTTTACCATGATTGTCTATCCGATTTTTTCTGATGGGACGGGGTTTGGCCTGCTTGGCCGAAATAGTGCGACGAGATTGTACACGCGGCTCAACGCTTACGTGGAGTCGCGTACACCTCGATCCAGGAGACGTTGGTGCATCCTGCGATACCGTGTCCGCCGCCGGGCATGAGATCGACGTAACCGATCTCGTCAACGCGGCTCAAGTCCGGGTTGCTGACTTCCAGCTTCACGACGACCTTCTCCGCGTCGAGCTCGAACCAGCGCTGATCGTCGAACGTCACCTCGGACACCACGAAGTTGCCCGTGAACGCGCTCGTTCCCACCATCCGCCTCTGCGGGCTCTCGAAGGTCTGACTGCCGACGAGCAACGTGCCGTCCGCGAGCTTCACGACCGGGTGCAGCACGTGCAGATTCTCCGTGCGCGTCCGCCAGCGCATCCTCGTCAGCCCCGTGAGATCGAGATAGGCGTCCTTGTGCCTAAGCGTGAGCGCCACGGGCGAGGTCGTAAAACCGTTCCACAAATCGGGGATGCCGTTGTGCTCGGTCACTTGGATGTTGCGCGCGTCCGTGCCGTAGAGCTTGAGTTCGAGGTTCGGGTTGGTCAGGGCCTGCGGCGTGATGCGGCGATTCTCGTCATTGAGCGGCCCGGTATGCGGCGGCTGCTGCCAGACTTCGCGGAACAGGAGCGGCGGGGTCTCCGCGCCATGCTCCAAGAAACCGGGGTCTAGGGCGTTCGGCTGTGCGGCCGCGTTACGCCCGGCGCATGCGAGCACGGCGACCATGCCCGCGATGGCCCACGCACGAGTACTGAAGCACGTCGAGATCATGGCGCACCCCCTTAAGGCTGCCCGACAGATGGTACGTCAGCGTCAACCGGACCGGCTACCGGGGGTCGTCGTGCGGTCTCGCTGCGTTAACGCGTTCGTGCCGACCCCACGTGACGATTGCGCCGCTGCGAGCGGAAGAGTAGAAGATATGGGCCGCCGAGCGCCGGAATCCGGCCGCTCCGCCATAACAACGAATCGCGTTTACAACACGGAGTGGGGAGATAGTCATGTCAGTGTCATCCGTTCTGGGCCGCCAGGGCGTTGCCGCAGCGTTGCTGCTGCTCGCGGGATCGGTGTTCGCGCAAGCGCCGGCGCAAGAAGAGCCGAAGAACCTCACGGTGCTGCCGAAAGATTGGACGCGCCCGCAGGTGATCGCAGTGATGCAAAACTTTACGGCCGCGCTCGGCGTCGGCTGCGACCACTGCCACGTCGTGCCTCAGGGCGCGCCGCCGGATTTCGCCTCCGACGATAAAGAGGAGAAAGACCTCGCGCGCGCGATGATGAAGATCACCACGGACCTGAACGCTCGGCTGCCGATGGATTTCGGCGTGCCGGCGAACGAGCTCACGCGCGTGGGCTGCATCACGTGCCATCGCGGCGTGCCGGAGCCGAAGCAGCTCGCCGAGATTCTCGCCAAGACGTCCGCAGACAAGGGCTTCGCCGCGGCGTCGACGCAGTACAGCGACCTGAAGACGAAGTACTACGGCGCGCAGGCGTATGACTTCAGCGAGAGCGGCCTGATTGCGACCGCGACGCCGCTGATCCAGAGCCGCACCGACGAGGCGATTCAGTTCCTGCAGTTGAACCTGCAGCTGTTCCCGCAGTCGGTGCGCAGCTACGTCTCGCTCGCGCAGGCGCAGCAGGTGAAGAAGGACAACCCGGCCGCCATTGCGAGTCTCGAGAAAGCGCTCGCGATCGATCCGAAGAACGCTCAGGCGCAGCGCATGCTCGCCGAACTGAGGAAGTGATGATCCGCCCGGTCCGTTTAGGTTTAGCGATCGCTGGCTGCGCCCACCTGTTGGTGGGCTGCAGTGGCGGCGATGAGCCCGGGACCGGAACCGGGCCGGGCGCCGCGTCGTCGGCGCCCGAAGCCAAGGTGCCAGAGGTCGCCGCCGGCGACTGGCCGGCGTACAACCGCACGCTCGCGGGCGATCGGTTCTCGCCGCTGACTGAGATCGACCGCGGCAACGTCGCGCAACTCGGTGTCACGTGCACCTACACGTTGCCCGAAGTGTCCGCGATGCAGGCGGGCCCGATCGTCGTCGACGGCACGATGTACTTCACGACGGAACGGAACTCGTACTCTATCGACGCCGCCACGTGTGCCGAAAAATGGCGCGTCGAGCGGCAGAGCTCGCGCCCATCGGCGCTCGGCGTGCAGCGCGGCTTCGCCTATCTCGACGGGCGGCTGTTCAGGGGCACGTCCGATGCTCACGTGCTCGCGCTCGACGCCGCCGATGGCCACACACTCTGGGACCACGCGATGCACGTGGCGGAGGTTCCGGGTGTCACGATGCCGATGGCGCCGATCGCCGCGAACGGCATGGTCTTCATCGGCAACGCGGGCGGCGACCAAACCGGCGTCACGGGGCACGTGTACGCGCTCGACGCGCAAGATGGCCACGTCGTGTGGCGTTTCGACGTCGTACCCGAAGATCCCGCGGTGCGCGCGACCTGGCCGAACGCGGACCGTTATCCGATCACGGGCGGCGCGTTTTGGACATCGTTTGCGCTCGATGCGGAGCGCGGCGTGCTCTACGTGCCGGCCGGCAACCCGGCGCCCGACTTCGACGTCGAAACGCGCGGCGGCGACAACTTGTACACCAACTCGCTGATCGCGCTCGACGCGGCGACGGGTGCCATCGTCGGCTACAACCAGCTCGTCAAACGCGACGAGCATGATTGGGACGTGAACGCTCCGCCGGTGGTCGCGACCACGCGCGCCGGCCGGCCGATCGTCGCGTCCGCGAACAAGGACGGGCTTTTGTCCGTGGTCGATCGCAGCGCGCTCGCGTCGAGCTCACCGCCGGCCGGCGGGGACCTCGGCACGCGCTTGCCGACGATTTTTCAATCCGCCACGACGACGCGCGAAAACGTCAACGTGCCGTTGTCGCGTACGGAGCGCGTGCGCTTTTGCCCCGGCATTCAGGGCGGCAACGAGTGGAACGGGGCCGCGTTCCATCCAACGCTGAACACGTTGTACACCGGGGCCGTCGACTGGTGCGCGAACGTGCAGCTCGCGGCGGAGCCCAGCGTGCCGTCCCCCGGCGCAATCTGGTTCGGCTCGGCCATCGGCGACATTCAGGGACCGTCGAGCGAGGCCAGGGGTTGGATCACGGCCTTCGACGCGGACAGCGGCGCGGTGCGCTGGAAATTCGCCGCACCGGCACCCGTGGTGGCCGGCGTTACGCCGACCGCCGGCGGCCTCGTGTTCACCGCGGACCTCACCGGCCACCTGCGTGTGTTCGACGCGGAGAACGGGGCCGTGCTGTTCGAGCTCGAAACCGGCCAGTCGATCGGCGGTGGCATCGTCAGCTATTCGGCCGCGGGTAAGCAGCGGATCGGTGTCGCGTCCGGCATGAAATCCGGCATCTGGCCGGGTGCCGCGACCGAGAGCCGGATTCAGGTCTTCGGGTTGCCGTAGCAGGCACACCGGGCACGCGGTCAGGATTCGTGCCGCCTCGGCCCAAAACCCGCCCCCGAGGTGAACCACCGTCGCGCCGGAAGGCGAGGGGCGCGCCGCGCCGCCGCGGGCCGCACTCCATCGGCAGCTACTTGATCGAGCGCATGCAAGCGCTCGGTGTCCACGACGTGTTTGGCATCCCCGGCGATTTCGTCCTGGGTTTCTACGGCATGCTCGAAAAGAGTCCGATCCGGATCGTCGGCACGTGCAACGAGCAGAACGCCGGCTACGCGGCGGACGCCTATGCGCGGATCAACGGCATCGGCGCGGTCTGCGTCACGTACTCCGTCGGCGGCTTGAGTCTCGTGAATCCGGTGGCGGGCGCCTATGCCGAGAAGTCGCCCGTGATCGTGATCAGCGGCGCGCCGGGCGTCGAGGAGCGCGCCGAAAACCTGCTGTTGCATCACCGTGTCGGCGCATTCTCGACGCAGCTCGAGATCTTCGAGCGAATTACCGTTGCCGCCACCTGTCTCGACGACACGTTGACGGCGTTTCGCGAGATCGATCGCTGCCTCGATGCGGCCGTGGCACAGAAGCGGCCCGTTTACATCGAGCTGCCGCGCGATCGCATCGACGCGGTGCCGACCCACCAGGAGGTTGCGGCGGCCGCGACTCTCGAGAGCAATGCTGCCGCTCTCAAGGAAGCGTTGCGCGAAGCGAGCGACCTCATCGGCCGAGCGCGCCGGCCCGTCACTCTTGCGGGCGTCGAAGTGCATCGCTTCGGGCTACGCAAGCAGGTCATCGCGTTCGCCGAGCGGCATCGAATTCCGATCTGCTCGACGTTGCTCAGCAAATCCGTCGTCAGCGAGCTGCATCCGCTCTACATCGGCGTCTACGAAGGCGCGATGGGACGTGCCATCACACGGCGTTACGTCGAAGGTAGCGACTGCCTGATCGTGCTCGGCGCGTTTCTCACGGACATGGATCTCGGAATCTACACGGCCAAGATCGATCCGAATCGCTGCATGCTTGCGAGCAGCGAGGATCTGCGGATCCATCATCACCATTTTCACGACGTGCTGTTCCCCGATTTTGTGAACGCGTTGCTCAACGCCGAGATCCGCGTTCGGGCGCGCGCGTTGCCGCGCACCGCACGCAGGGCGCCGACCGTGTATACGCCCGCGGCGAAAAAGAAGATCACGAACAAACGGCTCTTCGAGCGCATCAACGAGCTCCTCGACGAGCACACGGTGGTGGTCGCAGACGTCGGCGATTCGTTGTTCGGTGCTTCGGATCTCGTCATTCATCGCGACAGCGAGTTTTTGAGCCCGGCCTATTACACGTCGATGGGGTTTGCGGTTCCCGCCGCCGTGGGCGTGCAGGTCGCGAACCGCGGTTTGCGGCCGCTCGTGCTGGTCGGCGACGGGGCGTTCCAGATGACGGGCATGGAGCTTTCGACCGCGGTGCGTTTTGAAGTTCAACCCGATCGTGATCGTGCTCAACAACAAGGGCTATACGACGGAGCGGTTCCTGCAAGAAGGTCCGTTCAACGACTTGCAGGAGTGGCGGTTCCACGCGCTTCCGGCCGTGTTTGGCGGCGGCATCGGCATGGAGGTGAGAACCGAGGGAGAGCTCGAGGCGGCGCTCGTCACCGCGCTCGAACAGCGCGACACGATCAGTATCTTGAACGTGCATCTCGCGCGCGACGACATCAGCCCGGCGCTCGAGCGGCTAACGAACACACTGCGTCAGCGTATCTGAGGCACGAGCCTAAGAATCCGCCCGCCGGAATGGTGCTCGAGCAACAGATAGACTGCGCCGTCGGGCCCGACCTCGATGTCGCGGATTCGACCCAGGCCCTTAAGCAGCGTCTCTCGGTGCACGAGCCGATCGTCCTCGATCACCATGCGGTAGAGCTCGGTCGCCTTCAGCGTGCCGACGAGCAGGTGTCCTTGCCAGCGCGGAAACGCGGCGCCCTCGTAGAACACGAAGCTCGAGACGGCCGGTGACGGTGTGAGGTCGACGACCGGCTGCTCGATGTTCGTTAGGTCGAACTCGATACCGAGCTGTTTGCCGTAGTCGACGGGCGTGCCGTCGTATTTCAGGCCCTTCGAATACAAAGGCCAGCCGTAGTTCTTGCCCCGCTGCAGCCGATTGACCTCGTCGCCACCGCGCTGACCCATCTCGGTTCCCCAGAGCTCTCCCGCCTCGCGGTTGAATTCCAGGCCCTGCGGGCTCCGGTGACCGTAAGTCCAAATGCTCGCGAGTGCGCCGGGAACGCCGACGAACGGGTTGTCGGCCGGGATGCTGCCGTCGTCGTCGACTCGGTGGATTTTCCCGTAAGGCAAGCCCAGATCTTGGATGCCCGCGAATTCGGAGCCGCCTTTGATGCCAACGCTGACGAACACATGGCCCGCGTCGTCGAAGGCGATGCGTCCGCCCGCGGCCATGTCGGGCATGGCCGTGTACTTCTCGACGTCGGTGCGCCAGATCGATTGCTGATCCACCCATTCGCCGTTCTGGATGCGGCCGCGAATCAAGGCATTCATCGAGACCGCGCGGTGGGATTGGCGGCTCGCCGCATTGCAGTCGCTGCAACGATCGGTGAACGAGAGATAGATCCAGCCGTTCTCCGCGTAGTCCGGGTGCGGCGCGACATCCAGCAGGTAGCCCATGCCATATACGAGGAGTATGCCGGGTACCTCGAAACCGTCGTCGTAGGCCTGCGGTGTGCCGCGAACCAACTCCGATTGCTCGCCGCTCGCCGAGATGATGCTCAAGCCGCGCGTTTTTTCGGTCAGCAGGATCCGCCCGTCGGGCAGCGGCGCGATGGAATACGGCAACGGATCAAGGCCTGCCACGACCGTCTCGACGCGAAAGGCGTGCGCCTCGCTTTCTATCGTGCCCTCGGGGACGGTGGGGGCCTCTGCGATTTTGAAGTCCGTGTAAGCGAGGTCGGAGCGCCGTTCCGAGATATAGATGGCGAGGCGGCGGATCTGCACGTCGTCCAGTGTCGCGGACCATGCGGGCATCCCGGTCTCCGGGAATCCGTCGGCGATGCTCTTGGCGATCGCATCGACGGAGTCCCCGTGTCTCAGGTTCATCCCGGCGAGTGGTGTGCCTTGCGCCGCACCTTCCAGGTTCGCGCCGTGGCAGACGGCGCAAGACTCGGCATACGGGGCGACGAACGGATCCTGCTGAGCGATCGCCGCGACGGGCGGGAGCGCCAAGGCGATGGCGAGAGCTCGAACGGTTGCGGTGTTCATGGGGTCTGTTTCTTGGTGCTGCGCACGCCGTTGTAGGGCGCCTGCGCGAACCCGCCGATGTCCACCGTGCCGGTGAACTTGTCCCCGGACACGACGCCGGTGTACGTGATCACGAGCGTGCCGTCTGGCATCGTGCGCTTGTAGGAGAATGTGTCCCCCGTAAGCACGATGTCTGTGCCCGGCCCCGCTTGCGGCATGCCCTCGGGGGCGCCGACCAGCTTCGTAGTGATCGCGTAGCCATCGCCCGTCTTGACGACGCTGATAGTTTCGGCGACCTCGCCGCCCGGCGTGGTGGCCGTGGCGGTCCATTCGCCGACGAAGGACTGGCCGAACGCGAGCGCCGGAGTCGCGAGCGCCACAACGAGGGTCAACGCCGCCGCTGCGGTGGTCCGCAGGATCTTGCTTCCATTGTTCCGTGCACGAAGCGATTCGCGCACATGCAATCCGTCGTGGTCATTCATAGCTGATCTCCTCTTTGTTACTTTCGAGACGATGAGACGTGCGATTCGCCGACAGCGCGTTGTCGCCGCTGTCCAACCCGATAGACGATGTGTCCCGCGCAAATCAGAGCAATCCAGAGCGCATTGAGCACCCAATAGAAGCCGAAGCCGCGGATGAAGCCCGCCGTTGCGTTGTTGATGCGTTGTGCGAGCTCGACGGTCTCGGCACTCGCCGCCGCGGCGTCCGGAGCGATGACGAACGGAGCGCTGTCGAGCATCGGGTAGAGCAGCGCGACACACAGGATGTTGATGACCAGGCGGACGACCCATGGCAGCCAGTTCACCTCCGGCCGCAGCAGACTGAAGGTGCGTTGGGCGATCCCGACCAAAAGAAGTGCAAGCAGGAACAACTGCAAGCGCTGCCACGAGGCTGACAGCTCGAGCGCGTCGGCGGCCGGGCCCGCGAACAGTGCCGGCACCTCGGGCCAAACACTCCACCAAAGACCCCACGCCAACGCGACGGCGCCCAAGAGAACCAGGCCCGAGGCCGAATACCACTTGGGCACGTACTTCAGGTACGGCGTGTAGAAGAGCCAGCTTTCGCGCGCGCTGCGCTGCCTCTTGCTGGAACGCCGCAGGAAGAAATCGACGCCCGCGAAGCAGAGCGTGAACACGAGGAACAGAACGAGCATCGTCTCGCCGAGACGGCGTGCGACCAACACGAAAGGCACTCCGGTCAGCAGGATCTCGACCGTGCCAATGACGACATTGAGCGCGAGCACGAAGAGCAGGATGCCGACATAGACCGGAAATGCTCCCGGGCTGATCAGCTGAAACGGGCCGAAGGCGAAGCCCCGGCCGGCCTTCCCATAGCGCGTCGCGACGGTGAACGGATCGCCGAAAGCTGCGAGCACGGCTTCTTGCTCGGATTCGGTCAGGGGCCGGCCGAGCTCGGCTGCGCGCTCCGCCATCTTCGAGTCGAGATGCTCGCGCAGCTCCGCCAGGATGTCGGCTCGGTCCGCGCCTTTCGGCAGGCTCATCCCGACCGCGTTCAAGTAAAGGTCAAGCATCGTCATGGCAGTCACTTCCCTTGGCGAATTCGCCGGATCGCCCCGTCGATGCCGTCCCACTCGTTGAAGAGGTCGGCGAGGATCCGCTCCCCGTCGGGCGATAGTCGGTAGAAACGCTTCTGGCGCTTGTCCTCGTTGCGCCACTCGCTGACGAGCAGCCCTTGTTTCTCGAGACGCCTGAGCATCGGGTAGAGCGTGTTCTCCTCGATTTCGAGCCCGATCTCGTCGAGCGCCTTGCGCAGCGAGTAGCCGTAGTGCTCCTCCCGCAGCTGGGCGAGCGCCGCCAGGACGAGGCAGCCGCTACGCAGCTCGATCCTGAGGTTCTCCAGTAGCTCGGAATGTGTGGGTTGGTCTGGCACAGTGTGTTTTATAGCCTGTGTATTACACGGTACTAGACGCAGTTCCAGTTTGCAAGCCCGCGATGTCGCGTTACTCGCCCCAGCCCAAGCTCATGCCGTAGAACACCGGGCGCTCGAGCGCCTCGACGTGGGCGATGCGCCCGTTCCGAACCTTGATCAGCGCGACCTGGTAATAGGTGCTCGGCGGCCGGAATGCTTCGGGTGTGGCGATCCCACCGATGCCGTTCACGTCGATCCGCTCCGCGGCGCCCGGATGATCGATCGCGCTCGCAATCACGACGATGCCCCGAGCGGCATCCGCCAACAACACGCGCGATTCGCGCAAGCGGCCCACCTGTCGATAGAAGCCACCGTCGATTTGCTGTTGGCAGCTCAACGCAAACGGATGGAACTGCGTTAGAGCGTCCATCGGCTTGATCGCGGTGTTGTTCACCACGTCGATGCCGTTGATGCGTGCGGTGCACTCGTCCGCCAAGGCTACCGGCTCGGCCTTGTCGTACAGCGCCTGCACGTAGGCTCGTGCGAGTCGGCTTAAGTCGGCGGCGGGTGCGCGTTCGGCGCCAGCAATCTCGGCGGCGAGCGCCACGCTCGTCTCTGCGAATCGAGTCGCGTCGAAGTCCGCCAGCTGCGGCGGCGCCATCAAGGTGCTCGTGCCGATGAGCTTGCCGAGCATCGGAATCTCTTGACGCACGACCAGCGCTTCGATTTCCGTGATACGGCCTTGCCGTTGACGAACGCGCAAAGTGAGCTGGCCAGGAATGTCCGTCTCGACGGTGGGGGTGAACACGCCCACGTCTTCCTCGCCCACGAGATAGAGACCGTGCTCGCCGCGAGCGGTGAGCGTGCGCCACAGTCCGTCGCCGATGGCTAGCGGCTGGCCGTTCTCGGTATAGGCACGTTCG
>Ga0208454_1000464_pt1 | contig 23407 bp, 20 predicted proteins | sample EasRivMeERMZT100_FD_187530 | JGI IMG/M metagenome (GOLD analysis project Ga0208454, IMG submission 187530) | Soil microbial communities from meander-bound floodplain in the East River, Colorado, USA - East River MetaG ERMZT100 (SPAdes) (version 2) | ecosystem: Environmental > Terrestrial > Soil...
CCGCTCAACAGCGGTTCAACGGTTCGCATCAGAATAATTACGGCGCAGGTAGATTTTTTCTAAAAAGAAAAAACACCGACGCCTAGGATCAATCCAGATTACGACAAATCAATTTTTTCTCAGGACCACAGAGTTCGCATGGTTCGACAAGCTCACCATGAACGGAGGAAAGCCGCGCATCCTGAGCCTTAGTCGAAGGACGCGTCTCGGCGGTGCAATGTCCGAATTCTTCCGTTTAGCAAAATGCGCTTGGATAGGAAGGTTCGACGTGAGCCGAAGGCGATTCTTCACGGCCCTGGCTATTTTTCTGACCACCGGCGCAACCCATCTGCACGGGCAAGGTCCCGTGAAGGTTTTATTTCCCTACTCGGTTGTCAATTACAGCAGCCTGCCCTGGATGATCGCCAAAGATGCCGGGCTCTTTCGCAAGCAAGATCTCGACGTGGATCTGGTTTTCATGGGCTCATCGGCATTGATTGTTCAATCGATGCTTTCCGGCGCGGTGCCGGTGGCCGGCGTGGCAGGTCCGGCGATTATTTCCAGCGTCGTGAGCGGCGGGGACGTGGTTACGGTCGCCAACCTTGCGCCGCTCACCATCGCGCTGATGGTGAAGCCGACCATCGAAAAGCCCGAGGATTTAAAAGGGAATAAGATCGGCGTGCCGCGTTTAGGAGCCGTGGCCCACTTCGCGATTCGCATGATCCTCGATCACCACGGCATCAAAGACACCACCATCCTGCAGATGGGCAGTCAACCCGAAGCCGCCGCCGGGATGCGCCGGAATGCCATCGACGGCGCCATGATCTCGCTGCCGTTGAATTACGTGCTGGCGAAAGAGGGCTATCGCGAGCTTGTCGGACCCCAAGACTATCGAAAACTCGGCATCCAGTTTATCTCGCAAGGCATTTCCGCGCGGAAATCGTTTATCGCGAAAAATCGCGACCTGGTGCTCCGGCTGATGAAGGCGACCATGGAGGGGATGAAGCTGATGTCGGTTCAAGAGGCGCTGGCAAAGAAGATTCTTTCGAAGTACACCCGCCAAACCGATCCGGAATCGCTCGATCGCGCGTATCGGTTCGGACTCGAAACGCTCAACAAGGATCCGACGATTCCACGAGAGGCGATCGTCTCGATGGTTCGTCTCATGGCCGACCTCGGTCTCGTCGATCGCGCAGCAGCAGCGAGCACGCCGGCGGAATCGTTTTACGACAACAGTTTTGTCGATGACATGAAGAAGACAGGATTCTTGCGGGACCTCTGGAAGTAACCCGGACGAGAATCATCAAAAGTAAAAGCCCCTCCCCTCTGGATTTTTTGCATCCGCGGCAGACGAGAACTAAAGTGACGTGATGAATCTGAAAGAAGTGCCGAGCGACCACGATTTCTTCGATCCGGCCTATGTGAAGCAATGGACCGACAGCATTATCAGATACCGGCCGGAACGGCAGCGATTGTTCAAGGTCTTTGGCGCTGAAGCCGCGCGGATCAAGAAAGCCGCATTGTCGGTCTTCGAGCTGGGATGCGGACCGGGATTTTTGGCTGAAGCATTGCTGCAAAACTGCCAGATTGAGCGTTACACGCTTATCGACTTCTCGCCGCAGATGCTGGAGCTTAGCCGGAGTCGCTTGGCGAGGTTCAAAGACCGAACGGTTTTTTTTCAGCTGGATTTTAAAAAGAACAACTGGACTGCGGCGATTCCGGCCCACTTCGATCTGATCGTCTCGTTGCAGGCCGTGCACGAGCTCCGTCATGCGAGCCGCATCCCAAAGCTTTATGCTCAGCTTTACAGACTGCTTGTTCCCGGGGGAAGTCTGTTGATTTGCGATCACGTCAATTCTGCTTCGCCCTCCGGTCATCGGGCGGCCCATTTCATGACGGTCGAAGAGCACCTGTCGGCGTTCAAGGAAGTTGGTTTTATCGGGACGAAAGAGATCTGTCCCGCCGCCGACCTGAGCCTGATGGCAGCCGAAAAGCCCTGAGGCCAAGCTATTTCCGTCTGTTTTAGCGATCTGGCCGGTCGCGCTAAAGCGCCGATGGAGTCCGGCCAGTATCTTTAAAGTCGCGTAACGGAAATCGGGATCGACGAACATTATTTTCGCGAACTCGTCCGCAATGAATTTTGTCATCACGCACGCGAGCCGCACGGAGTCACAAAATTTTAATCCAATAATTCCCCGCAGCTTGCTGCGGGCACCAAATTAAATGGGGAATCCAAAGGGGGCGAGCATCCCCTTTGGTCGCGTGCGGGGTTAATACCCCGTACGCGAAATGCTCCGTTGATTAATCAACAGCCCGTAGAATCCAGAGTCAGGCCCGACGCCGGTCTCGTTCGCTATCTCAATTCCGGGAAGCGTCTAGACCGGATGAGAAATGTCAACGTAAGAATGTGCGTCCCAAAATGACGCTAACCAATCTTGTGACCCAATTTATGACCACAGATTTCAGCTTCGTGCCGGATGTTTTTCTCGGACAACCTCAACAATCAACTCCGCGATAGTCTCATCGTCATAAGGGACTTCGTAAATGCCAGCATGAGATGGATCATCCGGTATTATTGGTTCATGCAATACCGGAAGTAGTCGTCTGTCCGGGCTCTTACGTTCGACGTTTGTTCGGAGCGCGCCGACGTTGAGTACCGCGATACGAGCGCCAGCTCCAACTCGTAATTTTCGCGCGTAGACTTCCTGCAAACTACGAATCTGAGTGGCTCGGCTGGGACGTTTTAGTTCCTCCAGCCAATTTACGGACAAATACTCTTCCCCTTGGCGCAGCATGAACGCAGTCGCGGAGATCTCTCCGTTCTCGACTGAACTGGCCCTGCAATACCGAGCCACGTGGTCAGCTTCTGGAACTGGTTGGCCTTTCATCTGACGCCCAGCTTAGAACACCATGCTGCGATACAATGCTCATGACTACGTCCACGGTGGCTGTTCCGGAAAGCCGAATGACTTCACCAGCGTGTTTCTCGTTGGGACGAAAAATCACAAAACGGACGTTACCGTTGGCGAAAAAGTGAATACTAAAAACGCGGTCGGACGCTGACTTCCAGGAGGCGTAAATATTTCCATCTGGCGTCACTGAAACTGCGGGACACCTTAACATAGGATGTGCCTTAAGAAACTCAACAAAGTGTTGTAGTGATCTTACCGTGATAACACGGCCATCCGATTCTTCTTCTCCCACGGCTTCTTGGAGTTCACTTAATCGAGATGCAAGTTTTTTCCTATAGCTAATGGGTAACGTGGTTCCCACACGCCAGATGATTTGCTCTATGCTCTCATTCTCTGTGGTAGGCGGTTGTTGGGTTGCCGTACTGGCGGTCGGACCAATCGTGAACAGCGTCTCGCGTATGTTGGACGTGATGAGTGAGGTGTGCAGAATCTCTAGCGGGTCATCGAATTTACTCGATGCTTTAGTGTAGTTACCAATAACAACGTATGTTTTACCTGCGCCAGGTCGTAGGCGAGTGAAGGTTGGATAATGTATCGGAATCGCTTCGACGTACACGTCAGACAGTTCTACGGTGGTGAAATTTTTTCCCCAGGCGGATGTGCTGTTCGAAGTCACTGCGAAGCTACCCTCATGCTCCAAGTTCCCTTCGAGCCCATAAGCTACCGCGGCTTTCTTTGCGGTCAAATATCGTCCGAATGAGTGATCTCGAGCTGCTTCCGTCATCTTTCACGTTTCCAAAAAGTTTCCTGCATATCTTTCGCTGTTAGCTCTGTAAATCCACGGACAATCCACTCGTGAGCCAAATCAAACCAGTTGCGCATTGCCTTCGCTGTTTTCTCGTCTCCTAATCCTTTCGCAGTTAAGTCTAAAATTAGGGTAGGAACGCCATCAGTCTTTCGTGTAGCCTGATTCAGCTTTACGTTTAACCAACCCTTCTTTTCGGGCAGCTCGAACCTAACTTGCCACGCCACGTTCGTGGGGTTAGGCAAGAAATTGTGTCTTTCCCTTTGCCATGAAAAGTCCGGGATCACTTTTGGAAGATCACTGATAGATTCCCAGCCTTGGCCTTGAAGAATATGGTTAATGTACGTCAACTCACAGTCCACGGGCTTGATTGTGCCGAGTTTTAGTTCGCTTGTGAACGCTTCCAAATGAGTTTTGGCCTTTTCAAATTTTTTTATTATTGAAGGATACCGGGGGTAGTCATCGCCACGATGACGCCAATTATAATAGAGGCGATCCGGTTGAAACTGAATCAGCTCATTATCTGCTTTGCTTATAAACCATACTCTCGGCAGGGGAATGCCTGTCGTTTCATCAACTAAGAGAGATGCATCATTTGCAATAGGTGCGGCGTGTTGCACAATAGGAAAATCGGTACGAACCCTTCCCCAGAACAGCCCTATTTGGGTTACCTTTAGCTGGCTCAACGGTTCAAACCTAAACCCACACACTACTTCATCTACCGGGGGGTTTTTATAACTTGGCAGAGGAATTGGTGAACTTTTGGCTATTGAGGTCATACTTATTCAGTCATCGTGAGCTTATTCAGAGTTTGACTTCAGAATAATTGAATTGCTGATCATAATCCACAATACAGGCAAACAAAGCCTTCAACAACTTCAGACTGACAGCACCGGGGCCTAAAGCCTTACTTTCTTATCAACCTTTGATCTCGTGTGTCGAAAGTCCCAGGGACAATCAGTTTTAGGCTTTGTAATCTTCTCGCGCGGTTCGTGCATGACCCGTAGTGGCGGTCGAACCTGCATCATAGAGCGCCGGCGCGGCGCGTCCTGTGGGAGGCGCGGCGTCAATTGGAAAGTATTAATTGGCGTCGACATGCGACCGCAACGAATAGCTGGTGCTGCGCCCGCGCCTTGATCTTTGGCAAGAACTCCGCGCTCAACCAGGTCGAGGATGTCGCGCAACGCTGTGTCGTTTGAACACTTCGCGATCGTCGCACATTTAAATGAATTGAGATTGCCTTCGAAGACGTCCAGCAGAATGTTCAGCATCAAACGCTGGCGCTCGTTGAAAGATTTTTGCCCGTGGGTTTCCCAAAAACGCGCTTTATCGAGCACGCTGCCGAGGGTTTTTTCTGTCTCGTCAAAGGCTCGGTAGAAGTAAAGATGCGGCCCCATAGCCGACCCCGTCGTCTGTGGTTGTGTATCGGTTAGGTTTGTTTGTTAGCGTCTTGAATTAACGACCAAACATAGAACGGGCTCAGTGGTACTTTGCGGACTTTGACGCCGAGGGGACGCAGGGCGTCTTCGACGGCGTTGGCAAGCACGGCAGGGGGACCCACCGTGCCGGTTTCTCCGGCGCCCTTGAACCCTCCCGGAGTGAATGGATTGGGCGTGATCAGATGATCGAGGGTCAACTCTGGCATTTCCAGCGCGGTCGGCAAGAAGTAGTCCTTGAAGCTGGTTGCCAGCGGCTGGCCGTTTTCGTCGTAGGGCAACTCTTCATAAAGCGCGCCGCCGAAACCATGAGCCAAAGCACCGAGATGTTGGCCACGCACGATCAACGGATTCAGCATATTGCCGCAATCGTGCACGGACACGAACTTGAGCAACTTTAACGTGCCGTTGGCGGTATTCACTTCGACCACCGCCACCTCGGCGTCGTACGGAAAACTGCTGAACATCGCGACACGGCCGCGCTCATCGGCATGAAATTCGATGTTAGGATCGCGATAGTGATAGATGATCTCCAATCCGGGCTCCATGCCTTCCGGCAGCCGAAAGATGCTGAAGTACGCCGTTCGCGCAACCTCCTTGAGGGATACCCGAACCTCTGGGTTATCGCGAACGAACACCGCACCATCGGCGAGCTCGAGCAACGCCGATGGCTTTTGTAACCATACCGACGCGATGTTAAGAATTTTTTCTTTGAGTTGGCGCGCGGCCATGGTCGCAGCAGTGGTGCCGACCACCGAAAATCGGCTGGAGTAGGAGCCCGAACCGTAGGGACATGCGAGGCTATCGCCTTCTAGGACCATGATGTCGTCGAAAGACAGATCCAACTCGTCGGCGACCAGCTGTGATATTGAAGTCGCATGCCCTTGCCCTTCGTCGCTGCCGCTGGGAAACACCGCCACCTTGCCGTTGGGATCCATGCGCATACGCACGCTATAGTAGCCGGCATTGTAGGAGCCCATGCGTGTCGAGCTGGATGGCTCGACCACTAGACAAGTGCCAACGCCGAGGTATCTTCCTTCGCCCCGCAGGCGGGCTTGTTCAGCGCGCCACTTGGGATAATCGGCCAGCTCCATCGCTCGGTTGAGAGCCCGGCCATATTGGCCGCTATCGTAGCGCGGCCCGGTGACCGAGACATAAGGGAATTCATCCGGAGGGATGAAGTTTTTCAGCCGTACGTCGGGCGGGTCCATGTGCAAACGCTCGGCAATGATATCGATCATGCGTTCGATCACGAAACAGGCTTCGGACTTGCCAAAGCCGCGGTGCGCGCCGTAGGGCGTCTTGTTAGTGACCACGCCGGTGACTTCTCCGGCATAGTTTTCGATCTTATACGCGCCCGCCACGAACATTCCCGTGGTGATGATGGACGCCAAACCGCCGGTAGGGTAGGCGGCGCCGATGTTGGCGAGAATATAATCTTTGATGCCGAGGATTTTTCCGTCCTTTCGGACGGCCGCTTCGATTCTATGCGTTTGCTCCCGCGCATGAATCGTTCCAACCATATGTTCTCTGCGCGTCTCCACCCACTTTACCGGCCGTCGGGTTAAGATCGCCAGCAGCGGTATGAGCACTTCTTCCGGGTAAAACGACCACTTCTGGCCGTAACCGCCGCCGACGCGCGGCGCCAGCACCCGCACTTTTAGGTCCGGCAACGCGATGGTGTTCTCGATCAACGTGCTCATCGGATGGGAGATCTGGGTGGTGTCCCAGACCGTCAAATTCCTAATCGCTGCTTCGAAGTTCGCCACCACCGCGCGAGTCTCGATCGGCGTGCCGGTGAAACGGCCGCTGTGAATCTCTTCTTTGACGATCACATCGGCATCGCGAAACGCCTGATCGACGTCGCCACCGGACACCCGGAACTTGAGCATGATGTTGTCGCCCCAAGCCTCGTAGATCAGCGGCGCGTCCGGGGCCAGCGCCGGGTCGCAATCGACCAGGGGCGGCAGCTCATCTAAATCCGCTTCGATCAAGTCCAGTGCGTCTTCGGCGATGTATCGATCGGTGGCGACGACGACGGCGAGGGGCTCGCCGACGAAGCGCGCCTTATCAGTGGCCAAACAATAGTGATCGAAAAACTTGATCGTGGGATTGCCCTTCTGAAACGGATCGCGGCTTTGAAACGGAAACGGCGCCATCGGTTTTAGATAGGTAAGCTCGTGCAACTGCCTACCGCTGTAGGCGGCAACCACCCCCGGCAGGGCCAGGGCGCGGTCCAGATCGATGCGGCGGATGCGCGCATGGGCGGCGGGGCTGCGCCATATCGCGGCGTGCAGCATTCCGGGGAGGGACATGTCCTGTGTGTAGCGGGCCTGTCCAAGCAGTATGTCGGCATCTTCCTTGCGGGGAATCGGCGTGCCCACAAGTCGGGGGCGTTTCTCGGTGGCGCTCACGACGGCGAATCCTTCGATTGCATCTTCTGCGCCGCATTGCGCACGGCGGCAACGATCGACAAGTAGCCGGTGCAACGGCAAAGATTGCCGGCAATGCCCCGCTTGATCTCAGCTTCGCTGGGTTGTCGATTCTTCGACAATAGATCATACGCCGACATCAACATGCCCGAGGTACAGAATCCGCACTGAAGCGCATGTTCTTCCCGGAAGGCCTGTTGGAGAGCATGAAGCTCGCCGTCGCGGGCCAAGCCTTCCACAGTGAGCAGCTCCCTGCCGTCAACCTGCACCGTGAAACGTGTGCAAGACTTGGCGCTGCGGCCATCGATGATGACCGTGCAAGCGCCGCAGCTAGTGGTATCGCAGCCGTAGTGGGTGCCGAGGAGACCGGCATAGTCGCGAAGATAATCCACCAGCAACAGCCGCGGTACGACGTCGTGCTCGTACTCCTTGCCGTTGATCGTGACCTTAATGCGTTTCTTATCGGACATGGCCCGCAAGCGCCTCCTCTCCATGAGATCGTTTGCGGGCCAAGTCCAGTGCGTCGCGGAAAAGTTCCGCGGCGGCGGATCGCTTGTAAGGTTCGGAACCGCGAATATCCGCCAGTGGCTCCGACGAGGCGGCGACAAGTTGCGCAGCCTCGTCAATGGCCGTCGCGTTTAGCTGCATGCCGGTGAGAAATTCATTGGCGCGGCGCGCCAGGATGGGAGTCAAGCCGGCCGCCGCCAATGCGATACGCGCGTCTTCACAAACGTCACGCTCGCTCAGCGCAAGTTGCACTCCGACGCTGATCACGGCGAAATCCCCGGCACGTCTTTCCAGCTTGAGATAAGCGCCTGCGCGCGCTTGCCTTGGCGCGGGAAAGATGACCTCGACGATGAGCTCATCGCCGGCCAGCTTTGTTGTATAGGCGTCGACAAACAAGGATTCGGCATCGATGAACCGCTCGCCGCGCGGGCTGAGACAGCGTACGCGGGCGTTGAGAGCCATTGCCACCGCGCCCCAGTCTCCCGCCGGGTCCGCCTCGGCCAGCGCGCCGCCCACCGTGCCCCAATTACGCACTTGCGGGTCGGCGATGACGCCAACCGCATCGGCGATGAGCGGCCAACGTTGCCGAACCGTCTGATGGTCGAGAACGGCCGAGTGTGTCGCCAGGGCGCCGATCCGGAGTTCACCGCCATGCTCGGTTATGCCATCCAATCCCGCGATGTTGCCGATGTCGATAATGTAATTCGGGCTTGCCAGGCGCAGTTTCATCAACGGTATCAAACTCTGCCCGCCCGCGAGCACGCGAGCGTTGTCGCCATGTTGCGCCAACAGAGCACAGGCTTCGTCTACGGACTTGGCCACGGTATACTCGAAGCTTCGCGGATACATCTCCAACCTCGCTCAACCGCACAATTATTTCACGCTAGGCAGTGAGTCAAGTGGGCATCCGACCAAGCTTGTGGACCCAGTGTAAGCCGGCGATTTCCGGTTTGATCGTCAGACCGGAGTTGGATTGAATTCTGTGCCAACGTCACAATCCAATGGGGATCTGCGGGTTCATTGGCGCGTGAGGTCGGCGAGAAACTTATGCCAATTGGCGGTGTGATAGGCCGCGTGGCGGATACCATTTCTTGAATCCGTAATCCTCGGACGCGCAGCCGTAGCGAAATCGCTCGGCGATCATCTTCTGGTCTTCAGTTCTGACGAGGAAATCGACAAACAACAGTGGCGCGTGGGGGGTGGTAAGCGTTCAGCATCAAACGCTGGCGGTGGTTGAAGCTGCAAGTGTCAGACTCGCTTTACTTGCCAGCGACGCTGATTGGAGCGGTGAACCGCAATCAGCGTCGTCGAAAACTATTGGCACGCTAAAGCGAGTCTGACACTCTTGAACGCTCTCAATGCGACTATCCCGCCGACTCGGCGAAAAACTTGCCCGGCATCTCGATGGGCGGCAGCGAATGGTTTTCTTCCGAGCCGCCGAGGATGGGGGTGCCGTCGGGCATGAGGCGTACAGCCTCGCCTTTTTGCGGTCGATCCGGCGTGTAGGCGCCGAAGCGCAAGACCACCAGATTTCCCGCCCCGGTGTTGAGGTAGCGATAATACGCGCCCTTCGGCAGCATGACGCCTTGATACGGCTTTATCTTCATTTCGGCGCCGTTTTCGTCGAACACGCTCATCTCGCCTTCGAGAACAACAAAGGCGTGGTCCTGATTGAGATGGGTGTGGATCTCGTTCTCGCCGCCTTCGGCGTTGATCTTGCACGCGATCCACATGTTCTCGGTCTTCGCCACCGTCTGCGTCACCCGACCTTGTTTCATGTAGGGTGTTTTCAATGAAAACTTTTGCGCTTTCGGTGCCTCGCTAATCTTTGCTTTAGCCGTTGCTTCCATGACTTCCTCCTCAAGTAATTTTTACCGCAGACTTAACTGCCGGCATCATAATACGGTGAGACTCAAGCGATCAAGCGGTTTGTTGGGCGACTGCGGTTTGTTGGGCGACAGCCTTCGACAACATCGAATACGTTGTCGGCGTTCTTTGGGTTCAAGTCATTGATCTCGACATTCTGGTTCAGATTCTTAAACGATGCTCGGTACGGGACTGCGATACAACAAAACGGCCGCTAATACTATTTCGCCACTGGTCAGCTCTTCAACCGGTATCCGGTTTTGAACATCCACCCGACGACCGCCAGGCACAGCATGAAAAATCCCAGGGTCATCGCCAGGCTCAACTCCACGCTCACGTCGGACGACTCATAGAAACTCCAACGAAAGCCGCTGATCAGATAAACCACGGGGTTGAACAAGGTGACGGTGCGCCAGGTCGGCGGCAGCATGTCGATGGAATAGAAGGCGCCGCCGAGAAAGGTCAAGGGCGTGATGATCAGCATCGGGATAAACTGCAACTGCTCGAAGCTCCTGGCCCAGATGCCGACGATGAAACCGAACAGGCTGAAGGTCGCCGCCGTGAGCACGAGAAACGTGATCATCCACAGCGGGTGTAGGATGTGGACCGGCACGAACATGGCCGCCGTGGCGAGGATGATCAGCCCCAGGGCGATTGACTTGCTCGCCGCGGCGCCGACGTAGGCGATGACGATTTCCAAATAAGACACCGGCGCCGACAAAAGCTCATAGATGGTGCCGGTGAATTTAGGGAAATAAATCCCGAACGAGGCGTTCGAGATGCTCTGGGTGAATAGAGAAAGCATAACCAATCCCGGCACGATGAACGCGCCGTAGGCGACGCCGTCCACCTGGGTCATGCGCGCACCGATGGCGGCGCCGAAGACCACGAAATAAAGCGAAGTCGTGATCACCGGTGCGACCACGCTCTGGAAGAGGGTGCGCAGCGCGCGCGCCATCTCGAACTTGTAGATGGCCCACACACTATGTCGGTTGAATGTAATGTTGCTCATAGCTGTACTCTAAACGAGTCGGTGTCCAGAGAATTGGCCGTAAAGAACGCAAAGTTCGCAAAAAAGAAGTCGGAATATCTCGCGCCGGGATGCAAAGACGCCAAGTTCGGAATCGTTTGATGTTCTTTGTGTTCTTTGCGGCCAATTCTCCGAATCTTCTTCCTTAAACGATTTGAACGGTTGGAACGACTGGAACAAATTTTTTCTCATCGGTCGCTGACCAGGCTGACAAAGATATCTTCCAGCGAGCTCTGGCGCGTGTTCAAGTCTTTGAAGCCGATGCCCAGATCGCCCAGCCGCTGCAGCAGCGCCGGGATGCCGGCGGGTTCCTCATCGGCATCGAAGGAATATTCCAGTTCGCTTCCCGCGGCATTCAGCGCCAGGCGCCAGTCGCCCAGCTCCGACGGAATTGAAGCCAGCGGCCTGAGCAGATTGAGCGTCAGCTGTTTCTTGCCGAGCTTCTTCATCAGCTTGGTCTTTTCCTCGACGAGAATCAGTTCGCCCTTGTTGATCACGCCGATGCGATCGGCCATCTCCTCGGCTTCGTCGATGTAGTGGGTGGTCAAAATGATCGTCACACCGCTTTCGCGCAGGCGCCGCACCAGCGCCCACATATCGCGACGCAATTCCACGTCGACGCCCGCCGTCGGCTCATCAAGGAACAAAATCTGCGGTTCGTGTGCCAGCGCCTTGGCGATCATGACGCGCCGCTTCATGCCTCCCGAAAGCGTCATGATCTTGGCCTGGCGTTTGTCCCACAAGGACAGATCGCGCAGCACTCGCTCGATGTAAGCCGGGTTGGGCGCGCGCCCGAACAGTCCGCGGCTGAAGTTCACCGTCGCCCACACCGACTCGAAGGCATCGGTGGTGAGCTCCTGCGGCACTAGACCGATCTTGGCGCGCGCCGCGCGATAGTCGCGCACGATGTCGTGGCCGTCGGCGACGACCACACCCTCGGTCGCCGTGACGATGCCGCAGACGATGCTGATCAGCGTCGTTTTGCCGGCGCCGTTGGGACCCAAGAGCGCGAAAATTTCACCTTTGCGGATATCGAGGTCGACGCGCTTGAGCGCCCGGTGGCCCGACGCGTAGGTCTTGGTCAAGTTCGAGATCGAGATAATCGGCGTCATCGCTTCGATCTTAACCCAATCGTATGACCACTTTAAGCTTACCTATGGATATATCGCTTCGAGTGGTAAAAGATACGTGAGATGCGTGTCATGATAAGTGTGCTACGTAATGCGTGAACGGCTGGAACGTTTGGAACGGGCCACGGTAGTTGGCGCCGGTTGACAGCTGTGCCTACGGTTGATAGCTCTGCACTGGAATAAGCAAATCATGCTACAGTACGACTATGGAAAACGTCGGCGATAAATTCGTTCTTTTCACCCAGCCCGGTTGAAGCAGTTGCCTGAGAACGAAAGAGTTTCTTTCGAAAAAAGGCATCGACTTCATCGCGCTCGATATATTGAACGATCCAACGGCACAAGCGCGGCTGGGCAAATTGGGCGCTCGCACCGTACCGGTTTTAGCGCAAGGCGATCAGTACATCTTCTGTCAGAACCTGGAAGATGTCGCCGAGTTCGTCGGTTTGCAGGGCAGCGGGCATACACCGCTGCCCCCCACTGCGTTGATGTCGAAATGGATCGAGGTGCTACGCGCGGCGCAGCGCAACATTCGTCAATTCCCCAGCGACCGACTGGCCGAACGTGCCATCGATAATCGCGATCGCTCGATTAGACTCTTGAGCCACCACGTCTTTCGTATAGGCGAAGCTTTTCTCGAAACCGCCATTGACGGCGTCGAATACCGGACCAACAATGCCAACATCCCACCCGAAAACGGAACCTGCACCGCCGGAGAGGAAATCGCGGCCTACGGCGACAGCATTGTTGAGCGGCTTGAGCACTGGTGGAGCCAACTCGAGGACAAATCCTGCCGGCAACCGGTAAAAACCTTCTATGGCACGCCGCCGATGCACCAGCTGTTTGAGCGCTCCACCTGGCACTCCGCGCAGCACGCGCGCCAGCTGATCGCCGTGCTCGAGCGCTTCGGTATCGAGCCGCAGGGGCGACTCACGGCTGAAGATCTCGCCGGTCTGCCGCTGCCGGAAGGTCTGTGGGAATGACGAAGCGATAATCCGGAATATCTCCCGCCAAGGCGCTATGGCGCAATGTAAAAAAAGCCTTCGAACTTAGCGTCTTTGCGCCTTTGCGGGAGTCATATCCGAATCCGAGGGTCTTTGACTCGCAATAATTTGCGCAGACGTCAAAATTAAAGTCCTGCCCTTCGGTCCCCTCTTGAACTCTATCGCGCGCCTGTGCAATGTTGCGCGAAAGTAGTACGGCGGATCAACTTTTCTAAGGCAGGAACCGCGGGGAGGTTCGGTTGGGACTGACGCAAGAAGTTGCGCACTTTGTCGCGCGGACACGCTACCGGGATATTCCCAAGGAGGTGGTCCAATTGACGCGCGGATTCATCCTGGACGGATTGGGCGTCGCGTTGGCCGGCTCCACGGACGAATGTTCTCGCATCGTTCAAGACCAGGTCCGGCAAATGAATGGCAAGGGCGAGTCGTCGATCGTCGGCACCGCTCTCGCAGCGCCGGCAGCGAAAGCGGCTCTGGCCAACGGCGTGGCCGGCCATGCGATGGATTACGACGACACCCAATTGTCAACTTCCAAGGAAGCTGTTTACGGTCTCTTGACGCATCCGACCACACCGGTGCTCGCCGCCGTGTTGGCCATCGGTGAGAAAGAAAAAATCAGCGGCGAGGAATTTGTTTTGGCCTATCTCTTGGGCGTTGAAGTCGAGTGCCGTATCGCCGACGCGATCAACCCACGCCACTATCAGGATGGTTTTCATTCTACCGCGACCATGGGCGGCATCGGCGCCGCCATGGCGGTCGGAAAAATTCTCCGCCTCAACGAGCGAAAGTTGATTCAAACGTTGGGGATTGCGGCCAGCATGGCGTCCGGCTTGCGCGAAAACTTCGGCACCATGACCAAGCCGCTGCACGCCGGACGCGCTGCCGAGAACGGCGTGAGCGCCGCTTTGTTGGCGCGCGACGGCTTCACGGCCGCGGCGAACATTCTCGAAGCCCGCCGCGGCTTTTTCAGCGCCATGGCCGGCGGTTGCGACGAGAGCAAGATTACCGGGCGGCTCGGTTCGCCTTATTTCATGAAGGAGCCGGGAATTTCCATCAAGCCGTATCCATCCGGCTCACTGTCGCATCCGGCGCAAGATTTGATTCTCGACCTGGTCAAGCAGCATGATCTTGGCGCGGACGATATCGATCACGTCGATGTCGGCACCAATTCAAACGTGCCCAACGCGCTGATCTATCCGATGCCCAAGACCGCGCTGGAAGGGAAATTCAGCATTCCTTTCTGCATGGCGATCGCCATCCTCGAGCGCAAGGCCGGCATCGCCCAGTTCCAAGACCGCAAGGTGCGCGACAAGAAAGTCGTCGAATTGATGAAGCGGGTGACGCTCTCTGTCGACGATGAACTGGAAAAGCTCGGCTATGATCAGGTACGTTCGCGGATTCGCATCAGACTCAAAAATGGCCGGGTGATCGAAGGGCGCTACGATGTCGCGCGTGGACACCCGGAGAAACCGATGAGCTGGGCCGAGCTGGGCGATAAATTTCGCGACTGTGCTGGGCTTGTGCTGGCCGATAAGGACGCGGAGACGGCGATCCAATCGGTCGCCCGCATCGAAGAACTGAAGAGCTTGAGCCCCCTGTTCCGCGCTCTGACCGGCCCGCGCGCCAAGAGCGTTAAAAAATCTAAGATCACGAAATCCGGGAGCAAAAGGTGGAGCCGCACCCGCAGGTCATAAGGCGCTTTGTGGCCAGTCTCAAAACACGGAATTGAAAGATAAGGAGGCGATCATGAAAAAGATTAGTTTTTACTTCGTCATTCTCACCGGTATTTTTGCTTTAGCGTCGCTGGCTGCGGCCCAAGATGCCGCGCTGGTTCAGGCGGCCAAAAAAGAAGGATTGGTGGTTTGGTACACCTCTGTGGCGCTTCCGACCGCGACGGCAATTGCCCATGCGTTCAAGGAGAAATATACGGGAATCGATGTCGAGGTCCATCGCTCGGGATCGGAGCGGGTGCTGCAAAGATTTATGCAGGAAGCGGCGTCGGGAATAAAGCATGCCGATCTCATCGATACCTCCGATGCCGGCCACTTTGAGCTTCTTAAAGGCAAAGGGATGCTGCTCAAATTCACGCCCCAGGGGGTCGCTGGTTTTTCCGACGGCTTTAAGGACAAGACCGGCTTTTACTACGGCATGCGGTCGACTCTTTCGGTCATGGCTTACAACCCCAAGATCCTGCCCGAAAAGGACGCGCCAAAAACCTGGAAGGATCTTTTAAATTCCAGATGGAGCGGTAAGCTGGTCACTGCCCATCCGGGCTATAGCGGCATCATCGTGACGCATGTGCTGGCGCTGGTGAATCTCTACGGGTGGGATTACTTTCGGGATCTGGCGAAGAACAAATTGCACATCGTCCAGTCGGCACTTGATCCGGCCGGTATCGTCGCATCGGGGGAACGGCAAGTGGGCGTCAACGGCGCGGAATATTTCTATTACAGAACCCAAAAACGGGGCAATCCGATCAGGATCATCTATCCGAAAGAGGGCGTTCCGCTCATCGTCTCGCCAGTGGCGATTGCCAAGGACGCGCCCCATGCTAACGTCGCGAAATTATTCAGCGAGTTTATTTTCGCCAAACAGTCGCAGCAGTTGTTAGCGGATAAAGAAGGCCTTTACACCGGTCATCCGGACGTTACCTATCCGGCGGACAAGCCTAAGCTCAAAGATTTAAAACTTTTGCCCCCGGACGCAGCCGAGCTGGAAAAGCGCAATGCCGAGATCAAGAAACGCTTCGTGGAAATTTTCGGCGCGTAGTCGGGAAAACATTCATGCCCGCCTTGCAAAACTCAACCCTCGATCGAGTCGGCCCCGCGGGCTGGTCCGCGTTTCGATTGAACGATCCGACCTTGCCCGTGTGGATCGGCGCGGCGCTGCTTCTGGTCTTTTTGATGCTCTTGCCGCTGGGCGCAATTCTTCGCTCCAGCGTCTGGGGTGATACTGGGCTAACGTTCAGCAGATATCTTGAAGTATTTACCAACCAGCAATTTCTCAAGGCGATCTGGAACACCTTGATCATTTCCACCTGGGTGGGAGTGCTCGCGGTTTTCATCGGCGCTCTGCTCGCCTGGTTGGTGACGCGCACCGATTTGCCGTGGAAAAAACCGATCAGAGCGCTGGTCATGGCGTCGTTCGTGACGCCGCCCTTCCTGGGCGCGTTTGCCTGGACGCTGCTCGCCGGACCCAACGCCGGTTCGCTGAACAAACTCTACCGCGCCGTGACCGGTTCGGAAGAAGCGCTGTTCAATATATTCACCATGCCGGGGCTGATATTTGTTATGGCGCTCTACAGCTTCCCATTCGTTTTTTCCATGATCGCCAACGTCTGCGAGCTGATTTCCTCGGACCTCGAAGATGCCGCGGAGATTCTCGGCGCGAACAAATGGCGCACGGCCTGGACCGTCACCTTGCCGCTGGCGCTGCCGGCCCTGATCGGTGGCTTCATCCTGGCTTTTCTCCAATCACTGTCGCTCTTCGGCGCGCCGGCGATTCTCGGCCTGCCCGCGGGCTTGCACACGATCACCACGCAGATATGGACGCTGTTTCAATATCCTCCGCGCCTGGATATGGCTGCCGCCTTTTCCGTGCCGCTGCTGTTGGCGACGATGGTGCTGATCGCCGTGCAGAAAAAAATTCTCGGCCGCAAAAGCTACAGCACGGTGGGCGGCAAAGGCGGACAGAAACGTTTGATCCGCCTCGGTTGGGGCCGCGTTCCCGTGCTGTTGTTCGTCTTCGGTATTCTTTCGCTTTCGGTCTTCCTGCCCTATTGGATACTGCTGAAAGCGGCACTTTCGAAAGCCTGGGCGCTGCCGTTGACCTGGGATAATTTCACGCTGCACAACGTTTATTTTAGTTTTTTCGAGTACGGCGATACCCAGTTGGCGATTTACAATACGTTTAAATTGGGACTGATCACGGCGACCGTCGGCACGCTGTTGGCGACGCTCATCGCTTACATCACCAATCGCAATTTGTTTCGCGGCGCGCGCTATCTGAGCTTTTTTGCGCTGGCGCCGCTGGTCATTCCCGGCATTGTCTTGGCCGTTGGTCTGTTCATCGTCTACACGCGGCCGCCGCTGGTGCTCTACGGCACGATCTGGATTCTTTTCGTGGCTTTTTTGACCAAAGAAATGCCGATTGGATTTTCCCAGGCTGAGTCCACCTTCAAGAGCATCCACCCGGAGCTCGAAGATGCCAGCCGGATCATTGGCGCCAACCGGCTCGTGTCCCTCAAGGATATAACGGCGCCGCTGGCGCGCTCGGGACTGATCGCCGCCTGGTCTTTCATCTTCATCGGCGTCATTCGCGAGCTCAGCGCGGCGATTCTCTTATTTGCGCCGAAGTCGAAAGTTGTCTCGGTGGTTATTTTCGACCTCAAAGAAGAGGGGCAGATAGGAGTTATCGCCGTTCTAGGAATTCTCTTGTTGGCGGTTTCCTTCGCGGTGATCCTCGCGGTCCAGCGGCTCGGGGGCCGGGACGTGGTATCGACGCGGGAATAGCTCATGGCAATAGTTTCACTAAGAGGGCTGACTAAAAAATTCGCCGACGCCGCTGCGGTCGACGAGCTTCATTTGGAAATCGGCGACGGCGAATTCGTTTCGCTGCTCGGTCCTTCCGGTTGCGGCAAAACTACAACGCTGCGATTGCTTGCCGGCTTCTTGCAGCCCGACAGTGGGGAGATCCGCGTCAGTGGTGACGTTGTTTCATCGCCGTCCCTCCTGGTACCGCCCGAGCGGCGCAACATGTCGATGATATTTCAAAGTTACGCCGTCTGGCCGCACATGACGGTGGCGCAAAACGTCGCTTACGGACTCAAGTTTAAAAAACTCACGAAGCTGGAAATTGAAAACAAAGTTGCGCAACTGCTCGGCGTCGTGCACCTGGCGGAATTTAAAGACCGCTATTCTGCCGAGCTTTCCGGGGGACAGCAGCAGCGGGTGGCGCTGGCGCGAGCATTAGTTGTCGAACCACAAATTCTTTTGATGGACGAGCCGCTGAGCAACTTGGATGCGAACCTGCGCGAAGAGATGCGCTTCGAGATCCGCCGGCTGCATGAAGAATTCAAAATCACCACGGTTTATGTCACCCACGATCAGGCGGAGGCGATGGCGACCTCCGACAGGATCGCCGTGCTCAATCGCGGCCGTCTAGTTCAGGTCGGGCGGCCGGCGGAAATATTCGACCGGCCGAAAACGCGGTTCGTCGCGGAGTTTGTCGGCAAAGCGAATATCTTGAGCGGGCGCCTCGACGGCGATGGCCAGTCTATTCTATCCGATGGCGTAAAGATTCGCCTGTCCGACGGCGGCGATCTCTTGCCGTCGAGCGAAGCGTCGGTGTGCTTGCGGCCGCATAATATCAAGCTGGTCGCCGGGCAGGACGCGGCGCGGCAGCTGACCGATCAAGGTTACAATCTCTTCTCCGGTATCGTGCGCCGCTCGATCTATTTCGGCGACGCGGTCGATTATACGGTCGAGCTTGCTTCGCAGCGAGTTTTACGCGTCATCGCGCCGCCATCCCAACGATTCGAGCCCGGCCAATCGATATGCGCGGCAGCCCATCCCGAACATTGCGTCGTCGTGCGTGAAGATTGACGCGGCAAAGCCCAACCGAAAAAGAGAAGAGAATTTCACCACAGAGGCACGAAGTTCGCAGAGTTCGGAGGTTATTTTAATCAAGAACTCTTTACTCCGTGACCTCAGCGCCTCGGCGGTGAGATATCCGAATTCTTTCTCACCATAGAGACGCAGAGTGCACGGAGGGTTAAGACGAACAGAAAGATACGATAAGTTAATGGATTTTGTTAGCAACCAAGAGATCATCATGGCAGCGCGGCGCAATCTTAGCGATAACGTTTGGCACTACCTGACCGGCGGCGCCGAGTCCGAAACAACCATGCGTCGCAACCGATTGGGCCTGGATAGTCTGGCCTTTCGCCCGCGTGTGCTCGTCGATGTATCCGCAATCGATCCCTCGACAAGTTTTCTCGGACTTAGACTTGCGATCCCCGTCATGCTCGCGCCGATCGGCTCGCTGCAGTCGATCACGCCTGAGGGCGGCGTCGCGGTCGCCAAAGCCGCCGAAGAATTTGGCACCGTCAACTTCGTCAGCTCGGTAACCCAACCCAGCTTGGAGGAGATCGCCGCGGCCAGCCGCAACCCAAAAATATTTCAGCTCTACGTGCAAGGAGACTTGAAGTGGGTTGAAAATCTTTTGCATCGCGTCAAGCAGGCCGGCTATTCGGCACTATGCCTCACCGTCGACACCGCGCACTACAGCCACCGCGAGCGTCAGATGATGGACCGCTGGTTGCCGCCGAGCCGCCGCGGCGTCGGCTACGAATACCGCGCCGGCCTTACTTGGGAGACCTTGGATGCGATCAAGGAGATGGCCGGGTTGCCGTTTATTCTAAAAGGCGTGGCGACAGCCGAAGACGCCGCACTCGCCGTGACGCATGGCGTCGGGACGATTTACGTCTCCAATCATGGCGGACGCCAGCTTGATCATGGGCGGGCGACCATCGACACGATGCCGGAAATCGTCGATGCGGTCGGCGGTCGAGCCGAGATCATTCTCGACGGCGGTATCGTTCGCGGCAGCGACGTGCTCAAGGCCATCGCCCTGGGTGCACGCGCCGTGGCCATCGGCAAGCTGCAGGGCTGGGGACTCGCCGCCGCCGGTCAGGCTGGATTGGTACGGGTGCTCGAAATACTCAAAAGCGAGATCGTCATCAGCATGGGACTGCTCGGCATCACGCGGCTCGATCAACTCACTGGGGCCTACTTGGACAAAGTTCAACCGTTAGCTCCGGCTCATGAAATGAGCGCCTTCCCTCACATGCCCGGCGGCCGTTTGCTGTGAGCGGGGAGAAATCGGAGTGCGAGATTTGAAATACCATTTGGCAGTTTTAAACGGAGCAGGCAATGGTGTCAGGTAATGGAGCGAGCGTTTCTGATAGACAACTCGATCTTGTTCATCGATCACCACCGTCACATTATTGGTCGAGTGCAGATCGATCGCTCCATTCAGTTTCATCGTCGTCTCCTCCTTTTTAGATGTAAGGTTGGCTCACAGCCAACCTTAGTGCCTCTCGGAGAAGCCTGCTAGCTGATCATCAGACTTCTACTTCAGACAATCTGATAAGGAAAGTCTGGAAGTAAATGTCTGCCCCGTTTCCACATATCTATTTTGACGGTTCCACCAGCAAATCGATTTTGCTGACGGCACCATCTACCCCGGTTACGATAGCTCGACGCGCTTGGTTTTCGTCTCGGGAATCGAAATCGTAGCGAAAGCGATAAGTTCCGTGCCCGGGTAGCATTAATTGGCTAATTCTTCCGGCTTGATAGTTGAATTCGATAACATGCCGGTTGTTTTCTTCGATATACATCAGGTAGGTGTCCTTGTAACCGTATCGGGTGGTCAACTTCAAGCCGCGCACCTCTGACAACCGTCCACCGTGATCGTAGAGATAGGTAACCTTTCGCCCATGCTGATCTTGCGCTGCGATAAGCCGATCTGCATTATCGTGCTCGAATGAAATCAAACGCCCATCCGGCGTCGAAATTTTTTTCAAATTTCGGCGCTCCGCTCTATCCATTTTGACAACTGTTCCCGTCTTATTGCGAAACTCGATGAGAGCTCCATCGACGGGCTTCTTCGCATTGTAGGATTCAGGAAACAGATACAGGGACCCGTCGCGGAGCTTCAAATCCCAACCATTCCCGTTCCAACTGATCTGCGATCCGAGAAACGGCGTATTCGTGAGCCGGTGCTCGTAAACCGCATCCGCGTAACCCGTCCCTTTCGAAATCCGAACATAGCGAAAACTGTAACCGTCACAAGGAACAACGTCGATAAAAGTATAGGGTTGACGACTGCCGACAGGGAACAGATCCCAAGACAAGGCAGTGTTTCGGCCGAAGGTTCTGCTGTGTGTATCCCAGGCACGATAGCAACGCGTGACCGATAGCGGAGTTTCACCAGGAACGACTAAGTCAGTGGTTCTCGTGATTAGATTGCCGCGAAGGTCGACTTCGATCTCGTCAATTTCCTCATCGAGTCGCAACCCCTTTGTGCATTTTGTTAGCCTGGCTTCCAAACTACCCGCCGTTCTGTTTTTGAACTTTGTGATTCGGAGACATGGGTAACGCCCATCGACCTTTGAATAATCGAAGTTGGCCATATCGGGACGTGTTTCCGCGCCACGGGGCGCCATGCCGTGAGCGGACTTGAACTCGTCGACCACCGCGAGGGCGCCCAATCCCTCAAGGCGTTCCGACATGAGATCGGTGCTGGATGAGCCGTAAAGGTCTTTGTATAGTACGCTTGACGGATCGTCACTGCGCGGCAGATCAAACACTACGAAGCCAATCGTTCGGCTCACCATCTTACGAATGCGTGAGCGAAACAATTTTTGATTGCCCGCCATTGGCTCCGGCACGAATCGATGGCTGGAAACCACGCCCACTCGGTTCGGTAGGTCGTAGGCTGTGTATGCAAAGTTCCAATTCTGTTTCGCGATATACATGTCCTTATCGGTCACGCCGATGAGATAGGCCGTCTTCTGTCTGGCGAGCTGCGGTAGCTGGTCGTGCAGGAGAGCGACTAGTTCCTCAAAAATGAGCTGACGACGCGAATCATTGCGCTGTCGCGATTGCAGGGAGATAGGCGGCAAAACCTCCACGCTGAGGCCATACTCTCTGCGGTAAAACTCTGGTAGATCATCCAATCCCAAGCTCTGCACATCACCGAGCGGAACGATATAAACACGCAGATCTTGCGGCACAGGACGAAGCGACGCCTGTTTGGTCGGCGCGAGCAAGTCGAGTTCGCGGCCGTTCTTGCTCACAAGCCGTAGCTCAGAAAACACCCAAGGGCTATCGGCTTGGCCGCCGCGCGCGTAGATCGTGCCCGAGGATTTCACGCCATCGACCGGGATCCAGATTTTTCCTTCACTCCAGCCAGTCTCGTCGCGCAAAACATAGCCTCGCGCGAGCCAACCCGCGCTCACCGGACGGCCGAGGAGCGCTTCGGTTTGCGGATTTTCGTTGGCACGGGTTACTGCTTCAAGAACTAATGGCGAGCTGCTGAGCAACACTCTAAATGGGAAACGATTCCAAACCTGCGGTGGCACATGAGGGAGCATCAGCAGTATTAAAACGATCAGGAGATGGCGAAAATGGCGCCAGCCGAATAAACGTTTTAGCGGAGAACGCGCCGGTTTCTGCTCAATAACCGGCGCGCCGCAGCTTGGACACTGCTTCGTACCGGGGGCGAGCGTAGCGCCGCAATTACTGCAGCGGTCGAACCTATTTGAATCAACTTCGTCGCTCATGTTACTTAGCTACAAATTTTAACCGATTCCGGTAGAACGCGATAGTGAAAATCCGGTCGCCACGCTCGGATGAAAGATTCTGAACGATAGTACGGCAAGGGCTTAAGTCTTTGGGAACTCACCACTGCTGCGGCGCTGGTTAAATGCCGGTGCCCGATTCCACTTCATATCTAGCTGCTCGTCCGCCGGCGCGGAGTTCACAGAGGGTTGGGTATTTGGTAACCTGCGAACATCGCGAAACATGAAATCGAATAGGCGCCAGCAAGGCAGACGAATTCACGGACCGACAAAAAACCATGATTCACCCGCGGCGATATTTTCCCCGCGCGCTGTTGAGCGCGCTGGTTATTTTACTTCTCGCTGTTGGCGCTGATGCGGCGGAGCTGAAGAAATTTCGCCTCGGTTATTCGACCGTCGGGCCGGCGGGCACCGGATTGTGGATGGCCAAGGAGATCGGCGCCTTCGAGAAGTACGGCATCGATGCCGATCTGATTTTTATTTCCTCCGGGCCGGTGGTGGTGCAAGCGTTGATCGGCGGCGATTTGCAGGGCGGCTTTGCCGCCACCAACGCGGTGATCGCGGCGGTGGTGGGGGGCGCGCCGTTGGTTTCGATTATGAGCTTGGTGAATCGTCCCTATTATCGGCTGTGGGTGCAGCCGGAGATTAGTCGAATCGAAGAGCTGCGCGGCAAGACTTTGGGCGTGTCGCGTTTCGGCTCGGTGACCGATAACATGACGCGCATCCTGTTGCGTAAGAAAAATCTCGAAGGCGCGGTCAACGTACGCCAGTTTGGCGGCACCACGGAAATCGCCGCCGCGTTTTTACACAAGCAAATTGCCGGCGCGGTGATCTCGGCGCTGCGCGTCAATGCGCCGATGCGCATGCTGGTGGATTTGTCCGAGCTCGATTTTCTCTATTCCAATGTCGTGATCACCGTGGCGCGAGATTACCAACGGCGCGCGC
>Ga0208454_1000465_pt1 | contig 23406 bp, 14 predicted proteins | sample EasRivMeERMZT100_FD_187530 | JGI IMG/M metagenome (GOLD analysis project Ga0208454, IMG submission 187530) | Soil microbial communities from meander-bound floodplain in the East River, Colorado, USA - East River MetaG ERMZT100 (SPAdes) (version 2) | ecosystem: Environmental > Terrestrial > Soil...
TGGCGGCTGTGTGCGGTGTTCTCTGTTGCCACCTGCTGCCTGCGGCGGCCCATCATTCTTTCACGGCACAGTACGACGCGAGCAAGCCCGTCACGCTTTCGGGCAAGGTCACGAAGGTGGAGTGGACCAATCCGCACATCTATATCTACGCCGACGTGAAGGACGAGCAATCGGGCAAAGTCGTGAACTACGCGTTCGAGATGGGCGGGCCGAATGCGCTGCTTCGCCGCGGTTGGACGCGCGACTCGCTGCAGCCCGACGATCTGGTCACGATCGAGGGCAGCCTGGCGCGCGACGGCAGCCCGCTCGTCAACGCGCGCTCCGTGGTCAAGACCGCCACGGGCCAGAAGATGTTCGCGGGCTCGAGCCAGGACGATGAGCCGGCAGCTCGGCCGTAGCGCGCGCGCCCCGGGTCGGCCCACGACCCGCGACGCAAGACGGCTGCGAGCGGCGATCGCGGCCTGCAGTATCCTCGCCGCGGTAATGACCGCCTGCGACCGCGACTCTGGCGCGACGGTTGCTTCAGCCGTGCCGGCGACGGCCGACGCGGTGGTCGCTGGTCAAGAGCCGTACGCTAGCAGCGTCGATCTGCGGCTCGTGGGTGAGGACTCGCTCCAGGCCCGCTCCGCCTATCAGCCGATCGTGCATGCCTACGGCGAGCGGCGCATCTTGTTCGTCGGGCATCACGCGGGCGAAGCCATGAATCCCGCCAGCGGCAAAGTCGAGAGGAACGGCTTGTCGATCCTCGACGTGACGAATCCGGCGGCGCCGCAATATCTCGTTCACGTGCCGCCCACGGGCGACGAGGCGAACGGCACGCAGCATGTGCAGGTGTGCGACGGCAGCGCGCTGCCCGCAGCGGAGCCGACCAAGGTGTATGCGATTCGCACCAACGGCTCGGTGAGCTACGAGGTGCTCGACGTCACCGACCCCGCCGCGCCGACCTTCGTCACCACGATCGCGACCACGGGCACGTCGTCACGCCCGAAGTCCGAGCGCGGCAACCGCGAGACGCACAAATTTCAGTGGGATTGCGCCAGCGGTGTGGCGTATCTGAATGGCACGGCGCCGGGCTGGCGCGTGACGCGCGTGCTGCAAGCGTTCGATGTCGGCAATCCGACGGCGCCGCGGCATCTTCGAGACTTCGGCCTCGTGGGTTACGAGCCCTCCGCGGAGGGGCCGTACCCCGAGCCCCAGGTGGCCGGACTGCATCAGCCGTTCGCCGTCGGCAATCGGCTGTACTTGGGCTATAACAGCGGTGAGGAGGGCGTGCTGCAGATCCTCGATCGCGACAAGTTCCTGCGCGGTGATCCCTTCGACCGCGAGCCGCTTGCCCCCACAGCGGCAAGCTTGCGCTATCCCGAGATCACGCGCGTCGACCTACCGAGCTATTGGGGCGTGCACACGGCCAAGCCGCTGTACGGCTTTCCGATCGCCGACTACGCCGACAACAGTGAGGCGCGGACGCGGAACCTGCTGCTCGTGTCGTCGGAAGCCGGCACGTTTCGCTGCCAGGAGCCCCGCGACGTCCTGCTGATCTTCGACATCACGGAGGAACGGCACGCGCTGCCGATCGCGACGTTCCAAGTCCCCGAGGAACCGGGCGACTTCTGTCATCGCGGCGGGCGCTTCGGCCCGCACTCCTTCGCCGATGCGTATCATCCGAGCTTCGACGCGAAGCTGGTCGTGCTCGCGTACTTCAACGCCGGTGTGCGCGTCGTCGACATCCGCAACCCGTTCGAGCCGCGCGAGGTCGCACGCTTCATCCCCGAAGTGACTGCCAATACCACCGAGTCGTGCATCGAGATCGATGGCGAGCGGCACTGTGACAGGGCCATCCAGACCAACAACGTGAATCTCGACGATCGGGGCTACATTTACGCGCTCGACCGAGCTTCTACGGGGCTGCACATCCTCGAGCTCACGGGCGCGGCGCGCCAGATAGCGGGACTTTGACTCACTCGCCGACGGGGCTGACGTCCACGGCGACGGCCACTTGGTGCGAGCCGCCGCCGACGATGAAGCCGTTGATCGGGCTCACGTCGCCGTAGTCGCGGCCCCAGCCAACCGTGATGTGCTCGATGCTCGGAGTCACGTTGTTGGTGGGGTCGAAATCCACCCAACCGGCGTCTCCGGCCCACACCGACACCCAGGCGTGCGAGGCGTCCGAGCCGATGAGCTTCTCCTTGCCCTCGGGCGGCCGCGTGAGCAGGTAGCCGCTCACATAACGAGCGGCGAGCCCCAGGCCGCGCAGGCAGGCGAGTTGCAGGTGCGCGAAGTCCTGGCACACACCTTTGCGCATGGCGAACACATCGCGTACGGGTGTCGAGACGTCCGACACTCCGCCGCGGTACTCGAAGTCGTGGAAGATCCTGTCCGTCAGATCCATCGTCGCCTCGAGGATCGGCCGCCCCGGCGTGAACGACAGCGCCGCGTAGCTGCACACGTCCTCGTTGGCGATGGAGTAGGGCGAGTCGAATGAGAGCTCGTAGGCGTGCAATGCCGCCTCGTCGAGAAGGCGTTGGCGCACGGCCTCCCAGGGTTCGCTCGCTAGCAACGCCAGCGTCCCGACCGATTCGAGCACTTCGACGCGCGCTCGGGCGTCGACGACGAGCCGCTCGTGCGGTTCCTGCAGCGTGACGTGTCGCACCGGGTTGCCAAAATAGTCGGCCCCGTCGGATTCCACGGCCGGTGTGGGGTCTACGTCGAGGTCGCTGGACAAGCAGCGCTGCCGCCCGGACGGTCGCGGCGTCAGGTGCAGCACGTGGTGCGACACCGAGACCACCTCTTCATAGAGGAACGTCGTCTTGTGGCGGATGTCGTAGATCACCGCTGGCCCGCGTCACGGCCCGCTCCAGCCACGCGTCGCGGTGAGGAATGGCTGAAGAAGCGCTCGGCAATGTGATCGGAGATTTCGTGCACGTCGCGGTCGATGCGCCGCGTGAGCCGTTCGAGATCGAGCCGCGTGTCGAAACGGCTCGTCAGCGTGCCGAGCTCCGCCGGGTCCGCGAGCCGGAGCTCGTTGGTCAAGCGCGTCACGAGCCGCTGGTCGGGCGTGAGGATGCCTTCATTTTCAGCGCCCGGCAGATGCGCCATATGCTCGGCCAGCGTGACGATCTGGTACACGGCGGACCTAGGATTCGTCTGGTCGCAGAGCAGGAGATCGAGCACTGCGGGCAGCTGCGGCGCGGCGTGGTAGCGGCCGCGATACGTCATGCTGCTGTCGGCGAGCTCGAGCAGCAACTCGAGCTCGCCGTGATCCTGAGACTCGCCGCGCACGGCGAGCTGCTGAACTATTTGCGCCATCGCGCGCGTGCGCTCTAGGCGGCGCCCCATGTCGAGGAATCGCCAGCCGTAACCGTGGGTCATGTTTTCGGCCACCATGCCGTTGAAGGCGGCCAAGTACTGAATGAGGCGATTCAATAGGTCGAGCGCGTCGTCCGCCTCGCGACCGGGGGAAAGCTCCGACGACTGCCGCACGTCGGTGAGGTCGCGCAGGATGCGGAACGTATCGTATGACAGGCGCTCGCGCACCGCACCTGCGTTGCGCCGCACGTTGCCCAGGATAGTGACGAGGCCGTCTTTGCACTCGGAATCGAACAAGATCGTCCAAAGCTCTCGCTCGACCGCTTCGCGGCCTTCCTGCATGGCGCGCCGGCCGCGGCGTGCCGAGAGGTGCTTCTGCACGATCAGCATCGAGACCACGCGTTCGGGCGATACCAGCGTGCGTGTCGAGCCCATTTCGCCGCTGAGCCGGATCACCAAGCTGCGCAGTAGCCGCACGGCGCCCTCGGCGCGCTCCGTATAGCGGCCCAACCAGAACAGATTGTCGGCGGTGCGACTCGGCAGATCGCGGCCGCCGCGATGCAAGCGTTGGTTCGCCTGGCGTTGTGCCAGCAAACTGAACTGCTCCACGGGCTGATCCGATAGCACCCAGGTGTCTTTGCTCACGTCGTGCGCTTCAAGCCATGGCGCGAGCGGATCCGAGCCTTCCGCAATGCGTGTGAGGCCGCCCGGCATCACTTGATAGCCTTTGTCCGTGGCGGCTACGTAGACGCGCAGTGACACGGGTGCCGCCTGTAGTGCGTCGGCCCCGGACCATATCGGCGCCATCGACAGTGCCGCACGCTCCTGGCCAACGAAGTTATGGCCGTTGCGCTCGATCTCGCGAGCGAGCAGCGCGCGCTCGTCGGCCGTCGATGCCGGCGTGATGAGGCCGCCCTGGCCGGTCGTGAATAGATGGCGTGCCGAGTGAGCGTGTCGGACGACGAGCTCGTCGAGGTGTGTGAGCACGTGGTTGCGTTCGCGCTCTTGGCCACACCACCAGGTCGCCACGCTTGGTAATGCGAGGTCTTCGTCGAGGAAGAAGCGGCACAGTGCCGGGAGGAAGCCCAAGAACGCATCGCTTTCGACCAGGCCGCTGCCGAGCGCGTTGCCGATCGTCACCTTGCCGGTGCGCGCCGCCTGCAGCAATCCCGGTACGCCGACCAGGGAATCCGTGCGCAGCTCGAGCGGGTCACAGAGATCGGCGCTGATGCGTCGCATGATGAGATCGACGGGGTTCAGTCCCTCCACGGTCTTCAGATAGACGCGGTCGTCGCGCACCGTGAGATCCGAGCCTTCGACGACACTGAAACCCAGATAGCGTGCGAGATAGGCGTGCTCGAAGTAGTTCTGTTTCGACGGGCCCGGCGACAGATATACGGCCTGCGGCTGGTCGCGGTCCGACAAGCTCAGGAAGCGCTCGCTGAATGCGCGAAAGAAGCTCGCGAGGCGACGCACGTTGTGCTCGGCGAACAGCTCCGGCAGGCACTGCGACGACACGACTCGATTCTCGAGCGCGTAGCCTGCTCCCGAGGGCGCCTGGGTGCGATCGCTGAGAACCCACCAACGGCCGTCCGCCGAGCGGGCCAGGTCGAAGGCCATGAAATGCAGGTGCAGATCGTCGCGGACTTTGACGCTCGTACACGGCCGCAGAAATTGCGGGCTGCCGAACACGAGCCCCGGCGGCAATAACTTGTCCTTGAGCACGCGCTGCTCACCGTACAGATCCGCGAGCAAGCGATTCAACAGTTGGGCACGCTGGATCAAGCCGCGCTCGATGACGCTCCATTCGGCCGGCTCGATGAGCAGCGGGAATAGATCGAGCCGCCAGGGGCGGCTGCTGTCGCGATCGCCTTGCGCGGCGAACGTCACACCGTTCTGCAGCAGCAGCCGGCGCGCCTTGTCTTGGGCCGCTTTGGTGCCCTGGCTGCCCATGGCGGCGAACGCGTCGAGCAGCTGCTGCCAACGTGGCCGAATCTCACCGCTTTCGCTCGTGAGCTCGTCGAACCGGTTGGGGGCGTGGTGGTAGGACTCGAGCAGCTTGGCCTCGTAAGAGGCCTCGGTGCTCGGTGCAGTAGTAGTCGCTGACATGACCCGAGTGTTTAGGCTGGCTGCCCGATTCTAACTCAGTGCGACCAGCGTAAATCGAGAGTGTGCGGAAACTCCGGGCGCGTGAGCGGCTGCGGCTCCGGATACGGCCCGGTGGTGTGGCCGAACGGCAAGAACCGTGACAGCCGCCGGCTCTCGGCCGCGTAGGCGTTCACGGGAAAGTCCTCGTAATTGCGGCCGCCGGGATGGGCCACGTGATAGGTGCAGCCGGCCACGGCGCGGCCCGACCAGCGGTCGTAGAGGTCGAACGTCAGCGGTGCGTCCACGGGGATCGTCGGGTGCAGGCTCGACGCCGGTTGCCAGGCGCGATAGCGCACGCCCCCGACGAGCTCACCGGCTTGGCCGGTTGGCGTGAGCGGCACGCGTCGGCCGTTGCAGGCGATGAGATAACGTCCGTCGACGAAGCCGCGCACCTTCACCTGCATGCGCTCCACCGACGAATCGACGTAGCGCACAGTGCCGCCGACCGCGCCTTCCTCGCCTAGCACGTGCCATGGCTCGAGCGCCTGGCGCAGCTCGATCTCGAGGTTGCCGAAGCCGACCGTGCCGTAGAGCGGGAAGCGGAACTCGAAATGCGGCGCGAACCAGCTGGCATCGATGGCGTAGCCGGCGCGTTGCATGTCGCCGACCACGTCGACGAAGTCCTGCCAGACGTGCAGCGGCAGCATGAACTTATCGTGCAGCTGTGTGCCCCAGCGCACGAGATCGCCGCGGTACGGTGAGCGCCAGAAGCGCGCGACGAGCGACAGCATCAACAGCTGCTGCACGAGACTCATGCGCGGGTGGGGCGGCATCTCGAACGCGCGGAACTCGACGAGGCCGAGCCGGCCCGTCGGGCCGTCCGGCGAATACAGTTTGTCGATGCAGATCTCGGCGCGGTGCGTGTTGCCTGTTACGTCGATGAGCAAGTGGCGAAAAAACCGGTCGACGAGCCAAGGAGGCACTGGCTGCTGCGCCTTGTCGGCCTGCTTGAATGCGAGCTCGAGCTCGTGCAGCGAATCGTGTCGTGCCTCGTCGATGCGCGGTGCCTGGCTCGTCGGTCCGATGAACATGCCCGAGAAGAGGTATGACAGCGACGGGTGGTGCTGCCAGTAGGTGAGCAGGCTGCGCAGCAGGTCGGGTCGACGCAGGAACGGGCTGTCGGCTGCGCGCGCGCCGCCGAGCACGACGTGATTGCCGCCGCCGGTTCCCGTGTGCCGGCCGTCGACCATGAATTTCTCGGTGACGAGCCGCGTGTAGTGCGCGTCCTCGTAGAGGCCTTCGGTGATGGCGAGCATCTCGTTCCAGCTGCCGGCCGGGTGCACGTTGACCTCGATGACGCCGGGGTCGGGCGTGACCTTGATGAGGTTCAAACGCGGGTCGCGCGGCGGCTCGTACCCCTCGATGTGAACGGGCAGGCCGAGCTCCGCGCTCGTGTCTTCGACGGCCGCCACGAGATCGAGGTAGTCCTCGAGCTCGGCCACCGGTGGCATGAACACACAGAGGCGGCCGTGCCGCGGCTCGATCGCGAGCGCCGTACGCGTGGGGCGCCCCGGCGAGGAGCGCTGCGTCGTCGGGCGTTGGCGCCTCGCCTCGCGCTGCTCGCCGTGCCGGAACGGTTGTCGTGTCGGATGCGGCAACGGTAGCTCGCCGAGCTCGTTGAAAGGATCGGGGGGCAGGACGTGTGGATACTGCAGAGGCGGCAAGTACGGTAGCGACGGCAGCGGCAAACGAAAGCCGATGGGTGAATCGCCGGGCACGAGAAACAATTTTCCGGAGCGTGTGCTCCACGGCTCAGTCGCCCAGCGCCGTGTATCGGCGGCTTTGGCATTCCAGCGTTGCACGGGCAACACGTAGCCGACGGGTTGACCCAAGCCGCGCTCGAACACGCGCGCGAGGCGCGTGCGCGACATCGCGTCGTCGAGGCGATTGGTGGCGGGATCGAGGTTCTGGGGGAGCTTGCGTTCCTGGCCGATGAAGTGCCATGGATCCTCGTAGGCCGACAGAATGGCCACGGGATCGAGCTCGAGCCGCATGGCCACGCCGGTCAGAAAATCGCGCGCCTGCTCGGGCGTCACGCCGTAGTCTTTGTTCTCGGCGGCCACCAGCGCGGAATCGCTCCACAACGGTTTCTCGTCGCGGCGCCAGTACAAAGTGAACGCCCAGCGCGGCAGCTGTTCGCCCGGGTACCACTTGCCTTGCCCATAGTGCAGCAAGCCGTGCGGGGCGAAGCGCGCCCGCAAGCGGTCGATCAAGTCGGCGGCATACTTGCGCTTCGTTGGGCCCGTGGCCGCGGTGTTCCACTCGGGCGCATCGGGGTCGTCCATGGCGACGAACGTGGGCTCGCCGCCGATCGTGACGCGCACATCGTCCGTGGCGAGCTGCCGCTCGATGCGCCTACCGAACTGATCCACGGCTTGCCACTGCTCATCGCTGTAGGGCTTCGTGACGCGCGGCGATTCCGCCACGCGCTTCACGCTCATGAGGTGCTCGAACTTGGTTTCGCTCTCCTCGATGGCGCCCGTTATCGGCGCCGCGCTGACGGGGTGTGGCGTGCAAGCGAGCGGTATGTGCCCTTCGCCGGCGAAGAGGCCCGAGGTCGGATCGAGACCGATCCACCCGGCGCCCGGCAAATACACCTCGGCCCAGGCATGCAGATCGGTGAAGTCCCGATCGGTGCCCGTGGGGCCGTCGAGCGACTTCACGTCGGCCACGAGCTGAATCAGGTAGCCCGACACGAACCGACTCGCTAGTCCCAAGTGCCGCAGGATGTGCACGAGCAGCCAGCCGCTGTCGCGACAAGATCCCGAGCCTATCGACAGTGTTTCCTCGGGCGTCTGGACGCCGGGCTCGAGCCGAATCGTATAAGCGATCGCCTGCTGGAGGCGCTGATTGAGCTCGACGAGAAAATCGATGGTGCGTGTCGGCGGTAGCGCGCGCAATGTCTGCAGCCACTTCTTGACGAGCGGGCCAGCCGGCGTCGTGGCCAGGAACGGCTCCAAATCCTTGCGCAGTGCCGGCTCATAGACGAACGGAATCTTCTCGGCGTCGGGCTCCAGAAAGAAATCGAACGGGTTGCGCACCGCCATGTCGGCGATGAGATCCACCTCGACCAAGAAGCGATCGACCTTGTCCGGAAAGACGACGCGCGCCAGGAAATTGCCGTGCGGATCCTGCTGCCAATTCAGAAAATACCCGTCCGGCTCGATGCGCAACGCGTAACTCAAGATCGGCGTACGGCTATGCGGTGCGGGTCGCAGGCGGATGACCTGCGCCCCCATTTGAATGCGGCGGTCGTACTCGTAGCGGGTTTGGTGATTCAGAGCAACGTGAAGTGTCATGTAGTCCCGGCGGTCTTTATGGTTTGGCTGCCAACGGCAGCGTTTGAGTCTGCGATACGGCAGCCGTCGGTTGTCCGACGGCGCTTGCCGTGGGCTCAAACCAAGTGGCATGAACGAGGCCATGCAGCTCGCCGAGTGCCAACTGCGCGTCGTCGATCCACTGGTGCAGGGCGGCAACGTCGAGTCGCGTGACCTCGAACACCGAGAGCATGCTTCGCAGCTGTCCGAGCTTCTTGAGCGAATCGGCGTTGCGCGGCAGCGAGGCCAGTGCCGCGCCGATCTCGCGCAGGCTGAATGCGATGGCGCGCGGGAATTGCTGGTCTTTGAAGAGGTAAAGGATCACGTCGGGGCCGTAGATGCGCCTGCGCACCTTCTGTCGATACATTTGATACGCGCTCAGCGATTGCAGCACGCCCATCCACAGCGTGCTGTCGAAGCGCGCGATGTCCTCGCGGTCGAGCATCATCGCTGCCGCGACGTCGATGATGCGCGTGGTCATGTCGGCGCGCTCGATGCTGCGGCCCACACGGAAGAACTGATAAGCCGCGTCATGGCTCATCGTGTCGGCCAGCAAGCCGCTGATCTGCTGACAGCCTTCCACCACTCGAGAGTGGATGCCGTAGCGGCGGCGGTGCGAGGTCTCGGCATCGAGCTCCTGCGTCACGTACATGCAGAGCTCGTTGACGGATCGCCACGCTTCCGACGGCACGATGTCACGTGTGGTCCGAATGCTCTCGCGCGCGTTCGCGAGCGACGAGCGCACCGAGCTCGGATTGTTGCGATCGGCAACGAAGAACCGCTCGGCCGTGTCCTGGCTCGGATTCGGCTTCAGCTCGCGGTAGAGGCTCGCGCCACCCGTGATCTGGATCACGACGTCCCAACTTAAGCCCGCCTGGCGTGGCAAATCGAGCAACAGATTGCCGTAGACGCGCGCCAGTCGCGACGTGGTCTCGGCTCGCTCGAGGTAGCGCGCCGTCCAGTAGATGCGCTCGGCGACGCGCGACAGCAGACTCACGGGTCCACCGCCACGATCCAAGTGTCTTTGCTGCCGCCGCCTTGTGAGGAGTTCACCACGAGCGAGCCGCGCCGCAGCGCTACGCGCGTGAGGCCCCCGGGCGTGACCCAGATGCGCTGCCCTTGGAGGATGAACGGCCGCAAGTCGAGGTGCCGTGGCTCGATCTCGCCGTGCACGAGCGTCGGCGCTGTCGACAGCGCCAGCACGGGCTGCGCGATGTAGTTGCGCGGGTCCGCTTCGACGGCGGCTGCCATCGCGACTTTCTCTTCCGCCGTGGCGCGCGGCCCGATCAACATGCCGTAGCCGCCCGATTCGTTGGCGGGCTTCACCACCCAGCGGCTGAGATCGGCGAGGACCCTCTTGCGCGTTACCTCATCGCGCAGCAGCAGCGTCGGCACGTTCGGCAGAATGGCCTTCTCGCCCAAGTAGTACTCGATGAGCTTCGGCACGTAGGCGTAGACGACCTTGTCGTCGGCCACGCCGGCGCCTGGCGCATTCGCGAGCGCCACGTTCTGGGCGCGCCAGGCGCGCATGAGCCCCGGCACGCCGAGCGCCGAGTCTTTATCGAAGCATTCGGGATCGAGGAATGTGTCGTTGATGCGCCGGTAAATCACGTCGACGCGCTCGAGCCCACGAATCGTGCGCACGTAGACGCACTCGTCGTCGGCCACCACGAGGTCCGAGCCCTCGACGAGGTCAACGCCCATACGCTGCGCGAGATAGGAGTGCTCGAAGTACGCGGAGTTATAGATGCCCGGCGTGAGCACGACGACGCGCGGGAACTCCACTTTGCGCGGGCTCAAGGAAGCGAGCATGTCGAGCAACTGCGAGGCGTAGTCGTCCACGGGCAGAATCGACGCGTGCTCGAACATCTCGGGGAACACTTGCTTCGTGATGATGCGGTTCTCGAGCATGTACGAGACACCGGACGGCACGCGCAAGTTGTCCTCGAGCACGTACACCGTGCCGTCCTTGTCGCGGACGAGATCGGTGCCGCAGATGTTGGCCCACACGCCGTACGGTGGGTTGGCGCCGACACAGGCCGGCAAGAAATTCACCGAGGTCGCGATGATGTCCTCGGGCACGATGCCGGCGGCGATGACGCGCCGCTCGTGGTAGAGATCGTCGATGAAGCGGTTGAGCGCCGTGAGCCGCTGGACTAGACCGCGCTCGATCCTGGCCCACTCGTTGGCTTCGATCGTGCGCGGAATCACGTCGAACGGCCACGCCCGGTCGATGTTCTGGCCTTCGGTGTAGACCGTGAACGTGATGCCCATTTCCGCGATGGCGCGCTCGGCATCACCCTGGCGTTCTGCGAGCTCCCGGCCGCCCAGGGAGGCCAAGTAATTCGCCAATTGAGCGGCCGCCGGCCGGGCGGTGCCGGGCGCGGCAAAGAGCTCGTCGAAGAACTCTCCGGGTTGGTATTGGGTCCAGTCGATGGGCATGTAGTGGCTTGAAGATACGCGGAAAAAGCCCCGGAATCGACTCGACGAAATGGTGCAGGCAAAACCCGGTCGGCACCACTTTGGGGCAGCGACCGAAACGGTCACTCGGCACCCACTCGACGAGTCTAAAACCCACTTTGCGAACCGATCCCCCGAGTTCTGCCCACACGACCCAAATTCGGTAGCGGTGGGCCATGGGTCATCGCAGTAACCTCGTGCGCAGTCGCGGTTGAGGATCGGCCTCGCGCTTGGGCGGTCGCGGGGCGCTGGTGCGGGAGGAATTACTTGAGCAAACAAGCAATTCGCGTTCGTCGGCTGTAGTTGTTGCCCGGGGGCTACGGCCGCGGGTTGACAGGCGCTACGGTGCGGCCTAACGTCGTTCGTAAAGCGCAACAACCGTGGGGGGCGGTGTGCGCTCGCTGCAATACTGCGGCTCCGCCGCTGATGCGAAGCCCGGTACGACCCCTCCCTTGCGTCGACATCGACCTATGAAAGAGGGGAATGGCCATGCAGCTCAAACTCGCAAAAAGCTCCATCCTTCGCGGCGCGCTCGCCGCTCTGCTCGCACCCGCGGCGGCCATCGCGCAGCCACAGCCGTCGGATCAAGGCGCGCTCGAGGAGATCACGGTCACGGGCACGCGCATCGTGCGATCCGGCATGGTCACGCCGGTGCCGACCACGGCCGTACAAGCCGACGAGCTGTCGAGCATGTCCGCGGGCCCGTTGTACGACTCGCTCGTGCAGCTGCCGCCGTTCTTCGCCAATCAGGCTCCCGAGCAGGTCAACGGCGGCCAGAACTCGGGCGGCTCGAATTTGAATCTGCGCGGCGCGGGCTTGAATCGCACGCTCGTGCTGCTCGACGGGCGGCGTGTCGTGCCCACGAATCGCTTCGGCGCGGTCGACGTCGCGATGTTCCCCGAGGAGCTCGTACGCAGCGTCGAGATCGTCACGGGCGGCGCCTCGGCGAGCTACGGCACGGACGCGGTCGCCGGCGTCGTGAACTTCATCCTCGACAGCGATTTCGACGGTTTCAAGAGCCACGCCCAGGTGGGCGCGACGCGCTACGGCGACGGCGACACGTACGAAGCCGGGTTCGCGTTCGGCATCGGCGCCGGCGAGCGCGGTCACCTGATCGGCTCGCTCGAGCTGTTCAACGTCGATGAAATCAGTGACTTCGGCGCTCTGCAAGAACGCTCGTTCTACAACAATGTCGCGCGCGTCACGAACCCGGCCACGACCGGGCCTGCGAACCTCGTGCGCCCGAACGTGAGCCCGACGAACTGGAACCAAACCGGGATGCTGAACCAGCCGGGCACGGCGCTCGACAAGATCGTGTTCAATCCCAACGGCACCTACGCGCCGCTCGTCTACAGCGGCATTGGCGCGCTGAACGGCGGCTGCAACTGCCAGTCGGAACCGACGCGCAGCTTCGGCTCCGACGTCGACAACGAGGTCGCGGCCGGCAACGAGCGCCAGACGGTGTTCCTGCACTACTCGAACGAGATCAACGATAACCTGACGTTCTACGGACAGGTCTTGGCCGGCCACAACGAGGTCACGGACCGGCGCGAGAACATCTCGTTCATCCTGACCTGGGCGCCGCGCGTCTTCGCGGACAACGCGTACCTGCCGCCGGCGCTCGCCGCCCAAATCGCCACCCAAGGCTCGCTGACCGCGAACACGACCTATCCGCGGTCCGCGGGCTTCGCGCTGTTCGGCATCAACGACGGCAACAGCACGCTTCAGGACGTTCGCCAGATCACGAAAAACGATCTGCTATCGACGACCGTCGGCCTGGACGCCGAGCTCAGTCGTGACGGCTTCCTCGATGGCTGGCGGATCAACACGTACTACCAGCACGGCGACAACGAGCAGGCGTTCGACACCGACAACGGCATCCGCGTCGACCGGATTCCGCTCGCGTTCGACGCCGTGATCAACCCGGCGAACGGGCAGCCTGCGTGTTACGCCGCGCTCGCGAACCCGGCCGTGTTTGGCAATTGCGTGCCGATGAACATCTTCGGCGGCCTACGGAACCTCACGCCGGCGGCCGTGAATTACATCGTCGACGACTACAAGCACGCCGTTCAGGACACGAGTCAGGACTTCGTCGAGTTCCTGATGACGGGCGATCTCTGGGACGGTTGGGGCGCGGGCGAGATCTCGGGCGCCTTCGGCGCTTCGTATCGCTCCGAGGAGCTCGACCAGAGCACGCCGGATCCGACGGACGAGTTTCCGGCGACGCCGAGCGGCGTGCTCCTCAGTAACTACGGCGTGATCGGTCCCGGCGTTCGCGGCTTGATCGAGCAGCACCTCCCGGGTGGACAACCCGGCAGCGGCATTCGCAACGTGCCGGCGGGCTTTCGCGGCGACGCCAACTCGAGCTCCATCACGTTCAGCAGCTTGCGCGCGATCTCGGGCGGCTACGACGTCCGCGACGTGTTCGGCGAGCTGAACATACCGATCGTCTCGGATGCGGGCTGGGCGAATCAGTTCGACGTCAGCACGGCGGTGCGCTGGGCCGACTACTCGGGCAGCGGCGAGATTTGGGCCTGGAAGGTCGGCATGAACTGGCAGGTCACCGACGCGGTGCGGCTGCGCGCCACGCAGTCGCGCGACGTTCGCGCCGCGACGCTGCGCGAACGCTTCGACCAGACACGCGGCGGCGTCACGGTCAACGATCCGATCCTCGGCGGGTCGATCTCGACGGCGAGCTTCTCGGGCGGCAATCCGAACGTGAGCCCGGAGGAGGCCGACACGACGACGGCCGGCATCGTGTTCCAGCCACGGGGCCTGGAAGGGTTCTCGGTGTCGCTCGACTGGTACCAGATCGACATCAACGACGCGATCGCGCAGCTCGCCTCGCAGGCCGTCGTGAACCGCTGTGTTCCGACCGACCAATCGTTGTGTCAGTTCGTTCACCGCGATCCGGTCAACAACACCATCGTGCGCGTCGACAACTTGTTCATCAACTTGGACCGACAGCTCATCGAGGGCGCCGACCTCGAGGTGACCTACGCGTTCGGCAACTTCGCGCTGCGCGGGTTCGTCACGCAGCTCATGGAGAATTCCGTCCAGACGCCGGGCGGTAGGCTCGACGATCGCGCCGGCGACATCGGCGGCACGAACGCCGGATTGCCGGAGCTCAAGGTCACGGCGAATTTGACCTGGACGCGCGGGCCGTTCTCGCTGTTCGTCCAGGAACGCTATATCGACGGCGGCAAGCTCGACCGGTTCCTGCTCGAGGGCGACCGTACTCTGATCGCGCAGCTCGGGTTGCCGTCGACGTACTCGACGATCGACGACAACTCGATCGACTCGACGTACTACACGGACCTCGGCTTGCGCTTCGCGTTCGGGCGCGACGACGCGTGGGAGATCTTCGGCAACATCAACAACCTGTTCGACCAGGAGCCGCGCGCGACGGCGCAGATCTTGGGGCGCGCAGGCGTCAACGAGTTCAACCAGGCCGCGCTGCTCTACGACATCCTTGGGCGGACCATGGTCGTCGGCGCGCGGATGACGTTCTAAGTCTCATACACCAGTACCGTTGCAGCAAAGCTGGAGCGGAGCGGTCATGGCGGTACTGCGTTCCCTAGTCCGTCGGCTGGCGCCGCGCGCCGCGCTCGTCGCGGCGTCGTTGGTGGCTGCGGCGTCGGCGCCGGCGGACGACATCGTCGTGATGACCTCCGGGGCCTTCACCGCGCCGTTTCAGGATGCGGCACCGTGGTTCGAGCGCCGCACGGGCCACGACGTCATCGGCATCTTCGGCGCTTCCACGGGCGGCGCACCGGACTCGATCCCGGTGCGGCTCGCACGCGGCGAGCGCGCTGACATCGTCATCGTCTCCGCGCAAGCGCTCGATGCTCTGATCGCCGCCGGTGAGATCGAGCCCGGCACACGCCGCGACCTCGTGCTGTCGCGCATCGGCATGGCCGTGCGCGCCGGCGCGCCAAAGCCCGACATCTCGTCCGTCGACGCCCTCGTGCGCACGCTGCGCGCGGCGCGCTCGATCGCGTACTCGGCAAGCGTCAGCGGCACTTATCTCGCGACGGAGCTTTTCCCACGGCTCGGCCTCGCGGATGAGATCGCCGCGAAGGGCCGACGCGTCGAGAGCGAGCGCGTGGGCGCCGTCGTCGCGCGCGGCGACGCCGAGATCGGCTTGCAGCAAATCAGCGAGCTCGTATCGATCGACGGCATCGATTACGTCGGCCCGTTGCCCGACGCGGTGCAGCTCGTCAGCACGTTCTCGGCGGGTATTGCCGTGGGTGGCAAGAGCCCTGTCGCGGCGCGCGAGCTCGTCGCGTTCCTGTCGTCGGTGGCGCTTGGACCCGTCGTCGAGCGCTACGGGCTCGACCAGATCGGTTACGGCGCCGACGACTGGCGACCGCTTTTCAACGGCCGGGATCTCACGGGCTGGACGCCGAAGATCCGGCGGCACGCGCTCGGCGAGAACTATGCCAACACGTTCCGCGTTCGGGACGGCGTGCTCGAAGTCGCCTACGACGGCTACGACAGGTTCGCCGAGCAGTTCGGCCACCTGTTTTTCGCCGAGCCGTTCGCGCGGTATCGCTTGCGCATCGAATACCGTTTCGTCGGCGCTCAGGCGCCAGACGCGCCGGGCTGGGCCACGCGCAACAGCGGCGTCATGGTCCACTCGCAAGCGCCCGAAACGATGCTGCGCGACCAGGATTTCCCGATCTCGATCGAGGTTCAGTTCCTCGGCGGCCTAAGCGACGGCCGGCCGAGGCCGACGGCCAATGTCTGCTCGCCGGGGACGCGCATCGTCTACGGCGCCGAGCCCGACGCGACGCATTGCATCCAATCGTCGTCGGCGACGGTCGACGGCGACGAGTGGGTCACCGCGGACGTGCTCGTGCTCGGGGGCGAGCACATCGTGCATTACATCGACGGCCTACCGGTCATCGAGTACGGCGGAATTACGTACGGCGGCGGCAACGTCAACGGCCACGATCCCGCACGCAAACCCGACGGCACGCCTCTCGCGAGCGGTCACATCGCGTTACAGAGCGAGAGCCATCCGATTCAATTTCGGCGCGTCGAGCTCTTGAACCTCGAGGGCTGCGCGGAGGGTTGCCGTTAGGGGGTAGCGGAGCTCGCGTCTAACGAGCTCGCCCCCGCTCGCGCGTCCGCGCGAGCTGATATCACTTCGGGGTCAGCTCTTCCGCGATCCAGAACTTGGTTCCGCTCACGTCGGCGCTGGCCATTAGTCCCTTCTTGCTGAACTGGTAGTAGGCCACGCCCTCGAAGAACGTCGAAGAGATTTCGGTTCCCGCCGAGCCGGCCGCAGCCTGCGCCGTCGCTGCCGAATCCCAACCGCCTTTCGTGAACGCCGCGAGCTTATCGGGTGTCTCGAACAGGATCACGATGTCGTACTTGCTCACACCGAAAGTGAATCCGACGCCGGCCGAGCCCATCCGCATATAGCTTTGTGTGCCCGCCTTTTTGTCGACGGCTTTGCCGCCGCCGCCGGCTCCGGACGCGCCGAGCCCGGCCTTGGTCACGCGAAACACCGCGTAGCCGGCCGCCTTGTTGTAAGCGGCGTCGCCGCCGTTCATGGCACGAAACTCTTTGATCACGTCCGCAGTTTCCGCGTCGATTTCGGCTCGTTCTTTGGCCGCTTTCTCGTCTTGAGCTGCGACGAAAGGGGAGCCGAACACCAATAGTAGAACCGACAGACCCGACCAGACCCTGTGCTTGCGTAGCGAGAGCATGACCTTCTCCTTATTTTCCCTGCGCGTAGCGGGGGGGTTATTCCAGGTTCGCCACCGATTGTACAGCCAGTCTTCTTAAGAAGTGCTGTACGTACCTCCGGATCCCTCTCCAGCTAGCGGTCATCCGGACCTGGGCGCCATGAAATCGAGCAGCTTCGTGGGCCGGTGCCGCTGGCGAGGCAAGCAATTTCGATCAAGTGCGGTCCACGGCGCGCGGTTTATAGTTTCCCCACGCCGCAAACGGAGCGATCCCATGAATCCCGTCAACTCCGCTCTCTGGTACGTCGAACGCCATTTCGGTCGCGAGATCACGCTCGATGAGATCGCCGCGGCGTGCGGCGCGTCGAGCTTCCATCTGACCCGCGCGTTCGCCGAAGTGACGGGGCATTCGCTGATGCGCTACGTGCGCGGCCGCCGGCTCACAACGGCGGCACGCGCGCTCGCAGCCGGGGCGCCGGACATCCTCGCCGTCGCACTCGATGCGGGCTACGGCTCGCACGAAGCGTTCACTCGAGCGTTCCGCGAGCAGTTTGGCACCACACCTGAGACGCTCCGTGCGCGGCGCGATCTGAACGACATCCCAATCATGGAGGCCATCACGATGGATCAGACACCTTTGGACAACCTCGAGCCGCCACGGATCGTCGTCGGCAAGACGCTGCTCCTCGCCGGTTTGAGCGAGCGCTACGATTGCGATTCGAGCGCCGGCATCCCGGCGCAGTGGCAGCGTTTTCTCCCGCAGCTCGGGACGACTCCCGGACAGGTCGGTCGGGTGGCGTACGGCGTGCGGTTCAACCACGACGACGAGGGGAACTTCGACTATCTCTGCGGCGTGGAAGTGGCGGATTTCTCGAGGCTCTCGCGATCCGTCGGGCGTGTCCGAGTGCCGGCACACCGTTACGCCGTGTTCGCGCACCGCGATCACGTGTCGACGATTCGCCGCACGCATCAAACGATCTGGAGCTCGTGGCTGCCGCAGTCGCCGCATGCCGCGGCCGACGCGCCGAGCTTCGAGCGCTACGGAGAGGAGTTCGACGCCGCGACGGGTCACGGCGGCCTCGAGATCTGGCTGCCGATCGATTAGCCACCCGCGGTTCGCAACTCGAGTTGCGGCCGCGCTTGCGCCTAGCGAATCAACCCGTCCTTGCGCAGTTTTTTGCCGATCGGTGCAGTGACCGCCGCGAGACCCTCGCCGCGGGACTCGATGTTGCGGACTTCCGTGTCCACCGTGTAGACCACCGTCGCGCCACGCGTCTCATAGAGTTTCGACGTGACGTGGGCTTCACCTTTGACAGTCGTGATCGACTCGCTCGTCTGGAAGTCGGCGGCGACGACGGTGCCGTAGACGCCGTAGTACGAGTCGGTGGCCTTGTAGTAAGCACCGCCTCTTGTGTCATGAGTCCCGCCGTCCTTGACGTCCCAGGACTTGGAAATGAGGCTGGTTGCGAGCACCGCGTCGGCGTTTTTCGCTGCCACCGCGGCCTCGATGCTTTCGCGTGTAAGCGGCGTATTTAGAGGCATCGCGTCGCAGCTTACGATGGCCACCGTATTGGCACTCTTGATCTTGGACGCCAGGGCGCGTTCGAACGGGCACCGCTGGTTGACGTCTGGGCTGATGCCCACGATCAAGACGCGTGCAAACGACTGGTCGCGCGAAACGTTGTCCGACCACGCACCCGTGACGTCCGCGTGGCTCGGGGACGCGGACAGCCACCCGGCGCCGAGGAGCAATAGGGCCGGCAGGAGGGACGGACGCGTGGTGCGCTGCTCATCGACGGCATTGGTTGACACGGAAGGCTCCACTCGGCAAACGCGTTCGAGTGTACTCGGCGGTCAGGCGCTTAGCGAGGGCGTGCCGAGGGTTGGCCGATCGCTATCGGCGAGACTTCCGAAGCAGCGGTTTGGAAGTCCGATTCAGGACGCACCGCGGCCGCCTACAAGCGGCAATCGTAGGGACGCACTTCCTCGCCCGGACGCCACTCCCACGCCTTGTGCAGCGTGACGGGGGAGGTGAACGTCGCTGGATCGGTCACCGTCATCGTGTAGTCGATGCGACTGCCGTCGGCGCTCAGCTTGAACGTTTCGTCGATGGCGGCGTTCGGCCCGAGCGGGATGCCGGTGCCGTTGAACCACGCATAGTCGATTTTCGTGGTCGCGACGACGAGCGCGTCGCCGTCCCATCGCCCGGTGGACCTGCCGAGGCGCGTCGCTGCGTCTGCGGCGCCGGCACTCGCCGGCGTCAGCGCGATATGGCGCACGGTGTCGTACTCCTCCATCCGGAGCTGGATCTCGTCGCCGGCGTCGACGATTTCCATGGGGTAGGGCTGCTCCATGATGAACGGCATGCCCTTCGGCGCGCAGTTCGCCGTCGGTTGATCGGCGATCGGATCGAAGGCGGCGCGCGTGGCTTGCGCCGCAGGCGTCAGGGGTGGATCGGTTCCCCAGAACGACGGCGGAAACGTGGCGTTCGTCCAAACGCGAAAGAGACTTCGGTCCGCAACGGTTGTTACGGCCCCGCGGATGTCCGTGCCGATCGTCTGCTGCGACCAACGTGGCGCAACACCGGAACCGAACAGGATTTCCGCGCCGCTCGGTAACAGCATGTTCGTCATCCACATGATGTCGTCGAGCGTGCGTCCCGGATTACCCGCTAACTTGACGTGAGTGCCGACGGCCACGACGTCGGCCGTGAGCCCGAACCTGCTGACAGTGCTCACGGAGTTCGACTCGATCTCGAAGATGCGCTCTTCACCGCCGGGCTCGGCGCCGCGCAGCTTGAAGCGGACGTGCGGATTGGCCCACAGCACCTCGGTGATCGTGCCTTCCGCCTCGGTGATTCTGCCGCGGTCGTAGACTAGCGCGGTGGAGTGGTGGCCGTAGGCGGGGCCGCCCGCCAGCGCGAGCAGCGCGATCGATGCGGATGTCCTCATAACGGCCTCGCGGTTTGTTCTCCCGCCCGAGTCTAGACGGTCGGCGGCCGCTGGCAAGAGGCGCGTGCAGCCGTACGGCCGCTATAATTGCCCGAGCCGCCAACCCCTGGAGGTGCGTCATGTTACGAATGATCATCGTCGCCATCGCGTCCTTCGCTTTTTTTGGGTCCTTGAGAGTCGCCGCGCAACACGAAGAGCACGCGGGTTCCGCGACTGCCGAAAAACTCGGAACCGTGCACTTCGACAACAGCTGCGCGCCCGCGGTCACCGCCGATTTCGATCGAGCCGTCGCCTTGCTGCATTCCTTCGAGTTTTCCACTGCCATCGAAGGTTTCAACCGCGTGCTTGCCGCGGATCGCACGTGCGCGATCGCGTATTGGGGCATCGCGTTGGCGCATTGGGGCAATCCGTTCGCGGGCGCAAAGTCAGAGGTGGCGTTGCAGCGGGGACGCGGCGCGGTCGAATCCGGACAAAAGGTCGGTGCGTCGACGCCACGCGAGCGCGCCTACATCGACGCCGCGGGCGCGCTCTTCACGGCTACCGCTGCATCGCAGCGTGATCGCGTGCTCGCCTACGACCGGGCGATGGATGCGGTCGCGCGTGCTTACCCGCACGACATCGAGGCGACGATCTTCCATGCGTTGGCGCTCAATCAGACCGCGCTGCCCACCGACAAGACCTACGCTCCGCAGCTCGCGGCTGCCGCGATCCTCGAGCCGCTATTCGAGCGGTATCCCGACCATCCGGGATTGCCCCACTACATCATTCACGCCTACGACCATCCGCCGCTCGCCGCGCGCGCGCTCGACGCCGCGCGGCGTTACTCTGAGATCGCTCCCTCCGCGCCGCATGCGCTCCATATGCCGTCGCACACGTTCACGCGCGTGGGCGCCTGGCAGGAATCGGCCGCGACGAATCGGCGGTCCGAAGAAGTGGCGCTCGAGCAAGGCGTAATCACGGAAGCGCTGCACGCGATGGACTATCAAACGTATGCGTTTCTGCAAATGGCGCAGGATCGCGCGGCGCGCGACGTTCTGAACCGCTTGCCGGCAGTCACGGCGCGAATCAACCCCGCGTCGATCGGGGGCGCCGCGCCGCCGATGGCCGGTTTCTTCGCGGCGACCGCGATTCCCGCGCGGTACGCGTTGGAGCGCGCGGCCTGGGACGAGGCGGCGCGGCTCGAGGTTCCTACGACCGGCACGCCCTTCACGATCGCCATCGCGCATTTCGCGCGGGCGCTGGGCGCCGCACGCAGCGGTAATCCAGCCGCGGCACAGCAGGATGTCGACCGCCTCGCGGCGCTTCGCGGGCAGCTCGAGAACGTCGATGCCTACTGGGCGGAACAGGTCGACATTCAACGGCGTGTTGCGGTCGCGTGGGTCGCCTTCACCACGGGCCGCCAGAACGAAGGGATCGCAGCCCTGCGCGCGGCCGCGGACGCCGAAGACGCCACCGACAAGTCGGCGGTCACGCCCGGGCCGCTCGCGCCAGCACGCGAGCTGCTCGGCGAGATGCTGCTCGAGGGCGGCGATGCACCCGCGGCACTCGCCGCGTACGAAGCATCGATGGCGAAGGAGCCCGGGCGCTTTCGGGGCGCGTTCGGCGCGGCGCGCGCGGCCGAAGCGGCCGGCGATTCGGCGAAGGCCCGCGACTACTACAGTCGGACGCTCGCGATCGCGAGCACCGCGGATTCCCGTCGCGCCGAGATCGAGCGCGCGAAAACGTATCTAGCGGGTGCCCACTAGACTTGAAGCGCACTTTGTTGTTGCAGCCGGAAACGTCTCGGATTAGTCTACGTTGCCCGCTCAGCGACGATCCTCAACTCAAACCAACCAGGGGATGCGTGCAGAAGGGACTCTCCGCTCGACGCCGCAGCTAACCGAACGCCGGCGCGCTCCCCTCTCAAGGAGCACACGATGACTAGGCTGAAGTGTCTATCCGCTCTGGTCGCCAGCGCTTGCGCGATCGTGAGCGCGCCCGCACACGCCGATGCCGTAACCGAGTGGAGTGCGCTCGCGATGGGCTGCGCCAATCGCCCCGGCCCACCTGTACTGCTCGACCTCGCGCTCGTCAACACGGCGATGCACGATGCGATCCAAGCCATCGAGAAGCGTTACCAACCCTACTTCGCGACGCCGTCCGCGACCGGCACCGAGTCGCGCGCAGCGGCCGCCGCCGCCGCAGCCCGGCGAGTGTTGGGCACGGTGTGCCCGCCCGCGGCGCAGGCCGGTCTCGATACGGCTTTCGCCCCCTATCTCGCGGGCAATGATCCGGGGCTCGTCGTTGGCTATGCGGCCGGCGACGCGCTGCTCACGAAGCTGCGCGGTACCACCACCACCATCCCAGAGCCGTTCAGAGGCGGAACGGACCCCGGCGATTGGCGGCCGACGCCCATCACGGAGGCGCCGATGGCCTACGTCTACCTCGTCACGACCGAGCCGTTCGTAATGACGAGCCCGTCGCAGTTCCGGCCCGGTCCGCCGCCCGCGCTCACCAGCCAGAAGTATCTGCGCGAGTACAACGAGGTGAAGGCGGTCGGCGCCGTGGAAAATCACCCCCCCGTCGGGGCGTGCCCGGCGCCGCGCCGGACCGACATGGCGCGGTTTTGGGGTGGCAACTTGGTCCTGCAATGGTACCAAGTGCCCCGCGACGTCGCGCTCGACCGGCAACTGTCGCTCGGCGATACGGCCCGACTGCTGGCGCTCACCAGTCTCGCGGCCGCCGACGCGCTCATCGCCGTCTGGGACAGTAAATACCACTACAACTACTGGCGGCCGATCACGGCCATCCGGCTCGGCGACACCGACGGCAACGGCGCCACGGCACCGGACGCTGCTTGGACGCCGTTCATTCAAAGCAACCACTTTCCGGCCGGCTCGCAGAACCCTGCGTACCCCGACTACGTGTCCGGAGCCAACGGTTTGACGGCCTCGGTCGCGACTACGCTGCAGCTCTTCTTCGGCTCGGATTGGGTGCCGATCGAGATCTACAAAGCCGTACCGGCTACCGTCGCCATTTGCACCAATCCGCGCGTCTATCGACGGTTGTCGGACGCCATGGACGAAGTGGTCGAGGCGCGCATCTTACTCGGCATCCACTTCCGCACGGCGGATGTCGAAGCGCGCCGCCTCGGAGCGCGCGTGGCGACCTGGACGTTCGCGAACGCGCTGCGGCCGGTGTCGCCTCCCAAGCATCACGACCACGACCACGACGACAAGCACGACCGCAAACACGACCACGACCACGACTAGCCCCACGACGGTCACACGGGGCGGGTGCACGCGAAGCAGCGGCTCGAGGCCGTGCTTGCGCAGAATCGGCCACTCGCTAGGGTCGATGAGATCGGAGCCGGAGTACGCCCGCGGTCGTCAGTTCGCGACGCCGTCGTCGTCGTCGATGATGACTTCCACTTTCGCTGTTGGCTCTACGGCTGCGTCGGCGTTTTCGCCGCCGGCTAAGCTCACGTAGAAGGTCTCGGGGCCCTCGACGTTACGGTCGCCGACGATGGGGATGTGGATCGTGTGGTTT
>Ga0208454_1000473_pt1 | contig 23121 bp, 36 predicted proteins | sample EasRivMeERMZT100_FD_187530 | JGI IMG/M metagenome (GOLD analysis project Ga0208454, IMG submission 187530) | Soil microbial communities from meander-bound floodplain in the East River, Colorado, USA - East River MetaG ERMZT100 (SPAdes) (version 2) | ecosystem: Environmental > Terrestrial > Soil...
ACTGACGGCCAGCGAAGGTAACGTATCTCCTACGGGCCGTGCTCAGGGAGAAGACACAGCCACTACGGTGACATTGATAGGTGAAGAAGGGCTTCCTTATAGAATGTTGCTTAACACTGACTATGCGACTACGTTGGCTTTGGTACAGGCTTACGAATTCTAACCTAAACCGAACCTTTAAATAAAGAAGCCTCTTCACCGGGGCTTTTTTGTTGCTTAATTTAAATTAAAACTTAAATTTGGCTATGACGAAGTCAGAAATTAAGGCTGCCTTAAAGACCAGAGGCATCTTCGACACTAATTCCAAAGACCAACTCTGGCAGCAAGCCTTCCAATTATACTATCAGGAGACTAAACAGAAACTATCTATTAGCTGTGGTTCCTGCTTCAACCGCGTTCGTAACTGGCTACAGGCATGATGCACCAGATTTACTACAAGCCTGAACAGAAGAATAAGCTATACCCATTTGCAACCCCGTACTATAACGAAGGGCTTACTATCTTTTTTGAGAACAAACCGATTGAAGCCATTGTAAAAGAGGCTACAGGGGAGAAAATAGCGGTAGCAAGCTGGAAACTATCGCAGAAATTAAGAAGACATCAGCCTTTAACTAATGAACGGTTAGAGGCTGACTATCAAGTGTTAAGTTTTACCAGGAATTCGGGGCGTCACAGGATGATGGCGATGTCTAACCAGTGGCATCCGGGTTTTTTGAAGACAATTAGCCTCTTATGGGAGAAATTAGGGCTTAAAATGCCTGGAGAGGCGAAGGAACCGATCTATCAGAACCATTATTCCGCGAAAAGTGACATTTACAAGCGTTATGTCAATGAATTCCTGTCGCCAGCGATGGAATTGATAGAAAAAGACGAAGAATTGCACAGTTTAATGGTTGTACCGTCACGCTATGGGTCATTGTCAAGAGAAGCGGACCTGAAAAGCGTGAAAGAGAAATTGGGAATGACGGATTACCCGTTGTGTCCTTTCATTTTAGAACGTTGTCCTTCATTGTGGTTCACTATTCACCGGATTCCAGTCACTTACCTATGATTAGCATTTTACACCCATCACGCGGCCGTCCGGAGAAAGCGAAGCAGACCGCTAACGAATGGGTGGACAATATTGGGGATGTCAAATGGGAATACATTATTTCATTAGACATCGATGATAATACGTTAACCAAATATCCACTGTGGCTTCTTCAGGAAAACGTTTTCACAATTGTTGGTGATAACACTTCAGTAGTGGAGGCCACAAACCAGGCGGCTAAAAAAGCTACAGGCGACATTCTGATTTATGTAACAGATGACTTCAAATGCTTTCCTAACTGGGGTAAAGTTATTGAAGACCGGATAGGCGATACTTCAAAACCTGTCATGTTAAAGGTGGATGATTGCTTGCAACAGTTCAGGGTAGGGGTTCTTACCATCCCAATAATGACGAGGGCACTTTATAAGATGTTGGGTTACTTCTTTCATCCGGAATACAAGTCAATGCACGTAGATGTAGATTTATTCGAAACGTGTAAAAAATTAGGGGTAATAAAGTACTGTCCTGATTTAAAGTTTCCTCATCATCATGTTTCCAACGGTAAAGCTGAAATGGATGAAACCTATCGGAGAAGCACAGCGCATTGGAATCAGGGGTTAGAAGTAATAGCCAAACGCAGACGATTAGGGTTCCCGATATGACACTGGCCATTTTAATATGTACCCTACCAGAACGCTTCGAAAAGTTGAAGCGGCTGAAGAACATTTTAGAACCCCAAGTGGAACGATTTAAAGACAGGGTTTCTATTCACTACCATGACGGGGGGAGTTCGCTACCAACAGGAACAAAGCGTAATTTATTAATAGAAAACAGTTCATCAGATTACTTCTGCTTTGCCGATGACGATGATTTAGTTTCCGCTTTCTATGTGTCTGAAATAGTCAAGGCAATGGACCAGAACCCTGATGTGATTACTTTCTGTGGATACATAACAACCAACGGAGCGAACCGGGTAAACTGGGAGATTAAACTAGGAAATGAATATGTAGAACGGAACGGTATGTACTACCGATGGCCTAACCATTTAGCCGTAATGAAACGGCAGCTAGTCAGACACGTTAAGTTTCCGGCGGTGTGGCAGATGGAGGACTTCAGATGGTCAGAAGAAATAGCACGAAGGAAACTATTGAAGACTGAGGTACACATTCCGTTAGAATTGTACCACTATGACTGTATTCCAAAAACAAGAAGAGTAAATGAAAGAAGACTTCGATAAGCATTTTTTTCAAACGGCATGGGGTGAAGAGGGCTACTTAGAGCCATTCAGCTACGGTGTTGGTATTGAGACGGTGTGTGAAGTTGGTTTAATACCATTCCTGTCACCGCATAAGGACGCTTTAGAGATTGGTCCCGGGGGAGGGACGTTCACCCAACGGATGGTGGGCAACTTCAACCACTTGACGGTGATGGATGTCATCAAACAGCCCAAAGCATTTGAAGCGTTCGAAAACTTCACTTATATCGAATTATCAGATAAGAACTTTGACTGTCCTGTCGATGCCTATTCAATAGACTTTTGTTTCTGTTATAATGTCTTTTGCCACTTATCAAATGAGGCTTTAAGTAAATACATGAGGGGCATAAACAAAGCATTGAAGTTTGGGGGTGACTTTGTGTTTATGCTTTCAAACTACCGCCATACCAGTCAATACGGCAAAGGTTATTCACTCGGGGACTTCCTGCCAATGGGGCATTTCTATCAGGATCTACGGACGCTGGATTTGATTGTTGATTACAACCAATGGGAGGTAATTAATAATAATTTACTCCCAGACCACAGGGATATAGTATGTCACCTACGGAAAATATGATAGCCTCTATCCTCATCCCGACAATGCCTGGAAGATTGGAAAAGTTTACCAATCTGTTCAACGAACTACATCGGCAATTGGCCTATATGCAAACCTTTCACCCAACACTTGGACAGATTGAAATAGTAATAGACGATTCCAAACGGTTTTTAGAGGGTGGGCTTTCAATCGGAAAGAAACGGGAGGCGTTAGTCCAGCGGGCGGAAGGGAAATACTGCTGGTTTCTGGATGATGATGAGACTATAGCTCCGAACTACCTGGAAACATTGGTAAGACTTTGTTGCAGGAATGAGGACGTATGTACGTTCCGGGCCATAGGGAAATTTGATAACTATTGGGCGGTTTATGATATGTCGCTTTATAATACATGGAATGAACCATCCACACCTGATAAAACAGTAGTTCGCCAGCCGTGGCATCAATGTCCGGTTAAGACTAAATACGCAAAACTGTATCCATTTCCAGATACGTCCTATGGTGAGGATTGGGAATGGATGGAACAAGTCTTAAAGCATTGCAAGTCAGAGGCACATACAGACGCTATTTTACTTCAATACAATCACGGTAAACATTCAGAAGCAGATAAAATAACTAACCATGTACAGTCAGAATCAGGAGGAGAAACACATTGTTGAATACTTCGGATATCATATAGGTACCTTCATCGATGTAGGTTGCAATGATTGCGAAACGTTTTCCAATACCAGGGCTTTAGCTTTGAGAGGATGGAAAGGGATACTATTGGATTGCAGTCCAACGGCTATTGATCGCTGTAAGAAACTATACAACGGACACAAGGGCATTTATATTTACGACTATGCGATTTCATCTCACAATGGTAAAGCGATTCTACAGGAATCCGGGCCGTTATGTACTCCTTCCGATATTGGGTTGGTTAGTACTTTCCATCAACACGAGAAGGCCAGATTTGATAGGAAGGTTAAATATGAACCTATTGAAGTCAAAACGTTCAAATGGAAAACAGCATTAAACAGGTGGAAGATAAAAGAGTTTGACTGTGTTTCTTTAGACGTTGAAGGGGACGAGCTTAACATTCTACCTGATATGGACTTATCAAAGACACGATTAATTGTAATCGAATGGAACAGTAAGCCTGAACTAAAGACAGCCTATGAGAAATATTTGGACGGGTTCACGGTCATTTATACGTCAGCCGAAAACATCGTTTATGCCAGAATTTGATATAAGTCTTTATGATGAAGAATTCTTTGAATGGCACGTAACCCATGCCCGCAAATATTCCATGCGCACAATGGATTGGTATATCCAAAAATCCAAACCTGATTCAGTGGTAGACTTTGGCTGTGGGATTGGTAGCTATTTGGAAGCTGCCTTTGACTACGGCATTAAGATAAAAGGCTATGAGATTTCTTGGGAAGCCATTATACATACACCTGAACGCATACGGCCATACATTGAATACAGGGACTGCACCGAACCCATAAACGCAGGGGTATTCGACACGGTTATATCTTTTGAAACAGCGGAACATATTGAACCGGAAGGCACTAACCAATTCATTTTGAACCTTGTAAACGCTACCGGCAAAACGTTACTATTCACAGCAGCCCCACCAGGTCAGGAAGGAACCGGCCACATTAACTGTCGTTATAGAGACTTCTGGATGTTGGAGTTAAGTGACCTCCTGATTTACAATGATGTGTTAACAGGGGAGATTTCAGAAGCATGGGAGAAGTTAGGGGCCCCGTGGTACATCGTTAAAAATCTAATGGTATTCAGCCGATGACCATAGTGAACTTTTCAACAAAAGGCTACGGGATGCTACAACGTAGATTAAGAGCTTCACTGGGGGGTACTAAACAAATAATGTTCAGCAATTACGGTCAGATAGACAGCCCTAGTCAACAGGAAAGCCCCTACCAGTTTAAAATACATTCTATTGAAAAAGCATTTCAACACGATGACATCGTGCTATGGTGTGATTCATCCCTGTTTCTGGTTGGAAACCTACATATCATCGACAATCTAATAAAACAGGATGGATACTTTATGGAAGAGGCGGGGCATTGGGTGGGGTCATGGACGAATGAGTTTACAAAGGATTATTTCAAGATGACGGAAGAAGAACTAGCCGTCCCTGGTGGGATATTTATGTTTACCGCTGGGTGCTTAGGGTTGAACCGGCAGAACCCGACAGCTATGGAATGGTTCCGGCAGTGGAAGGAATCAGCATTAGCGGGGTGTTTTAAAGGTCACTGGCACGACCATCGACACGACATGACCTGTGGATCTATCATAGCCCAACGGCTTGGGATGAAGTACCAACGCGGGGGTAAATACCTTGCTTATGTGGGGCCAGACTACCCCAAACCTGAGCCGGGGGTAGTATTTAAACTAAAGGGCTATTTATGAGAATACTACTGGCGTGGTGGTTCTGGATTACCAATAGGAATAATGAACTAGCTCAGAAGCGTCTTAAAATCTGTAGTAGCTGTGAAAAAATGAAATGGGGGATATGCAAAGTTTGTGGATGTCCATTACAGACTAAAGCCAGATTGTTAGATGAACCGTGTCCACATCCGGATGGAAATAAGTGGAATTAAAAGGGGGCCAATCGCCAACAAGCCCCCCTTAATGTTTTCGCCGGACTTATTGGTTTTACCGACGCGAAGTAAATATAACAATTTAAATGCCATTTAAGTGAAGTTATGCGCTATTTACAACGTATGGGCCGATTGGGATATTCTGGAATATTCACTTAAAAACATAGAACCGTTAGTTGACGGGGTGATTATCGTCGGCTCCACCAAGAGCAACTTTGGGGAATATTTTCCAATCCCTGAGACTTTTAAAGACAGGGTAGCCATACGTGAACCACAGTTTAAAAATGCAAGAGACTGCGAAACAGACAAACGTAATTTCGGGTTAGATTTAGCCAGGTGGGCAGGGTTCACACACTTCCTAACTATTGATGCGGACGAATTCTACGACCCTGAAAAATTCAACTTAGCTAAAAAATTAGTTGATGACACTGGACTTGTTGGGCTGGTTTGTACCTGTACGACTTACTTCAAAAGCCCGACGTTAACGATTGGATTGGATGTGACGCTGGTTCCGTTCATCCACGAACTTACACCGACCATTAAGCACACGTTCAATAGAAACTATCCCTATGCGTGGAACGGGCCACAGATTCGGATAGACCCTACCCGAAGTTTGAATATCGATGATGGGGTGTTTATGGTTGACATAACCATGCATCACATGTCGTGGGTACGTGCAGACATCAAACGGAAGATGCGGAACTCCACGGCAAAAGCCAACCTTGAACGGTCCACTATATTGCAAGATTATCAGCAAGCCAAAGAAGGATATTATTGCCAGTTTTATGGCAAGGTTCTCACACGCGTGGCGAACCGCTTCAATATCCCGGAGATATGGACGTAAAGAAAAGTCCGGCCAATATCTCCCCTTCGGGCCGGATGATATGTTCCCCAATAAATTAGCTTCCTTAGTTCAGGGTTCCCCCACGGCGACTGCGTGTTTATCTACTATGGTAGACTTCGTCACCGGAGAGGGATTCAACAAAGGGGTAGGACTTGAGAATCTTGTTATTAATAATCAGGGGTTAAAGTTCTTTCGGTACCATAGTATTTTATCAGATTCATTAGTTCATAACTGGGGGGTTGCTTCCATCGTCAAGTACAACCAGGCCGGGGAGATTACACAGATATTTGACATCCCTTTTGCCTACTGCCGACTGGGTAAACCCGATGATAGGGGCATAATTTCAAAGATACTTTACAACCCCTATTTCGGGACGGGCCTTTATAACAGGGCACAGACGGTAGAATATGACGTTTACAATCCAACGGCGGCCACCGTTCAGATGGGAATGGAAAAGAAATGGAAAGGGCAGATAAACTGGCTCGGCATTAAAGACCAGAAACATCCGTTTTATCCTATTCCTGATTATTATTCCGCTTCGCACTGGATGAATGTGGAAAAGAACGCGGCGGTTTACTTCGATACCAATTTAGAGAACGGGTTTCTTCAGTCTATGGTATTAAAGATGGTCGGTGACCCTAATGACGTTTCCGGGAAGAAGGATGGAAACGACGAGGATATAACCAAAGGGAAACTTTTGGATGAAATGTTAACCAAAGACTTCTCAGGACCAAAGCGGGCGCATAAGATAATGACCCTATGGGGAAACAATAAAGAAGAATGGCCTGAACTGGCGGCCTTCCCCACGAATGCTAATTCAGATTTATATAGGGTACAGGATGAACAGGCCACCCGCAAGATAAGCATAGCTACCAAAGTGCCCGCTATTTTAGCCAATGTAAACGACGCCAATAACTTCGGAGGGGAACAAATAAGACCAGCGGTGAAATTAATGCAACAACGGGCCAAAAGGCCACAGGATTTATTACTAGATTATTACTCGGATATGCTGAAACGGTTCATTAATCCGGTGACTGTTCCGATAAAAATAGTCCCTTATAACCCGTTCCCAGAATTAGAGAGCATAGATCCACAAGTGTGGGGCGTGATGACGCTGGAAGAACAAAGGAAATGGACACAAGACCACACAGAAATAGAATTAACGCTTACAGCCCCCCAAACACCGGCTCCACCCGTCGAAAACAGGTTTGTGAACCTACATTTTGACTCTTACCCCGCCGGGGCGAAGGCAAATGCAAAACGGGCGGTAGAATGGGAGGAAAAAATGCAAACTTTCTGTCAACCGAAGAAAGGAAGGATGTTGACAGACCAGATTTTGAACGGGATTCCCCTGGGGCCGAAAGAAATCAAGCGTTTATCACGGTATTTAAGTAAGAATACGATACATAAAGACAAACCCTACGGCGAAAGTTGTGAGGCGGTGATGTATGACGCGTGGGGAGGGTCTGAAATGATGGTATGGGCTAACGAAAAAGTAAAAGAGTTAAATGGCAAAGCTGATTAACTACCAATATCTCCGGGTCGAAGCTGACATTTCACAGAATGTCAAAGACCTTGAACTGGACAACCCTATCAAGCGGTCGGAAGAGATGCTTGCAATGCTTATAGGCGATAGTTTATACGCTGAACTGGTTTCAGAAAACCCCAATTTTACAGGGGGGAATATTACGCTGATGCCCTACGTGAAAAAATTCTTAGCGTGGCAGGCTTATCAGTTCTGGTTACCAAAAGCAAACTTCAAAACGCACAATTCAGGGCTAAGAGTGCACGAAGAGGAGAATTCAAGGGCGGCAAGTTCAGAAGAGATGGCCAATTTAATCCGTGACGCAAAGATGTGGTGCCAGACGCAGAAGGATAAGCTAGTGCAGTACTTAGAAGACAACTGTGATGGGTATCCGCTTTACAACTGTCAGTGTAACGACACTACTAAAACGGGGACAGGCTTTCATATTACTTCGGTAGGTAATCATCCCCACGGGTGCGGGTGTAATTCATGCAGACATGGACATTCATAATGAATTCATAGCCAATAAGAAAGACCTTGTGTTCTATGCAGGGAAAGCGATACTTAATAAAGTACACGCCTTCTTTGACATTAACGGTGACCCGTGGGACTTTTCGGACGCTATTGGATTCACGTTCACCATCTGGCAGGAGCGGGAAGGGGGATTAGAGATGATAGCATGGACGGACCCAACGAATTTACCATCTACTACGACGACTAATGAAATAACATTGAATGCACCGGCTTCGGACACTGATATTGAATTAGGAAAGTATTACTATGAAATAGAGTATTTAGTGGCTGGGGGTTATTCTGTTTTAATCGCTTATGGTGAAGCTAAGTTTATATGAACTTCACTTTAAATGATAATGCTGTAAACTTTGAGTTAGAGGATAGGAAGGATTTTGAACTAGGGCAAGATAGGCTAAGTTTTAAACTGAATGCTATCACGGATGTTCCGGTAGTTTCTGGATGTTTGAGACTACTGGAAGATGGGTTTTTCAGGCTTTTACAAGATAGTTCTTTCAGGCTTTTAGAACAGTGTGCGCAACCAATAGGGAATGAATTTGATTACACATTGGATTTTACTTTTGAATAATGCCTAACAAAAAAATAACCGAACTACCAGCAGCCGGCGCTATAACAGGTACTGAATTGATGGAGGCTGTTCAGGGTGGAATAAATGTACAGACTACAGTTGCAGCGGTAGTTGCTACTGCCGGAGGCGGTTCGGCGTGGACCACTACAACAGCAGGGATAGTACAACGGTCTACACAAGCGCAGGCACAAGCGATCGCCACCAGGGCGGGGTTGGGATCTTCTTCTGGGCAGGATGATGCCAGAGCGCCTTCAGAATTAGGTCTGTTGGATATGCTCATCCAACTGTTCAATACAGCGGTGACATGGGTAGCTAAAATGACGTTCACTGCGGCGCCAAGATTTAATTCAACTACAGCGAGTCAATTTTTAAAAGTAGATAGTAGTAAGGATTTAGTCTCTGTTGCATCCGCGACACAGTCAGAATCGGTAACGGGAACGGATGATACCAAACCTTTAACGCCCCTTTCATTAGAAAATAAAACCAGTGTAAAGAGAGCGTCAGCAGCAATATCTGCCGGAACGATGACCTTGAATTGTGCCAGCAAAGAAACTATACGATTCGAAGACACATCAACAACGTCATCTGCATTTACGATAGCGTTCTCCAATGAGTCTGTTGTTGAAATGTTTGAGCTGAATATATTTATCACCGGTACTGTAGCGGTGACTATGCCTTCTTCGGTTATTATGACTTCTATTGATGGACGGTGGGTTAACGGTACAAAAATACTGACATTAACGGGGGTTACGGCCTCTCCGTTCTGTCTTATATTTTCAAGAGTTTCATCGACAAGGTTTGAATTAGTTGCTTCTTATGCTTTCTATGCAACATGAGTTTAATATTACAAAAAAAGAAATTCTTTAGTCCTCAAGCACCAGAGGTAGCACAACGAAAACTATCTACGAATGCTTCTAATACTGTTACACTAGCTTTTGATAGTGTCCCTGCTGCTGGTAGCCTGTTGCTTTTTTTCTATACAAACACACTATCGCAAGAAGATCTATCAGCATCCCCCAGCGGATATACGAATTTAAATGCACCGTCACCTAGTGTAGATGGTCCTAAAGCACATACCGGTTACGTCATAGCAGATGGGTCTACTAATTCATTCACATTTACAACTGCAACTGGGGCCGCTGCTTCTTTGTATGGATTTGAAATAGTAAGCTATTCAGCGGTAAGCACTGAGGGATTTAATTTTGCAACTTCAACAACTTTCGTACAGGCCGGCGGTAGTGCTGATGCATTGGCTTTTGGGGCCACTAATTTAGGATTTGCTTTTGTTGCGGTGGGTAATACATTTTCGTCACTGACCGTAGATGAGGCGTATACAATAAATCTGTCAAATTCAAGAAGCGGATCGGCAGAAAAATTCTACTCAGTTGCAGAAACAGAAGACCCCATTTTCTCATGGGTAACTGCCAGACAAACAAGATCAGTAGTTATAAGAGTAAGACTTTAAAACAAAACATATGGCAACAGCAATCACACCAGAACAAATGAAAGCACTTGAATCTCATCAGCGTCACCGTGATATATGCACCCAGTGGGTGAGAGACATTGCAACCTTTCTTCGCCAGACGGCTAACGGGGATGTAACATGGGCACAAAAGCGAGTTATAGCCGCTGGGGTGGCCTTGCACCCAAACTCACAGGACTATAGTGAATGGATAGCTCAAATGACGGCTACTCAAAAGGGGGCTGTGATATGGGACGGTATAGATGCGGAGATAACACCAGAAAACCTTGATGCTACGGTAGACTTTCTTGCTTCCGGTGGTGGAACAAAGTATGATGAAATGGCAAATGATGTTTATACACTTAGGGCCACACGAATAGAGTTTTAAGTATGCAAAATCTAAAAATAACAGAATTACCACCAGCATCATTACCTATAACTACGGGGGTGAAGTTTGAAGCTGTACAAGCGGGGATAAACGTTCAAGTGGACGCAGACAATATGCCCGGAAGTGGCGGTGGTGCATGGGGAACGATAACCGGTACACTGTCTGCCCAGACAGATCTACAGGCAGCGTTAGACCTTAAATCAGATAAAATCCCCAATATCAACACTGAAACCGTAGACTATACGCTAGTATTAACCGATGAGTTTGTTTCTATGGATAAGGCCACGGCTGTAAATTTAACAGTACCGCCGAACTCCAGTGTGGCATTCCCTCTGAATAAATATATTCCAGTACTTCAGGCGGGAATAGGAACTGTAAACTTTGTGGCTGGTGTAGGTGTAACGATTACAAGTTCTTCGGGAAACCTAACTACGCCAAGTCAAAATTCTATCGTAGGATTAATCCAAACAGGTATAGATGACTGGCAGTTGATAAACGGAAGTTTAGGAGACATCATAGACTGGTCTACAGGTATTACTCCGGTGGGATGGGCTTCTTTTACAACAAAGCAAGCGTATTATATTGATGATGGCCGTCGTGTGTTTCTAACGGGCCAAATTTCAGGCACTGGGGATTCGGGCACCACCGCCTCTTTCTCTTTACCTGTTGCGGCAAACTCTACCGTATATGCTACAGCCGCTGGGGTTTTTGTTTGTCAAACGGTGAGCAGTGGAACCGTTGCTGCGGGTATCGCTGCCATATCTGGCGGTTCGGTAACATGCACAATATTCCCGACAGTAACAGGGTCTACAGGATGGAGCGCTAATAACGCTCGTCAAATAAGATTTTCATTCACCTATTTCAAATGATAACTACTTTATTGCCAACCACAAATCTGCTACGTGTAAATAATGCGTATACTGAATTTGAATACTTTTTGTACAGCTCAGTGGAGCCTTATGTCTCTAATCCTATATTAGTAGGAACCCCACCCAGGACAAATACGTGTCCAGCGGGGATTCTGGTTGACCCATTAGATGCTACTAAAAAATTATTTTGGAGGGGAGAGTTCGATAATACCGGGGGTTCTCTTAATTCACAAATAGGATTATTTGAAGGGTCAGACGTTGACGATCCTTATGACCTTGGCACCCGGTACGGTACTGTCATTGCACCAGGAGCTACAGAAGATGTAAGGGGATGCCGTTTCGGAATGCCTGTATTCATAAGCGGCACAGACGTTTGGTATTATTATGTTGGCTTAGACATCGGATATAATTGGACCATTTGCAGGGCTGTGTCTACCGACGGGGGGCGAACATATACAAAAATGGGCATTGTTCTCAGCCCAAACGGTACGGATGAATTTGGCGTATCTGGTCCGGCTATTTACAGAGAAGGTGGGACATGGTATATGGGGTATACTTGTTGGAGTGGCCCTGTAAATTCAGTGGGAATTACACACGATCCTGGTGCATCATCTGTGGGAATACGGTTGGCTACTTCTTCAGACGGTATAACATGGACTAAAGCTGGGGTTACTTTAGTGCCGTTGGTTTATGATCGTGTAGAAGATTCCCAATTTTATAAAATAGGTGACAAATATGTTTTACTGTATAATGTATACAAGGCTGCGGGGGCTACTACGTGGTCACTGTTTGTAAGTTCCAACACTGTACCAAATACAACATTTACGGTACAAAAACCTTTTAAATATGTATATGGAGAAGTCAGGGCAGTAGGTTTTCTTTTTACCTATAGTGACGGTTTTACATATGTGTATTACCAGCAGGAAGATCCACCTCCAGGATCTGGAATAGATAATATTTATGTTGCAAAACTAATACCTCCTAACTAAATGATAACCTATACCGATAAAGTTCAGTTAACGCCTAACCCTAATCCTGATGTAAATCAATGGAAGGCGGATGATGCTAATGAGGTAAAGACGGAGGTGAATACAGACATTACCAATTTAGCCACCCACGTAGCTAATACTTCAAATCCTCACACGGTCACAGCTACACAAGTAGGGTTAGGAAATGTTGACAATACTTCAGACGTAAACAAACCAGTAAGCAGTGCAACTCAAACATCATTGAATGGTAAGCAGGATGTGGACTCTGATCTTACTACCATCGCAGGATTAACACCCTCCAATGACGACTTCCTACAACGCAAATCTGGGGCATGGGCGAACAGATCCATAGTACAAGTACAGTCTGATTTAGGCATAGGTGGGGGTACAGGAACGGTAACAGTCACAGGAACTGATACACTTGATTCAAGTGATTTTAACAAAACAATTTTATGCTCTGGAACATCGACTGATTATACCGTTAACCTCCCTACGGCAGTGGGTAATACAGGGCAGATATTTGACTTTGTTGGAGTGTCCGCGCTAACGAAAATAGTTACTGTAGATGCTAACAGTACAGAGACAATAAACGGAATAGTAACACGAGCATTCACCGGAAGGGGTGGATTTAAAATAGTTTCAGATGGGGCCAATTGGCAAGTACTCGGCGAACGCCCTTCTAATATTCTATACACACCAACATACACAGGGTTTTCTAGTCCGCCAACTAACATAACTACGTTTAGTTTGCTAGGCAAGATGATGACCATCATCTATAACATTTCCCCTGGTGCTGCTTCAGGAACCGGATTAACTTTTACCATTCCGTCCGGGTTTACAATAGGAGCCACTACCTATAATTATTCAAGGGTCCAGACCGCCGGAGCGTATGTCAATACTGGTATGGCCGAAGCTGGTATAACTGGTACTATTATAACGATATATACTACAGCGGCGGGAGGAACTCCAGCCAGCACAAGTAATAAAGCTGCTAATGGTCAGATAACTTTTGAAATACAATAATATGGAACTACTCATAACGCTTCTAATCTACATTATCGTCTTCGCGTTGATTTATTATCTGGTGATCACGATTATAGGAATGCTTCCAGTACCGGCACAGATTCAACAATTTGTGAAGGTGATTTGCTTGGTGATCTTCTTGATTCTTATTGTTTCACTGTTCTTCGGATGGCAGCCTCTGCCCAGATTTCATTTTAAATAAAATGGCAACTAAGAAAGCAGTACTGGAGGATGATGATTACGAACCCGCCGTAGTAATAGGAATGATATTGGCCGCACGAACCATCGCACTGGATTTGGATTCCCGTAAACGACAGTTTGCCAGAACTGTGTTAACTAATCCGGTGGACTATATTCCGATATTCAAGTATCTCATCATCGTAAATTTGGATACCACGAACTGGGGAGCAATGACAGAGCCGCAGAAAATAGCAGCGACAGAAATAGAAGCCTATAACGTGTTCAGTCAGGCAGGAAACATAATATGAAAATATTACTCTTATTACTGCTACCATTTTTTGCATTCGCGCAGGACTCCCTGCACATCGAAGAACTCGGGGTATATGTGAAGACCACGGAAACGCCTCCACCGATACCTGTGGATTCCTTCCTGACGATTGATAATGCTGTGAAGGGTATTCAAGGCTATCAACACAACTATACAGGAACATGGAGCGAAGGAACCAGCGCCAATTGGTATGCCAGTACATTAACCTATACCACCAATGGCGCTGTTACCTTCCGATTCAATGGAACCAAAATAGAGTGGTACACGGAGAAGGGTCCGACTCATGGTAAAGTAGGGGTAACTGTAGATACTTCACCAGAAGTCATCATCGACCTGTATGCCGCTGCGTTCGCTCAGAAAGTGAAAGTCTTCGAACGTGTCACCACGCAGGACATTCACACGATCAAGCTGCGATCTACAGGCACGAAGAATCCTGCATCCAGCAACACGTATTTATTAACGGACTTCTTCAAGATCAAGGATCCGGGGTTCGTGCCTGATACGGTTCCTTCTATTCCTCCACCCATCACTGGAGATATTATTGTATCACCAGGGCAAAGTATCAAGGCTGCTGTAGAGTCAGCTACATCTGGTAAGATCGTAAGTCTGTTGGAGGGAACTTATAACGAGAATCAATTCAACGTACCGCAGGGTGTATCGCTGGTCGGTGCTGGCAAACTCAAAACTATAATCAACTTTACCGGAAGTATGCCACAGCAAAGTGAGAACGCGATGATCCAGCTTAAAGGGGGGTCACTGGTACGTATTATGCCGATGACAATGGGTATCACTGGCATCATGTTATTGGTTCTCTTATGGTTAATAGCCAACTACGGACCGTGGACATCTAAAATAAAGCTGATTATCACCGCTGTTCTGGTTGTTATCCTTATCGGAATTATCATCTACATCGTTAATGCCCCTCAAGCCTCCCAACAGGCAGCGGGTAATCAAACGATCTCAGGCTTTACTATCAATGGTAAGTTTTTATGCAACGGCGGGATAATAGTAGACGGCAGGGATAATGTGAAAATACTGGATGTTAAAGTTCAGGAGACAACCTACTTCGGGGCATGGTTAAAGAACACCACAGGCTCCGAGTTTGCCAATAACGAGTTATTTAATTCATCGTGGGCTTCTGTAGGATGGGTCACGGGCGAACTTTGTGTGCACAACATTACTAATACCATCATCCATCACAACTTTTTTAAGACTACGCGCAACGATAAAGGATACGGCATTAAAGGTCTATGGCCTGATGGTACAGTTACCAACTCAAAGTTCTATAATAACAAGTTTGAGCTAACACACTTTTCTCTTTGGAACAACGGGTCAGCGCCTAACATAGATATCGAATTACACAATACGTTCTACAATGGTATAGAGATTTACGAGAATGACTTTTCAGTGATGGGCTTATCATTAGCATCGCATAGACCAACTAAAGGCGGCAGGACCATTGTACGCAACAATCGTTTTGTATGGTGTTCAACCGCTCACATTGAACTGGTCTGCTCAAACATAACCATTGGCCCGGGTAACGTGTTCTCAGGCGCGCCGATGCTGACAGCTAACTTCCAGCCCAATGGAAAGTGGACTGATATTATCGTAACCGGTAACACCTTCACCAGTAACGGAGCAAATCCAAGCTGGGGAGGAACGCATTTGATTGGAGCTAATGGCATGGATATGACCATTACGAACAACACCTACAATAATTTAGGGGGGTATACCTTTGTCAAGCATATGGGAGCGCCTGCTAATAGTGTGATAGTGGACACAGGAAACACCAAGAACCAATGAATATAACACTGGACGAAGATGTAGCCGCTGGGAAGTATTTATTAGTACCAGAGGCTGAAATTCCTGAACCCTGCGAATGTCCTCCGGGACCACAGGGTGAACCAGGGCCAATAGGACCACAGGGACCAATCGGGTTAACCGGGCCGAAAGGAGACAAGGGAGATACCGGAGCGACAGGCCCAATCGGACCACAAGGTCCGGCAGGCGGTGGAACAGGTGGAGGACTGAAGGGATGGTTTGACATCACTGCATACGGAGCGGTGCGAGATTCCACAACAGACTGCACCGCAGCAATTCAAGCCGCTATCGATGACTGTATAAGAAATAAAGGAACATTATATATCCCAAGTGATGATGGACACAACTACTATAGAATAAACAATACTTTAAATATTGTAGCCAGTGCCTCTTATCCAGAAGACCAGATACACATGAACGTGTATGGTGAAGGCCATCTGGCCCGTCAGATTGTTTATCATGGTCCAAGTAATAGCTGTGCAGTAAAGATACTAGGGTTGAAGGGCGGTACTATACAGAATTTTAAAGTAAGGTTTGCGGATGGTGTAACAAACTGCGCTGTTTTTGAAGTTGGTACAAATGCTTATGCCGGTTCCTGTGGCAGTTTTACTTTTCAGGATTGTGTGGCTGGATTGCATACGGGTGAAAATAATGTCGGATGGAGACTGGGAGCAGTAGAAGGTAGTGGTGCTGATGTTTCAAATATCACATGGGTCAACTGTCTGGTAAATGGGGGACGAATACACGGTTATGCGGGACAATACGGATGGCATTGTACCGGTGGTAATTCATTCCAGTTTACGTGGATAGGTGGAGGGGCATCCTACTGTTATAATGCTGTGAGAATATCGATGGGTGGCTCATTATATTTTTATGGTGTTGGGGGTTCGGGTAACACCGTGGACTTCCAATTGAATTATGTAAGTTCCCTTACAATAGATGGAAACAGGTGGGAAAATGGTAAGAAGTTTCTACACGCAGCCGGACAGGAGGGTCATTCAACAGTAATGATTTCAAATTCTTCACTTGGAGCGTATAATCCCGAAGATGGTTATGTGATCCTGGTTGAACAGCCAGGAACTATTATCCTGGATGCTTTCGGAGTTTACAAGGATGGCGGCGGAATGTATACTGGCCCCGTTGTTCATTTAGCCAGCACATGGCACATTGGCAATTTCCATTGGAGAGGGGGCTATGTACAATCTACATCTTCCACACTTGTAAAAGTTCAGAATGCTGCCAATTGGAAACAACGGGTAACGACAGTTGGGAAGATGGACGCAAATTATAAAACACCTGATTACTTCCCTGATGTAACGACATGAAATTCCTGTTAGTAAAAGATAACGTTGTGTTAACCGAGCACATTACCCCGGTTATTGAACGGCTGGACCCGTTTTTTAAGGCGGCCAATTTAACCGCCTACGTGACTTCAGGGCTACGCAGACCAGAGGACCAGTTACGTATCATCCGGAATGAATTAAACCGCCGTGGGCTATCTGGGGACTTTCAGCAGGGCTTTGACGACATCGGGGATAGAATACAATACGAAGGACAAGAAGTTTACGCATGGCAGCCGGCGTGGAGTAAGTTACTTTCGGTTGGTTTTGTTGTTAACCCTCCATATCCGGCTGTCGCTTTAATGGACTATTTCAGGCCCGGAAGTCAGGAGAATAGAAAGGGAAAGATGATAGGGGACAGCCCACATATTAGGGGAACGGCTTTCGACATCGGGGGAGGCAAGGACGGGGTAACCAATGAGGCTCAGGTAATAGAACGGGCTATGGGGAAGGTCAAAGGGCTGAAAGGGTATTTGATTGAAAGAAACCAGAACTGTTTGCACGTGGACTGTCAGCCGATTGACATGGAAGACTTCAAATGAAAGTGCTTGTTCTGCTGCTGTTGTGCTCCTGTTCAACCATGCGGCAGCGGACGGTGGTGGTTAGTGTGTATGATTATCCGATGCAATTAGATTCAGTAAAGATTCCGGCGGATTCGGTGGTACACTACCGGCAGGAAATAAGGAAGCAGGAGAACAAAAAAAACTTTTGGAAGGGTGCTACCATTACTCTATTCTTGTTCATCCTGCTGGAGATATTTGTTAATACGAACTAATTTTCGTCACGTTTGAATTTATCCTGACCACCGAATTTATAGATCCCTCCGTCATTCCATTCAAGTTTGGTATCGTATTGCCTTTGAGTTTCAGCGTATAAGTTATTGGTAAAGCCAACGGCTAACCAGAAAGCTAAAACGTTGCTTAATTCTCCTAACTGATTATCGCGGATGTAAGCGGTTAGCACCAGCGGGTTTAATTCATTTTCGTGGAACTGAACAGTAAAACGGTTTTCAATGCAGGCTTTGTGGAGGGCGTCTTTGTGGGCTTTGTCAATGGTTAGTTTCATACGAATAAGGTTAAAAGGATAGTGATTAAAATTAACATTACAGCCAGCGGGGCCATTCTTTCAGAGAGTTCTTGGTTAGGATTGTGGTCAGTCATTTTCATTATATCTAGTGTTTAAGTCTGATGCCATACGGTCGAACATTTCAATACATTCGCACTGTCGCCGCCATTCTTCGCTTCCTGCCTTTACTTTGCCAGACATCAAGTCTTGACCTAGCTTTTCTTCTGCGTTTGACTTTAGGAGGTTCCAGTCTTTTTCTTCTTTTCTAAACTGATGGCCGTACCATCCTTCGAATTGGTTTTTCATTTCTGTAACTGTTTAAGTGAATTGCTGTATTGCAAGTGAAGTGTTATCAGATCGGTTTTTTTCTGGTTCTCCACAAACTGCCAGAACTTTTCAATTCCAGTACCATCGCAACACCGGCAATAGTCCATGTAGTCACGTAGTCCTGTTCCGTTACAGTTACCACAAAGGATGAAGTTTTCGAAGTAAAAGCGTTTCATGACTGTAGTGTTTGAAGTGTTGCGGCAATAGCTGCCATTTCTATGAACCGTTTTACGCTTTGGCCCTTGATAGAAGCAGCCTTGATAAGCTGCCTCTTTTCGGACTCTGTGAATTCTACTCTTTTGCTTTGCTTGTTCATATTGTGGGGGCTTTCACCCCCGTTTATTATGCTAGTTTATATTTCTTTTTGAAGTGCGGTATCCCCTGTGTGAACTCTAACATTTCGCTCAGTTGATTGTAAGCTGCAAACCTTACCCGATTTCCGATTATCTCTACGACTACGGCTGTTTTTAACATTCTGCCTTCTTCTTTTCTGGTGTAAACTTCTCCTACTTTCATTTTGTGTTTCTGTTAATTGATATGTAAATATACGCAGTCTGTACATATTTTGTACATAAATGTAAGAAAAGAATAGAAATGTTTGAAATTAGCCTGAATTGGCCTGTTTTATTTTAAAGGCTATGTAAGGTTTTACTCATTTTTCAACTTTTCAAGGTCGTCAGCCTTTGAAATAAGTTGAAGCCGGTAGTTTTCTAACTTCTTCCCCCTGTCGAATTGGGTTATTATTCCGGTGTTCTTATGTTTCCGCCATAGGCTGGCATCCTGTTTCCCCTCCACTGGTTCAACCCAGATAGGCGCAAAGATTTGTTCCTGTAGGTACTTTCGCCAAACGTTTATCTTACGCATTCTCCTAACACCGCCTTGTTTAACAGCAATACAGTTGTAGCCCAATTCCTTCCAAAATTGATTGGCGTCAAGATCGAACCCACAACGTAGCGTAACACTACTGGAAAGGCTTGCATTGGCATAGTTCTCCATAGCGACCACTAACATAGCCCCGTATAATTTGCGCCTTAAATCGTATTGTATGCAGACCTGATGGCATTTAACATCACCACCAGCAGAACCTACGTAGATATAACCACACGGCTCGTTATTCAGAAGTCCTAAATACAGGCGTCCGTTCTTCGCTTCCCGTTCAAATACCTGTTTGGGGTAAAATGAGAGTGCATCAGCGTTCTTTCGTTGTAGATAGTCGATGTATTCTATCAGTCTTGGGTGGTCTTTTACGATTATGAAGTCCATATCAGGATTTGGTAAAATTTTTTGTATCTTCAAACATGAGCCTACTTGTAATCATCCTGGTTATCGTCTTCGCTGGCCTGATTCTGTGGCTGGTAGAGAAATACATTCCAATGGACCCCGGACTGAAGACGCTTTTAAGAGTTGTTGTGATAGCTATTGTCATCTGGATATTACTTAGAGAATTAGGAGTGCTGCACTATCTTTCAACTGTTAAGATTTAGCTTCGTGTTTGGATAGAAGTGACGCACAAATAATATAAACGTTTCTAGCGTAGCCACTGGACTGATACATTGTTTCTTGGCAACAAGTGTTCAGCGCCTCAAGTAGTTGCGCCTTGTCGGCCTGAAGTTTAGAAATAGTGTTGTAATAATCCACCCATAACTTCGCGTCTTCCTTCAGTCGCTCGTTCTCTTCTCTTTGCCTACGCATAACAATTTCAGCTTGTTCTTTGTAGCCGCTATTAACGAGTTTAAGATGTTCGTTCTCTGCCAATAGTTTATTCACCCACTCATCGTGCTTGCCATAGTTATCGTATAACTTTTGATACTCTGCCTTGAGCGCAGCGAGTTCATCCAATAGCTTCTGATTGATTTCTATATTAACGTTTTCTACTGTTGCCATATCTCTGTTTAGTTAAAGACCTAAGATTTGTTTAAAATGGTCGGGTCTCTCCCCGAATGTCACCCTCCACTGTTTCGCGCGTCAATTTGAAATAACAACACGTGAAATTTCTCTTATCTATTCCAGCCGCGGACAGGTCAACGCTGGCATTTCTTAGCTTTACACCTTAAAATAGATTCATTTTATAACCAAAAAACTATTCATTGCAATTCTAAAGGCTTCAAATTTATTCTTTCCGAAACCAAATGAAGGCTTTGCGTAATCTGTGTACAAATGACAGAACCAACCTTTTCCATGTGTTAGATCGCGCCCACGGTATAGGTATATTCTTGCGCCGTGAATCTCTTTGTAGCAAGCCTTATCAAATCCGTGTACTTTAATTTCACTCATTACATTATCGATAATGGATCGTCAATACTTTTGAATTTATCCAGGTAGGCTTGAACTTCATCGTCTAAACTATCAGGATAGGCATCACGAAACGTTTTAACACGGCATCTTCTAACCATTTCTACGTGAGCTATATAGGCTGTGCGCTTTTCCATCTCCGTAGGTTCCCGTATTTCCACAGGCTTAGGCCGCCAGTCACCGTTTTCAATAAGTTCACGGCTGCTGATAGGTGCAGTCTTCATCGCTGGTAACTTAGCTAAAGCGTCCATCCATTCCTGTAGTCTCTTTGCCCTAGCTTCACCTGTCAATGGTATGTCTTTTAATTCAGGCTGTTTGGTTTCTATCTCTTTCAGATACCACGGTTTCTTTACTTTGTCCGGCAACACTTTACACAGCTTGTTAAAGACGTGCTGCCTATGAAGTTTCATAGGCGTCTGTGCAAATTCTAAAGAGTCTGTCATTCCATTGGTGTAGACTTTTAAGGCTACATCTTTGAAGGTTTCAGGCTTATGGTTCATGCCAGCTTGTTCGAACCAGCGTTCGTCGCTTGTTAGTTCTTTATACCAATCATCGAAGTTTTTCATAGTAGTTCCGATTTTATTAATGACCACAGAACACCATTCATCGACCTAAGTGTAATTAAAGCACTTGTTTTTTCGCTTATGAATTTAGCCACAGTTGACTTGTAAACCTTATCCGCTTCTGCAAATGTTTCATAACGTGCGAACTTCCTGGAGTCATAATTGCCATTTTTAAGATAACATACATCTACTTCATGCAGTTTTGATAGTTGCCTTGTCGCTTCCTCTGCTGTTAGCAAATTCAGTTTAATCCAAAATTCATTTATTTTATGCGTCCTGTCTTCGTCGATGTAGTCTAATACACCACGTTCCCTACAATCACCTTCGTTTACAACTTCATAAAATTTGAAAGGAGGTTTACCTTTTTGTGTTTCTACTATAAACATTCTGCTTCCGAGTCGGCGAGACATTAAAAATTGCGCCCATGTAGACCCACCTTTTTTGCATGCTAATGCTTCGGCTAATCTTGGTGAACCTGATACTTTTAAATCGAATACTGCCGTAAAAACACAGCCAGAATATGGCGTCCGGTATTCTACAAAAGTTTCATCTTCATTGGCTAACTGTTTTAATGAGCCGTTATCAATACCAACCATTGAATCTATATCCGTAAAGCAAATAGAAGGCGGTAATTTTCGGTGTGCTTCGCCAAATTCTGTGCCTTTACCATTCAGGCGTGGTCGTACTTCATTGTTCATTTAACCTAGCTTTTGATATGTTGACATTCTCAATATTCATTTCAATACCATCAAAAAAACATCCATGCTTTAGTGCTGCTATTCCTGTAGTACCAGCACCGCAGAACGGATCTAAAATGCTTTGGCCGGGAATACACATCTTGGATATAATGTCATACATACCGCTTATAGACTGTCCCCATTTGTGAAAGTCTTTATCGTTTCCGTCGCTCTTAAAAACATCACCGAATATTTTTCCTTTATATTCTCCCTTTCGGAAGATCAACAAGGGTTTCCAAGTTGTATTTACATTCACCTGCCTTAATGGTGTTGGCTGTCCTGGTGTTAGGTAACAAGCCGTCCAATAGTATTGAATATTCCTTGACATCATTTCATAGATTTCATCTAAATAAGATTGGCCACTCATTACAATTAAAAGCCCACCATCTTTTAACCATAGTTTTGAATAAATTGCAAGGTCTTCAAACAGTGGTAGAAACTCTTTAGGATATGGAGGATCAGTAATTACAAAGTCGTACTGCTTCTGCTGTTTCCACGTCCTGAAATCAGAATGATATACTTTCCATCTTTCACTAATTGGTATTAGTGCACCAGCTTTTGCAATGTCCGAACGTGCTTCATTGCGTTTACCTTCACTAACTTTCTTTTGTGCTTCAAATAAGGTGTGAACACCGTCCTTTACCTTTTCTAACTGTTCGTCTGGTAGTGATGCAATGTCCTGAGCGAGTTTGCTAGTTTTTTTATCCAAACCAATTTCAGCAAGTGTTGGTATACTGCTCGGCGGTTCCATTTTAGTACCACCGATATCTCTACCGTTGGCTCGTACACCTTGATTCTTAGGCATATCTTTTAACATTCTTC
>Ga0208454_1000475_pt1 | contig 23023 bp, 24 predicted proteins | sample EasRivMeERMZT100_FD_187530 | JGI IMG/M metagenome (GOLD analysis project Ga0208454, IMG submission 187530) | Soil microbial communities from meander-bound floodplain in the East River, Colorado, USA - East River MetaG ERMZT100 (SPAdes) (version 2) | ecosystem: Environmental > Terrestrial > Soil...
GCTCTGCCCTGCGAGCCAGCGACGAGCGGCAACGGAGCGTCGCAGGAGCGGCAGCGGCAGCGGCGCACTTTCTCACTCAACGCGGTTTCCACAACTCATCCTCGTGAAAATTTGGCCACCGAGCGGTGCATAGGCTGCGCTTGCTAGCGTGCGACCCGCCCCCCGTCGAGAGATGAGCGCGACACCGCAGGGGCGAACGGTGCCGCGCTCCAGGGAGAACGCACTAGCTCGTGGCGACCTTCAGCACCTTCAGCGCCTCGCGGTTGCGCACAATGCCGCCGAGCCGCGTTCGCACAAAGAACTTCACGAAGCCAACGCTCGTCACATGATCGAGCGTGATGCGCGTGCCGACGCGGTTAGCGACCGTGTAGCCTCGTTCCCAATTTCCAAACGCTATCGGAAATCGATTGCTCGACCAGCTCGGCATCGCCGAGGTCGTATAAGACCGGAAAGCCCAATAGCGTCGATGGCTGACCAGCGGCGAGGGACGGCTGCCATAGGTAGTCGCCGCCTCCACCACACCGCTAGGAACGGCGCGCCTTCCAGAGGCTCGCCGTTCCTACCCCACCATAGACGCTATGCCTTCCGCATGGCCAGCGAACAGCCCCGAGAATCGCCCGCGCCCTGCGAGGGCTACCACTACGTCGCCCGCTGCGCCTGCACACGAGACTTGCGCGGCGTTCCGCAACTACGTCGTCGGTCGAGCGTCGTGGCCGTGGCGCGAGGTTTGCTCGACATCGATGGGAGCGCCCCGACGCGCGGCAGGGAATCCACTCGCATGCCGCGTCGCACGCGCCACTATTTCCCAACGTCTGGAATTTTGTGACGCGTGGCTCAGGCAGGTCGCTGGCTGCAGGGAGATGATATACGCCAGTCTTGTTCGGTCGTCAGGGGACTTTTCGGTCGTAGACTTCAAAGTTGTGCGAACCAGATGCGTCTCGCCTTCTATAGTGACCAGGAGATCGCTGCGAACGCGCCGATCGATGAGCGCGTTCTACGACTTATCGGCGTGAGGCGCCCGCAGATCGGGTACGTGTCGTCGTCTCCCGATCCGGAACGGTCGTACTTTGAGCGAAAGCGGGCATATTACGAGCGTCTAGGAGCCGACCTGACGGTTTACTTGGACGCTACCTCTAGCGATCTGGACCGAGACCTTGGTGCGTTGGGTAGATGCGACGCAATTCACCTCACGGGCGGAAACACGTTTGCGTTTCTTCGCTGGTTGAAGGCTCGACGTATTCTCCAGATGCTTCGTGCGTACGCCACTGAAGATCGAGGCGTCGTTATCGGCACAAGCGCTGGCGCCATCCTGATGACTCCAACGGCAGAAACGGCTTTACTGTGCGGCGACACTCGCCCGCCAGGTGCGGTAGATGATGAAGCTCTCGGTCTCGTTGCCTTTCACTTCTGGCCGCACTATGTCCCGGGCGCGGAACGCGTCGCGTCGGTTCAATCGAGCATTCGGAAATTTCCTGCTCTTTACGCTTGCGGGGACGGCACCGGTATCGTTATCAGCGGCGCGCAAGTTGAGCTCTATGGCGCCGTGTCAATCGCACAACAACCGGTTGCAGCGGACGGTGATGGATTGAGTGCCAAGGCACGAGTGGCCCCGATCTGCGCGGAACGTGTTGGGCCGCGTCTACGCGATATTTTCGCGCTGGCCGGCCGCAGCCGACGGTGATCGATGAGTGCACCGGCCGTTACTCGTCGTCGAGTAGCTCGGCCAACCTCGCGCGCAACGACCGTATGTCGGCTTCCACGCCTGCCAATCGCTCGCTCGGCTTCAAGAACAATGGTTAGCGCCGGCCACCGAGCAACGAGCCGAGGATGCCGCGCATGAACGCCCGGCCGGCCTGCGAGCCCATCGTGCGAGCAGCGCTCTTGGTCATCGCCTCGATCAAGCCTTGAGATTGGCGCCCGCCACGCGGACCGCGGCGACCGAACAGGATGTCCTCTGCGAGGCTACCCTCGGTACTGGATTGCCCCGATGTCTTCGGCGCGGGAATGGAGTCCGTGGCACCGCGCTGCGAGCCAGGTTCCGCCACTCGCGCTTTAAGCTTTTCATACGCCGATTCGCGGTCGATGGCCTTCTCGTAGAAACCCGCCAACGGTGAGCTCGCCACGAGCCGAGAGCGTGCAGCCTCGTCGACGGGTCCGAGCTGGCTCCCAGGCGGCACAATGAGGGCCCGCTCCGTGACTCCCGGTCTCCCTTTCTCGTCGAGCAGCGACACGAGCGCCTCGCCGACGCCAAGCTCCGTGATCGCCTGTTCAGTCACGAACGCCGGGTTAGGGCGCATCGTCTCGGCCGCGGCTCTGACGGCCTTCTGGTCCCGCGGCGTGAACGCTCGAAGCGCATGTTGCACCCGATTGCCGAGCTGGCCGAGCACATCATCTGGAACATCGAGCGGATTCTGCGTAACGAAGTACACGCCGACGCCCTTCGAGCGGATCAGGCGCACAACCTGCTCGATCTTCTCGAGTAGCGCCTTCGGCGCATCGGTGAACAGCAGGTGCGCTTCATCAAAGAAGAACACGAGGCGGGGCTTGTCGGGATCGCCAACTTCCGGCAGCTGCTCGAACAACTCGGCGAGTAGCCACAGCAACAACGTGGCATAGAGCTTCGGCGAATTCATGAGCTGCTCGGCCGCTAGCACATTGACGACGCCTCTACCGTCCGCCGTTTGCAGAAAGTCCGCAATGTTCAGCATCGGCTCGCCGAAGAATTGCTCGGCGCCCTGCCCTTCCAGCACGAGCAAGCCGCGCTGAATAGCGCCGATCGAAGCCACGGACACGTTCCCGTACTCCGTCGTGAACTCTGCGGCGTGATTGCCCACGTGCTGCAGCATCGCGCGCAGGTCTTTGAGATCGAGCAACAGCAGTCCAGCGTCATCGGCGATCTTGAACGTGAGGTTCAAGACGCCGGCCTGCGTCTCGTTGAGATCGAGCAGTCTCGCCAACAGCAACGGGCCGAGATCCGACACGGTCGTCCGAATCGGGTGGCCCCGGCGGCCGAAGGCGTCCCAGAACACGACGGGGCAGGCTTCGTGCCGCAGCTCGAGCCCGAGCGTCGTGGCTCGCTCCGCGAACTTTTGATTGTTCCCGCCCGCCGCCGCGACCCCCGAGAGATCGCCTTTCACGTCGGCTAGGAACACCGGCACGCCCACGCGCGAGAATTGCTCAGCAAATGTTTGCAGCGTGACGGTCTTGCCTGTGCCCGTCGCACCGGTGATCAGGCCGTGGCGATTCGCGAGCGCAGCCAGCAAGAACAACTCGGTCGCGCCAGATTTGGCAATCAGCAGTGGCTGGGTCATGTGGAGTGCCCTCCGTCCGTTAGGTCTTCTTCTTGCGGCTCGCCCGTTTCTTTGGTGGTTTGTTCGCCGTGTTGGCCCACGCGAGCTCGACGGCGGCCCGCAGAGACTCCTCATCGACGAATTCAAGATTCGCTGTTGTCCATCCCTGCCGCCCCCAAGCGTTGTCGATCTCGATGAAGCCTTCGCCGTCGATGAGCACGAAGCGGCGCTGCTGCTCGACGGTAAGGTTCAAGTTCACGCTGTTCTTGGCATGCCAGACCGTGGCGAACGTTCCGCCTTTAGTGCGAAAGGCGTCGCTGCCGAAGTGCTCATACTCGCTAACACCCGGCAGAGCCGCCGCGAGCTCACAGACACGCTTCGTCGTCAGCATCGCGTCCTCATTACTCCGGAATATACAACACGGCCCAAACTACGGTAGCGTAAGCGCGGTTTCTCGCGGCCGATCGGGCCGCCGTCGGCAACAACTCATCGGGGGATTCGTCGCGATGGCGACCACATTGGCTAAGCCGCTGCCCAAACCCATGTCTGTTGGTATCTGGACAGTGGTCATCGGGCTCGGCACGTTTGCTCTTTGGGCCATCGCCATGAACCGCGGCGAGAGCATCAACGCCATGTGGTTCATCGTGGCGGCCGTTTGCGTGTACGCGCTCGGCTATCGGTTCTACAGCGCGTTCCTCGCGGCAAAGGTCTTTGCTCTCGACGCGACCCGGGCCACGCCCGCCGAGCGGTTCAGCGATGGGCGCGACTTCGTGCCGACCAACCGCTGGATCGTCTTCGGCCACCACTTCGCCGCCATCGCTGGGCCAGGCCCATTGATCGGCCCCACGCTGGCCGCACAGTTCGGCTACTTGCCCGGCACGCTGTGGATTCTCATCGGCGCAGTGCTCGGCGGCTGTGTTCAAGACTTCGTGGCGTTGTTCTGCTCAATACGCCGCGATGGTCGGTCGCTCGGACAAATGGCCCGCGATGAGCTCGGAGCGCTCGGCGGCGCTGTGGCGCTGATCGGCGTCATGGCAATCATGATCATCTTGATCGCGGTGCTCGGCCTCGTCGTTGTCAACGCCATGCGGCATAGCCCTTGGGCGACATCGACAGTTGCAGCCACGATTCCGATCGCTGTGCTCATCGGCCTATTCATGCGGCACCTGCGCCCGGGTCGGGTGCTCGAGGGTACGGCGATTGGCGTCGTCCTGTTGTTGCTCGCCGTGTTCGCCGGCGGTTGGGTCGACAAACACGAAACGCTGCGAGCCTGGTTCGACTACGACGCGCCCGCGCTGGCGTTGATGGTGATCCTGTATGGCTTCGCCGCCGCCGTGTTGCCGGTGTGGCTGCTGCTAGCGCCGCGCGACTATCTCTCCACCTTCATGAAGATCGGCACGATCATCGCCCTGGCCATCGCTATCATCATCCTGAACCCGGCAGTGAAGATGCCGGCCATCACCCAGTTCGTGGACGGGACCGGCCCGATCTTCGGCGGCAACGTCTTTCCGTTCGTCTTCATCACGATCGCCTGTGGCGCCATCTCCGGGTTCCACTCGCTAATCGCTTCCGGTACCACACCGAAGCTGCTCGCGAATGAACGCGACGCCCGATTCATCGGCTACGGCGCGATGGCGATGGAATCGTTCGTTGCCATCATGGCGATGGTGGCCGCCTGCGTGCTCGACCCGGGCGTCTACTTCGCCATCAATAGCCCGGCGGGCGTGGTCGGCGCACAAGCCGCCGATGCCGTCGCAACGATCAGCTCCTGGGGTTACCCCGTCACCGTCGAGCAGATGGAAGGCCTGGCACGCGAGATGGGCGAAGGCAGCTTGTTCGCCCGCACCGGAGGCGCTCCATCGTTGGCGGTCGGCATGGCGAGCATCTTCTCGAGTGCGTTCGGCGACACGCTGCTTGCCGTCTGGTACCACTTCGCGATCATGTTCGAGGCGCTGTTCATCCTGACGACGGTGGACGCCGGCACGCGCGTGGCCCGTTTCATGCTGCAGGACCTCATCGGCAACGTGGCGCCTTCGATGGGCCGCACGAGCTGGTATCCAAGCGTGCTCGTTTGCAGCGGTCTGGTCGTCGCCGGCTGGGGCTATTTCCTCTACATGGGCACGATCGATCCGCTCGGCGGGATCAACAGCCTCTGGCCGTTGTTCGGTATTGCCAATCAAATGCTGGCCGCGATTGCGCTTTGCGTGGCGACCACCGTGCTCGTGAAGTCGGGCAAAACGAGATTCGCGTGGGTCACAGCGCTACCACTGGTCTGGCTCGTCGCAGTAACGTCGACCGCAGCCTGGGAAAAGCTCTTCAGCCCAGATCTGCGCATCGGCTTCCTGTCCCATGCCAACGACCTCGCCGCACAACTGGCCGCCGGCTCCTTGACGGGTGTCGCGGCGCAGCAGGCGCCGCGCTTGATCTTCAACGACCGCCTCGACGCCGCATTGACGATGTTCTTCTTGATTACCGTGTGGGTGCTCGTCGTCGAGACGGCGCGGATCTGCTACGCCGCCTTGACGGGCCGGCGTGTTCCACCATCGGCCGAGACGCCGCACGTGCCGAGCCGCCTCGTGGAGGGTTGGGTCCGTGATTGAAGCCCTGCGTCGACTCTGGGCCACGCTGCGCGAACTAACGGGCGATGACGCCTACGAACGTTACATCGAGCACTGGCGCAGCCACCACGCCGGCCACGGCAGCGCACCGCTCGACCGTGCTGCGTTCTGCCGCGAGGAGCAACGCCGCAAGTGGGAGGGCGTGCGGCGCTGCTGTTGAGGTGCTTTGTCGTCCGCCTATCTGCGTAAACCGAGCTGGCGGTACAACGCGCGCTCGAACGAGTCGCACAGATCGAGGCAGGCCGGTGCGCAGAACGGGCTGAGCTGCATGAAGATCACTGCGGCAACTTCGGCGGCAGGATCGACCCAGAAGTAGGTATTGAATATTCCTGCCCAGCCGTAACTTCCCGCGGCCCGTCCATCTCGCCGATCTTGAGTCTCGAGCAGCACACCTAGACCAAACTTCTGCGTGCCATCCATGAAGGCAAAGTCCGCCGTACGTTCGGGTGCGGCCGTCGTTTGGCGCCGTGCAGCCAAAGCGCCAATCTGGTTGCTCACCATCTCGCGCACGGTCTCCGTCGCTAGGACCTGAAAAGATCCGGCGCGGCCGTCGTTCAGTAGCATGCGCAACAGCGCCAGGTAATCGTCGGCCGTCGAGTAGAGCCCGCCACCCCCGCGAGGCGGCTCCCCTTGGCGCTCGTTCGGCGTTACGTCAAATCCGCCGTTGGCCGCAGCGTGCAACGCTACGAGTCGCCCGCCCTCGGCCGGGACGTCGTAACCGGTGTCGACCATTCCCAAGGGACGGAGCAGCCGCTGCGTGAATAGCTCCGGCAGCGTGAAACCCGAAAGCGGCGTCACTAGCTGGCCGAGCACGTCGGTGCTGATGCCGTACTGGAAACGACTGCCAGGCTCATATAACAGAAACGGCGGGTTGTAGAACTCCGACTCCGAACCCGGGAGCGCCCGCAGCTCCGGATTGAGAAACCAATAACCAAACCCCGCCGTATGCGTGAGCAACTGACGCACCGTGATGTCGCTGGCCGCCGGCGACGTTTGATACCGCCCCGTGACCGGATCGAACGACCGCAGCGCTGGCGGCTGACGAAACTCCCGGTAGTAGCGCGCGAACGGCGCGTCGAGATCCACCAGGCCGAGGTCGCGCAATTGCAGCACCGCGATCGACGTCAGGACCTTCGTCATGGAGGCGATGCGGAACACGGCGTTCGGTTGCAATGCGCGCCGCGCGCTCACGTCGGCGAGGCCAAACGCTCCGCGGTAGATCATGCGCCGTCGATCGGTCGCTGCCGCCAGCACACCGGGCACAGCCCCCCCGGTCGTAGCAGCGCGCAATACGCCATCGATGTCCGACTTGTCCACGTTCAGTGGCAAATGGCGCCGACGTGCGCCGAGCGGAACGGCCGACAGTCGCGGTACTGCGTCAGGGCACCAACCGCGCGACGATGCGATAGGAGAACGACAGCTTCTCGCCCACCTGCAGCGCCCCCATCATGACGGTAAACGGCTGCATACCGAGATCGGCATGACTGAGCTCGAATTCGCCGCTCGCTTCAACGCGCTCGGCCTCGACGCTGACCTCGGTCGGCACCGTCAGGTCGACCGAGCGGCCCAGCAGCTCGACTCTGACTTTGAGCGTTTGGGCGCCCTGCCCGTCGATCGGACCCGTGCCGGTGATCCGAATCATCGGGAACTTCACGCCGTCCAACACGCGGTCGCTGAGCATGTTCTTGCGCGTCCCGGCGATGTCGTCCGGCGTCGGCACGCTCGCGAACTCTTCGCCGAGCCCGCTCCGCAAGGCCGGGTCGTCGACCGTGAGATCTGCGACCGGGATCATGATCTCGAACCTCGAGTTGGCGGGATTCGAGCCGTCCACGGTTACGTTGCCGTCGAGGGCGGCGGCCTTGATGACGTGGTTGTGACCGAGCCGAGCGAACGCGCCGGCCTTGTAGACGAGCCAATGAAAATCGGACGCACCCGGGTCGACTGCGTAGAGCGTATCCGCGGCCTGTGCCGCGAAGTTGCCGCACAGCAACCAGAGCAATACAGGCAAACCAATCGACGGGCGCATGCGCTCTTCCTAAGCCAGCCAGTAGCCGGCAGCCCGGAACATTGCTGTTACTTTACCACGCCCCACTCGGCGCTCCGCGCGAGCCCCGCCGGAAACGTCGGCAACGAAACGTTCGCGCGTCTCTCGGGCTGAATCTTTCCGCGGCCGCGCGGTCATAGCGTGCAACGGCGGCGGGGCTGTTGAACGCCCCCTTTCGGTGTTAACGTTGAAACAGGGCGTCTTTTGTCCACGTTAGGACGTAGAATTCGGCTCATGCCGCTCCGACTCACATATCGCTCCTGGCCGCGCTTGCTCGCTGCCACGATGTTGACTGGGTTGGCAGGTTGCGCGTCGGAAGTCATCGTCGAGTCCACCTTCCCCTCGCCGCTCGTCGAGCCGCTACCCGTGAACATGGGGATCATCATTCCCGACGAGCTGTACAACTACATCTACACCGAAGACGTCCCGAATCAGTCGCTGTGGACCATTGCGCTCGGCGATGCCAATGTGGCGATGCTCGAGCCACTGTTCCGTCGAATGTTTCGTGAAGCGCGGACCGTGACGGCCGTACCGCTCACCGGCAGCGACACGGATCTCGATGGAGTGATAGAGCCGACGCTGGAGAAATTCGAGTTCGACGTGCCGGTTGGGGAGCGCGATCAGTTCGTCGAGGTCTGGATGCAGTATCAACTCACTTTGTATGAGCCCGATGGCCGACCCATCTACCAATGGCCGGTTAGCGGGTACGGCAAATCCGAGCTCACCCGCAACCGCGAGGATGCGGTGCAGCGGGCCGCCGTCGTCGCCATGCGCGAGGTCGGCGCCACCATTTCAACCAAGTTCGCCGAACAGCCTCAGGTCAAAGACTGGCTAGGGGAGAAGGAAAATGGCACGACAGCCGCGAGCGGACCGCAGGCAGCTGCGGGAATACCAAATGAAGCGCCAAACGCCGAGTAGCATGAATCGCCTCCACATCATGGCGCTCGCAGTGACGATGCCGTTGCTCGCCGCCTGCGGCGTGACCTCTAGGATGGAGCCTTACAAGCAATCCGATGCCGTGATCAACGAGGGCGAGCACGTCGTCATCCTCGCCCGCAAACAGCACGCCAATCACGAGACCGAAGAAGACTTCGTGGAATGCATCAGCGATGCGCTGGCAAAAGGTTCCACTGGCCTCGACGTCCACGCGTCGAAGGAGTTCGAAGACAAGATGTACCCCTGGTTCGAGCCATCAACCGCACCGTTGAGCACCGAAGACTTGACGCGGTTGCTCGCGCGACCCGGTGTCTTGGAACAAGTCCGTACCACGGGCGTGCGCTATTTGGTCTGGCTCGACGGCTCCACCGACCGCGTCGCGAGCGGAGGCGGCATCACGTGCGCGGCCGGCGTCGGCGGCGCGGGCTGTATGGGGCTCGCCTGGTGGGAAGACGATTCGCGGTACGATGCCACCGTCTGGGACATTCAGGACAGCGAGTCCGAGGGGACCATTCACGCGGACTTCAAGGGAAGGTCCGTCATGCCGGCCATCATTATCCCGATACCTTTGATCGCCCGCCCGCAAGCCCATGCCTGTCGGGGTCTCACGGATCAGCTGAAACAGTTCCTCACGTCACCGCAAGGCTACGGCGGCCCTGCAGCACCCGACGTCGGCTGAGAGGCGCGTCCAGCTGCAGCGCGATTCTGAGTCGCGCGACCCCCAATCTGCCGAGTCCGTCGCGACACGCGGCAGGCGGAATTCCTTAGACTGCACCCTGAATTCGGCACTGGAGCCGGCTCGGCCTATGCCAGCCGCGACCGATGAACGACCGCCGCGACTTGGAGCTCGTGCTCGACTCGGGGACGCCGCTCGTGGTCATCGAGACCACGGATGAGGGGCGCGTTCTCGATCTGCTGACGACGTTGGCGCTGGCGCGCACGGCTAACACGTATCGCCCGCTATTCCGGTGGTCGATCACCGATGGCCTGCAGCGCCTGGATCTGGCGCTCGAGGCACAGCGACACAACGCCGAGCCTGAAGACGTCCTGCGCCACATCCGCTCCGTGGACAAGCCTGGTGTATACGCCCTGCTCGACTTTCACCCGTTTCTCGCCGAGCCGGTCCACGTCCGCCTACTCAAAGACATTGCACTTGCCGCGCGCGCAGCGAAAGTCACGCTGCTGCTGATCGGGCACCGGATCGACTTGCCGCAGGAACTGGCTAGCTTCAGTGCGCGCTTTGCCCTGCGCATGCCTGAGGCGGCTGAGCGGCGAGCGATCGTCGACCGCTGCTTGGACGAATATGGCGCGGACACTGGCAAGCAGGTGCGGGTAGATCCAACCGCGCTCGAGCTATTGGTGCAGAACTTGGGCGGGCTCACGCACGCCGACACGGAGCGACTGGCGCGCAATGCCATCGGCGATGACGGCGCCGTCACCGCCCACGACATACCGGCTGTCATGCAAGCAAAGTATCAGTTGCTCAACCGGGGCGGCGTGCTCACCTTCGAGTACGAAACGGCTCGGCTCGACGAGCTTGCCGGCTTCCGGCGACTCAAAACGTGGCTTCAGCAACGCCGAGCCGCATTTGGCGGCAACCGGCCGGCGGGGCTCGATGCGCCAAAGGGCATGCTGTTGATCGGGGTTCAGGGCTGCGGCAAGAGCCTCGCGGCCAAAGCAGCGGCTAGCGCCTTCGGCTTGCCGCTGTTGCGCCTCGACTTCGGCGCCCTCTACAACAAATACCACGGTGAAACGGAGCGTAACCTGCGGGAGTCGCTCCGGACGGCGGAGGTCATGGGTCCCTGCGTCCTGTGGCTCGATGAAATCGAGAAGGGACTCGCGACCGGGAATGACGAAAGCGGCACCGCGCGCCGAGTGCTGGGGGGGCTGCTCACATGGATGGCGGAGCGCAAAACTCCGGTGTTCCTCGTCGCTACGGCTAACGATGTCGGCGAGTTGCCGCCGGAGTTGGTCCGTAAGGGCCGATTCGACGAGATCTTCTTCGTCGATCTACCACCGCCGTCGAGCCGCGCAGAGATTTTGACAATACATCTGCGTAAACGCGGGATAGCCCCGGAAGGCCTCAACCTGGCCGACCTCGTAGCGGCAACGGATGGCTTCTCCGGTGCCGAGATCGAGCAAGGCATCGTGGCGGCTCTGTACACGGCGCACGCCTTGGGCCACGAGCCCGAGCAAAGGCACTTACTGAGTGAGTTCCGGCAGACGCGCCCCCTCTCCGTATTGATGGCGGAACGGGTCACCGCATTACGCGCTTGGGCCAAGGGCCGTACGGTCGCCGCGGAGTAGTGGACCGACTAGCATGAACGCACCAAACCACCTAACGTATTAGTGAAAAATAGCCCATAAGGCCCTGAAATGGCGAATGATCCTAGCGACGATCCGGGACTCGACGATGACCACACGGATGAGTTCCCGGCTCTGCCCGGGACGGTGGTTCACGACGCGGAAGATCCGCGCGCGTTAGCCGCCGAGTACCTCGAGGACACGGGTGAGCACCCGATTCGCTACGAGGGATTGGCGGCGGCGGAGCCCGCCGATGTCGAGAGGTTGAGAAACGACCTGGTGGCCCGCGACGCGAAAATCGCGGCCCTCGAGGCAGACATTGCCACGCTCTCGGCTGGCTCGGCCGAGATCGAGCGACACGTAACGGCCAAGGACCTGCACATCGAGGAACTGCAGCAAGCGTTGACCAAGCTGCGCGAGTCGCTGGCGGAGCACGGCGCAGCCGAAAAGCTCCTTACCACCAAGCTCGCAGACCGCGAGGCCGAGCTCAACCGCGCGCGCGACGAACTCGAAGACCTGCGGCAGGCGACGACCGAGCGCACGTCCGAGCTCGAGCGGCTGCAGGACACCACGCATGCCGGCCGCGAGGAAACTGCCGGACTCCGCGAGCACGTTGCCCACGCGGCAGTCAGCCGTGACTCCGATGAGCCACAGACGCTGCGGGAAAGGATCGCCACGCTCGCCTCCTATATCGCGAGTATCGCGAGCCGTCACGGCTGGTGGAAAAAAATCGAGCCACGCACGGGGCGTCCCTTCACGAGCGTCGCCGACCTCCAGCGGGAGATCGCGGAACAGAGCAAATGGCAGCAACAGGCGGAAACGCTGGCGGAGCGTGAGACGAAGCGCGCCATGGCGCTGCGCGCCGACCTGATCGAGCAAGCACGGCTCGTCGAAACGCTGCGCCGTGAGCTGGCAGCCGCGCGCGCCGCCGATACCGATCCGTCAGGGGCGCTGACCGCCGGACTCAGGACGGAGCTTGAGGCCGCGCGCGCGGCGGCAGAGCAGGCCACCACCGAGCTCGCAGCGGCACGCGAGGCATTGGCAGCGGCGCTGGCTGAACGCGACGCAGGCGACACGCAGCAAACTGCCGCTGAGACCCGCACGTCAAGCGAACAGGCGGGCCCTCAGCCCCTCCCCGGCGATGCCGCAGCGCCGCCGCCCCCTCCACCGGCATTCGAGGTCATCGGCCAACTCGAAGCCGAAGTCGAGCATAAGCGCCAACAGGTCAGCGCCCAACACGCGGAGCTACGAGAGCGCGACCAGCGTCTCGCGGCGACGGAGCAACGGCTCTCCGCCAGCCGGCTCGACCTCAGCAACGCGCGTACGGAGTTCGAGCAGGTGCGAGCGGATTTCGCACGTCTAGAGCGCGCGTTGATAGAGAAGGACCGCGCAATCGAAGCGCGCGATGCGCGAATCGCGACACTGCAAGACGAGATAGATCAGCGCCTCGCCGCCATGCAAAAGCGGAACGCCATGGATGGGTCTCTCCACGGACTCGAGCCGAAGCGGTCCGAGCGGCTGCGGCGCACGGAATCGCAACCCGCGGACCGCACCAACACACCACCAACGTTGGTGTGTCTCACTGGAGAGGCACCCAAACAGGTCGTGCTGACCAAGAAGGCGATCGTCATCGGCCGCGGCTCACACTGCGACGTGCAAGTCCTCACGCACTTCGTGAGCCGTGAGCACGCGCGAATCACAGTGGACGGGGGGAGCGCAATCATCGAGGACCTGGGTAGCACGAACGGGGTGTTCGTCAATTCGGTGCGAATCGACCGCGGAGAGCTGCGACACGGAGACCTGATCACCGTTGGCGAGACACAGTTTCGCTTTCTCGAATCGATGGCACACTAGCGTCCTTGGAAACGGAACGACGCATGCACGACTACCCGTGGAGGCGCGAGCTCGTCATGGCTGCTGCTAGTTTCGGCGTCGGCCTGTTTATTCTCCCCTTGGCCATCTACGCCGTGGGTAAACAGATCTTCGGCGACTACTCGCCGGATGGTGGCCTGATGGCGCTCGCCGAACACATCTGGTCGGATCTTCTCGTGCTTGAGCCCAGTGCGTGGATTCTCGTGCTGAGCCCTTACCTGGTTCTGCAGCTGGGCCGCCTCGCACGACGGTTGTGGCGCGTACAGGTGTGATGCCAGTCACAACTCCACGCGCTAAACCTTAGCCCAGCGCGGTTCGTCTGTTATCGTTTCCCACCCTGGGTCGCATCCCGCTGCGAGATGATGGCTGGCACCTCATTTCGAATGCGCTGGGCGACGGTCCACGAACGGCTGATCATGCTGAAATGGCTCAAACATTGGTTGGGTTGGGACTCAGGTTCGAGTCTGTTCAACTTCGGCGACTTGCGCGCTAAGCCGCCATCGCGACCGCTGCCAACCACCACGCAACGGGGCCCCAACAACACCGGGCCAAAGCCGCCAGCCACCCAGCCCGCACCGGCCGTACGTCCCCAACCGAAGGACCGGAACCCCATGGACGTTCTCGATAACCCCCAGCTCACACTGGACGCGCCGCCCGAAGACGGCTTTGACCCCTACAACACGGGCGCATTCAACCGCAGCGCCTCATGGGATAAGATCAGCCGACAGCGTAAGCCCTAAGGGTCGGCGATCCGGTTCGGGCCTTTGGTGGCATCAGCGCGGCCAATGAAACCATGCCACCAGCGCGATGCCGACGAGTAGCGCCACGATCGCAACGTGGCGCCACACGGTCTGGCGCAGCTGCCCGTAGAAACTTGCCCCAGCCACGGCGGTCAATCCGCTGAACATGGCGGCGTTGATCAGCAATTGCGGCAACTCGCTCGCGAGGCGTGGATGCTCCGGGCGTAACACGCTGAACACGACCGTGACGCCAAGGAGCGCGAAGCTGATTGCGGCGCTGCTGCCCAGCACAAACCCAAGCACTACGACCGAAGGACGCATGTCCGTGGCACCATAATAGCGGCGAGACCGTGCCGCTCACCGTCGTGATTCTTATCGGGTTTTCGGGTCAATGGGCTTGATTCAACGGGCCAAGGGTCGGAAACTTAACAGACAAGCGACCCACGTCGCCACGGACCCCAAGGAGGACTCGTGAGGGATTTGCTCGGCCGGTTCTGCACCGGTGCCATTGCTCTGTCGGCCAGCCTCGTTTGTTTGGCGGCCGTCGAGCCGTTGCCTCCACTGCAGCTGGCACCGAAACATCCGGCGATCAGCAGCAACGTGGCAAAGCTCATTGAAGAGCTGCACTACTCGCTGCCGCACCTCGACAACTCGTTGTCCTCGGCGATTCTGGATCGCTACCTCGATACGCTCGACGGCAATCGCATGTACTTCACGGCGAGCGACATCGCCAGCTTCAACCGACTTCGTTACGAGCTCGACGACCGAACTCGCACGGGCGATCTGCAACCCGTCTTCGACATCTTCAATCTATTTCGCCAACGCGCCGGCGAACGTGTGGATTACGCCGTGAGCCTTCTCGGCGTAGCGCCTGACTATGCCATCGACGAATCCTACCGCTGGGATCGAAGCGAGCTTCCCTGGCCGGTATCCGCAACCGAGATCGACGAGGTGTGGCGCCAGAACGTCAAGAGCGACGGCTTGCGGTTGATGCTGACTGGCAAGACTTGGCCGGAAACGGCCGACCTTCTCAAAGAGCGTTACGAGCGCTCCTATAAGCGCATCACTCAGCTCACCCCTGACGACGTGTTCGAGACATACATGAACGCCGTCGCGCACAACATGGACCCTCACTCGAGCTACCTCTCGCCACGCCAGAGCGAGGAGTACCGCATCCAGATGAGCTTGTCCTACGACGGCATCGGCGCTTCCCTGCAGCTCGAAGACGACTACGTCAAAGTCATCAATATCATTCCGGGTGGGCCGGCACAGCTTGACGGCCAGCTCAAGCCCGAGGATCGGATCACGGCGGTCGGCGACGACGGCGCCGAACCCGTCGACGTCATCGGCTGGCGCCTCGACGACGTAGTCCAAAAGATTCGCGGCCCCGGCGGCACGCGAGTCCGACTGCAGGTACTACCTGCCGGCGCCGCCCCCGGCTCGCCCGAAAAGGTCATCGAGCTCGTGCGCGACAAAATCAAGCTCGAGGAGCAGGCGGCTAAAAAGTCTCTGCTCGAGATACCGATGGATGGCCAGACATACCGCATCGGCGTGATCAACGTTCCGAGCTTCTATCAGGACTTCGCAGCACGCAGCCGCGGTGACGAGGACTATACGAGCACGTCTCGCGACGTAAGCCGCTTGATCGCGGAATTCAAAGCCGAAGGAGGAATCGACGGCCTCGTCATGGATCTGCGGGCCAACGGTGGCGGACACCTATCGGAAGCCACCGAGCTCAGCGGACTCTTCATTGAGCGCGGGCCTGTAGTGCAGCTACGCGAGACGCGCGGCAACATCCAAGTCCTCGATGACCCGAGCCCCGCTGCCGTCTATGACGGCCCGCTCGCCGTGCTCGTGGATCGCTACAGTGCTAGTGCTTCGGAGATTTTTGCAGCGGCTATTCAGGATTACGATCGCGGCGTCATCATCGGCCAGCAGACCTTCGGCAAGGGTTCGGTGCAGAACCTGTTTCCGCTCGACCGCCTGATGCGCGGTACCGACAACGGGCAGCTCACGCTGACGATTGGCAAGTACTACCGTGTGACAGGCGAAAGCACACAGCACCGCGGTGTGATTCCCGATATCGAGTTGCCGTCGATGGTGGACACAGCCACCGTGGGCGAAAGCACACGTGACACGGCGCTGCCCTGGGATCGCATTCAGCCCACGCGCTTCCGCGCCGATCCGGAGCTCGCGACGCAGCTCGACGAGCTGCGCACGCATCAGACGGCTCGTGCCGCAAACGATCCGGAGTTCAGCTATTTGCTGAGCGACATCGCCGCGTTTCAAGAGATCAACGGGCAAAAGAGCGTGTCGTTGAACCTGGAGAAGCGTAAGGCGGAGAACAAGAGTCTCGAGGAGGGCCGGCTGGCTCGCGAAAACGCGCACCGCGCAGCGCTCGGACTTGAGCCGCTAGCCAGCATCGATGACCTTGCATCAGCCGAGCTTCCAGAGGCCATTCTGCTGCGCCAGGCAGCGCGGGTGGTAGCGGAGGTCGCCGAGCGCGAGAATCCGCGGCGGCGGCAATTGGTGAGCGGCGCCGACGGCGTCCGCAATCCGGCGCCAGCCGAATAGTGTCAGCGCATCACCGTGCTCAGGTCCCAATAGTTGTCGGCGACGACGTTGGCGCGCAGCGGTGCATCGCTCGCGCGGCGCGACAGATCGGCGCCGCTGGCTTCCGCGCCAGGATTGCGGCTAATTAGCTGCACTGACTCGACACTCGGCACAGAATCCGAATCGTTCCGGTATTCGATTTCCGTGAGAAGCAGGTCGGTTCGCCGTTTGACTTGATCGGCAAGGGCCTTCTGCTGTTTGAGCTCGTCGAGCTTCTCGCGAATTCTTTCGACCATTCGATCGCAGTCACGACGATCGCCGAACTTCATGTCGCCGACGGCACGCTCGGTCGATGTCTTGGCGAGCGACGCGAGATCGTGCTCGGAAAAGTGGACCACGAGATGCTGAGCGAGCGCCACGATTGCAGTGTTGATCAGCCGCCGACTCTCGAGCGATAACGCTTCCGGCTCCGGTAGCGGCTCACCTTGAATTTTCTCGGCAAGCCCGCGAAGCTCTTCGAGTCTTTCATCGAGCATCGCTCGGCCGTTCTGCAGCCCCCCGATCTGCCGTTTGAGGCTTGTCCCCCGGAACAGCCGAAATATTCGGTTCATTCCCTCGAGTTGCTGGACCAGCCGCGACTCCTCTTGGGTGACACTTTCGCGTTTCTCCGCCAGTCCGGCGAGCTTCTCGTTGATCGCGTCGAGCCGGCGTTTGCACTTGGCCGTCTCCGCCTCCTGCAGCTGGCTGCGTTCACGCCGCTCGCGCTGTGTTTGCAACTCGTTGCCAAATTGCTCGAGACGTTGCGCCCCGACTCGCCACAGATGACGAAGCTGGAAGTACACCATGGCATTTGCCGCAGCGAGGGGGTTGGTCAAGAGCCGCTCGAGGCCTTCGAGCTGCTCTTGGGCACGAACGATGGCGCCCTCCTGCTCTTTGAGCTTGTCCATGAGCTCGAAACGCTCGCGGCGTAAGGCCTTGAGCTCACGTTTCACACCGGCACGATTCCAGTACAACCGAAGCAGCTGGTCCGTGGGTGGCTCGGCCTGTCGTTCCAGGAGCGCCCCTAGCATCGACTGCCCGGTATTCTGTAACACGAGTTCACTGCATAAATATAGCTTCCGGCCACGGTAGAAACCGTGACTCATAGCAAAGATCAGACTTGCTACAGAAGAGTCAGCTCAGGGGGCGCCCGCTGCGGTTCAGGCTGTGACCTACGTCAAACAAGTAGTCCAGCCACTTGTTGAGCATCATGTTCACGCGCCACCGACGATCGAGCTCGGCACCGCTGCCGCCCGCGAGTTCCCGCAATTTGTGGTGGCAATGGCGATCACGACCGCTAACGGCCTCGACGAGCCGAGCGTCGTGATAGATGCGCAGAATGAGATCCGGATCTGGCACAACGGCACCATCCGCCTCGTGGAACCAGTACGTCAGTCTCAGCGTCGTGGTATAGGCCTCGCGACGCAGGATGTCGGCGTGCAAATCGCTATCCCGGGGTGATCCCGACACCATCGAAGATCCCGTCCAGTCGAAGGCCGTCGTCAACTGATCGAGCTTGATGTAGTTGCTCTCGTACAGAGTCATCAACCCGGTAAACGTACCGGGTCGATACACGCACTGCGGAACGATGAGGCTGTCGACGAGCATGCGCACTACACTGTCGCAAAAACGGCCATGTGGCAACTTTGCTTCATGGCTTCTTCATCACCAGTCCGAACGGCGCTTACGACGCAAACTCGGCGCGATCAAACCAATCACGACCCCGCCTAACAACACCGCAGCGCCCACAACGAACCAACTCTGACTGTTCTTACCAGCGAGATCTGCGTTCGCGGCTGTGAGCTCCTCCACCTCGCGATCGCGCTGGATCAAACGCTGTCGCAGGCTCTCGTTCTGTTCTGTGATCTGGACGACGTTGGCCGCCGACGTACGTATCTCGTTGAGCTCTTGGCTCACTTGCGTGTGGCTCGCACGCGTGTTGTCGAGCTCCGCCTGCGCAGTGGCAAGGTCGGCCGACAGGCTCGTCGTCTGTCGTTCCAGCTCCCCGACGCGCGAACGAGCGGAAGCCAGGTTGCGCTCTGCCGTGGCGAGTCGATCGCGCGCGATCGGCTCCGCCGTCAGAAACCTCGTCAGTATCCAGCCCTCGGTGCCCTGATCGAGAACCTTGACCCTGGAATAGCCGGCTGCATCGTCCTGCTCCAGCACCTGCACTGCCTCACCGGCCTCGAGATTGCGGAGAATCAGGTACTCGGTGCTCGGACCTCTGCGCAACTCAACGATCGCTCGATCGGAAACGTAGCGCGTCTGGGCGTTCGCAGCACCCGCAAGGCACAACAGAGCAAGACCTATCCAGCGAACCGTCATCACGACCCCAGTAATCGCAATTATCTGCGCGAGACTAGCCTATCCAAGGGACGTTGAAAACCGGGGTTCGCGCGTTTTTGTGCGCTGCTCTGCAAGTTGATTACCGCTTGAACAGGTGCTCGCGATAAAAGCGCAATTCCCGAATGGAGTCGTGGATGTCGGCCAAGGCCAGATGAACCGACTTCTTCTCGAAGCGCTCACCGACTTCAGGCAACCAAAGCTTGGCAAGAATTTTCAGCGTCGATACGTCGAGGTTGCGATAGTGAAAAAACGCCGCGAGCTCTGGCATGTGCTTGATGAGGAAACGACGATCCTGGCAGATACTGTTGCCACAGATCGGTGAAACGCCTTGATCGACGTGCTGGCGAATGAACTTCAGAGTCGCCTGCTCCGCCTCTGGTTCCCTGACCCAACTGGCGCGCACGCGTTCGGTCAACCCCGACGTCGCGTGTTGCCGCGTATTCCACTCGTCCATTGCGGCGAGCACGTCGTCGGTCTGATGGATGGCGAAAACGGGACCTTCACCTAGAACGGTCAACTCCTTGTCGGTGATCACGGTTGCGATCTCGATGATGCGATCCCGATCGGGATTTAAGCCCGTCATCTCCAGATCGATCCAGATCAGATTCTCTTTGCTGCTCAAAACAACGTTCTCCGTGACAAGGACGCTCCCTGCAACACCTCAGCCCAACGTACCCTTGAGCTGTCGGCCACCGAGAACGTGCAGGTGGGCGTGAAAGACGATCTGCCCGCCTTCTCGATTGACGTTCATGACCACGCGATATCCCGGCAAACTGTGCTCGCCGGCGAGGCGCTTGGCTGCCAACAACAAGCTGCCGACCAGATCTGTTTGCTCCGGTGTGAAATCGTTAAGCGTGGCCACATGGATCTTCGGAATCACCAAGCAGTGGAATGGCGCCTGCGGATGAATGTCCTTGAAGGCCAGAATCGTGTCGTCTTCGTAGAGGCGCTCAGCTGGCAATTCGCCAGCCACGATCTTGCAGAACAGGCAGCTCGGATCGGTTCTTATGGGCTCCATCGCTCGTCTCCTCACGCGCCGGTGGACTCGATGTCTCGTCGGCCGCTCAGTGCGCGGGCTAGTGTGCCACCATCGATGAACTCGAGCTCTCCGCCGACAGGCACACCGTAGGCAATCCGGCTGGCACGTAATCCGTGCTTGTGCGCCAGTGCAGCCACGAGATGAGCCGTGGCGTCGCCTTCCACCGTGACGCTCGTAGCGAGCACCACCTCGGCGAAACGCTCGTCCTTGAAACGCCGCTCGAGCAGCTCAAGGCCTAGCTCCGAGGGTCCGATGCCATCGATCGGCGACAAGTGGCCCATGAGCACGAAGTACCTGCCGCGATAGGCGCCAGATTGCTCGATCGCCAAAAGATCAGCAGGCGTCTCGACCACGCAAAGCTGCGCCGCATCGCGCTTGTCGCTCACGCAGAATCGACAGACTCGCTCCTCGGTCAACGTTCGGCAGCTCTCGCAGTTGCGAATCCCGCGCATGGCTCGGTCGAGCACGTTCGACAATCGATCGCCGCCTTCGCGATCCTTGTCGAGCAAATGGAACGCCATCCTCTGGGCGGACTTCGAGCCTACACCCGGCAAGCACTGGAGCGCTTGAATGAGCTGGTTCAGCAGCGGCGAATAGACGTCGGTCACTTCGTTAGAACGGCAATTTTAGGCCACCGGGCAGCGCCAACCCGCCGGTTACGGACGAAAGCTTCTGTTGGACAGCCTGCTCCGCTTTGCGGTTGGCGTCGTTGAACGCGGCCGCAACGAGGTCTTCGAGCATCTCCTTTTCCTCACGCAGCAAGGCCTCCTCGATCATCACACGCCGCACTTCGTACTTGCAGGTGATGATCACTTTCACCATTCCGCCGCCAGCCACTCCTTCCACTTCGGTGGCGGCTAACTCGTCTTGGGCCTTCTGCATGTTGGCCTGCATCTGTTGAGCTTGGCGCATCAGTTGGCTCAGGCCCTTCATACTTCACCTCGTGGTCTCATGAGTCTTCAGTCTCGCTCATCGGGTCGATCGAATGCTGTCTGCCTCTAGAGTGGCTTCGAAGGCCGCCTGCACCGCTTTGACGTTCGGGTCACCCTCGATCGACACACGAGCCTCTCGCATACGCTCGTTTTCGTTGGCCTTACGTAGCTCTGCGGGCGTCGGCCGTAGCGGCTTACCAGTCGTGATGGTCAAACGCAGGTCGCGCCCGTACTGCTCTCTCAGCGCCCCCTCGAGTCGGGCACGCAGCTGTTGGGTATTGAGATGCTCTTTGTCGGGCGCTAGCACCAGCTGCCATGCCCCACCACTATTCGACAGCATGTCGCAATTATCCGCGAGCTGCCGCGCAGGCCCCCGCAGGTCGAGATTCTGCAACACGTTCGCCCAGTTTCCACCGGCTGTTCCCTCCGCAGGGCCGCGTCCCTGCGGCGACACCGCCGCGGACTCGCCGTTGTCGCCCGACGGCGCTGCGCTCGGCGCGCTGCCGGGGGCGGGACCGACACGCGCCGCCGGACGAAGCACCGCGGCCTCGACGCGACCGGGCACGGTGCCCGCAGCCCGCGGCGAATCGGCTTCGCTCGCCGGCCGAAACGCTAGCATACGCAATAGCGTCATCTCGAACGCCATGCGCGGATCGCGACAGATCGGCAAATCGCGCCGCCCGTGCAAGGCAATCTGATAGTAGAGCTGTGCGTCTTCCGGCGTGAGCTGCGCGGCGAGCGGCGTTAACCCGGCGAACTCGTCGTCGTCGGAACGCCCCCCCACGAGCTGCAGCACGGCGATTCGTTGGAGCGCAGCCAGCAGGTCATCGAGCACGGTGCCATAATCGGGCGCTCGCTCATCGAGCTGCTCGACCTCTCCCAGCAACGCGGCGCCGTCCTGGCGAACCAGGGCCTCCAGCATTCGCTGCACATGGCCACGATCGATGTTGCCGAGCATGGTCGCAATCAGCTCGCCCTCCACCTTCCCCGCACCGAACGCCACTCCTTGGTCGAGGAGGCTCAACGCGTCGCGCATGCTGCCGTCGGCCGCGCGCGCAATGGCTTTCAGACCTGCCGTGTCGGCCGGAATATTCTCGGCCGAACAGATTCGCTCGAGCTGCGACTGGATCTGGGCCACGGTGAAACGCTTGAGATTGAACTGCAAGCACCGCGACAGCACGGTCACCGGCAATTTCTGCGGATCCGTCGTAGCGAGCAGAAACTTGACGTGCGGCGGCGGCTCTTCAAGCGTCTTCAACAACGCATTGAAGGAGTGATTCGACAACATGTGCACCTCGTCGATGAGATACACCTTGAACCTGCCGCGAGTCGGCGCGTACTGCACGTTGTCGAGCAACTCACGCGTATCGTCGACGCGAGTCCGCGAGGCGGCGTCCACCTCGATGAGGTCGACGAATCGGCCCTCGTCGATCGCTGTGCAAGACGAACAAACGCCGCACGGTTCGGCCACGATTCCCGTCTCGCAGTTGAGCGCTTTGGCGAGCAGCCGCGCGACCGTGGTCTTGCCGACACCGCGCGTCCCGGTGAACAGATAGGCGTGATGGAGGCGGTTATCGGCCAATGAGTTGGCGAGCGCCTGGACAACGTGCGGCTGCCCGACCAGCTGCTCGAACCGTCGCGGCCGCCACTTTAGCGCCAGAACCGTATAACTCACGTCTGCTCATACTCCCAAGAAAATCGAGGTCCGCGCCAGCCCGACCCCGGCACCCAACCGGGCTGCTACCGCTGCTCCCTTCCGGGCCTGACGGGGTTTACAGCTGGTTGTCGCGGGGGAACCGACGCGGACCGCCGCTACTTTACCAGCCCCACCTCTGACGCGCGATTCGCCCCCCGACGAGTTTGAAAGAGCCACGAATTCTGGCTACGCTGCCGGCCCCGGCTCCGCTGTGAGCCGGCGCCAGTATGCGGAGAGGTGGCCGAGCGGTTGAAGGCGCACGCCTGGAAAGTGTGTATACGCCCAAAAAGCGTATCGAGGGTTCGAATCCCTCCCTCTCCGCCACTAACCAATTGTTTTGTCTACGTAGTTACATCTGGCGAAACAGATGGAGATACGCGCGGCTTACAGGTAGCACTTCGGAACGGCCTTTCAGGTGACGATCCGCAGTCTCGTTGGCGCGGCGCTTTACGTGCGTGATCGCGCGCAGGTTGACGACGACCGAGCGGTGTACCTGCGCGAAGCGCGAGGCATCGAGCTGTGGCAGGAGCTCTTTGAGCGGCGTCCGAATGATCGCTTCGCGCGCCTCGCCCGAATCGTCGCGCCACGCGATTAGTGTGTACTTGTCCTCGGAG
>Ga0208454_1000478_pt1 | contig 22936 bp, 35 predicted proteins | sample EasRivMeERMZT100_FD_187530 | JGI IMG/M metagenome (GOLD analysis project Ga0208454, IMG submission 187530) | Soil microbial communities from meander-bound floodplain in the East River, Colorado, USA - East River MetaG ERMZT100 (SPAdes) (version 2) | ecosystem: Environmental > Terrestrial > Soil...
CAGGAACAACGGCCTTGTCGGGTCGTGCTCGAGGTCGGGCACGATGTGGTCGGCGCCGAAGCCCTCGTAGACCGGGAGACCCGGCCGCATCTGGAGCGCATAGGCGAGGGCGTTCGGGGCGTCGATCTTGCCGGTCGGGTAGTTCAGGAGCTGCTCGGTGAGGGCGGGGAGCGGCTGGGCGAATTCGCACTCGCGGGCCGCGAAGAAGGGCTGGAGACCCCGAATGAAGTCGAGCTTGCCGCGCGGGGCGCGGACGCCGCGTACGGGTAAATACGTACCGCGCCGGACCATCTCATGGCGGAGAGGCTGTAAGAGGAACTGCTCTAAGCCATCCAATTCCACCCCGACCCAGACCGGGTCGTACCGCTCGGCAATATCGAAGGCCAAAGCGACGATTTCGTCGGGGAGGAGGAATTGTGCGTCCGCCGCCCACACCACCAATCGGTTGCTGATCCACGACCAGACGGCCCAGCCGGTCGTGGCGGACGTGCTCCCCACCGTGCGGGCCGGGTCGATCATCGCGTAGCACGCCTGCCAGGTCCGCTCGCGCGGGGCGACGCGGATCATTTCCCGGCTGAAAATCCGGTCGGACTCGCTGAACGCCCGGCACAGCATCTCGCGTTCCCAGACCGCCAATTCGCCGACCCGCTCGTAGCCCTGCCGCTCCCGGTCGATTTTCGCCAGCGGCCAGACTTCGGGCCAGCTGGCCTTCCGCTTGCCATCCTCCCCCAGATACTCCACCGGGTAGGTCTGGCACGGCCAGCCCCATTCTTTCTCCAGTTTGACCGGCAGGCTCTCGGCGTCCATCGGCGTGGCGCGGATGCGGACCTTGCGGTTGGGGGCACAGGCCGGCAGCAGTTCGGAGAGGAACCAGCGCAGCGTTTTTCGCCGCTGGTCGGGTGTCTGGACGCTGTCCGGGCTTTCCACGTCATCGACGAAGATGAAATCGGGCCGGTGGTCGAGGTGCTTGATGCCGCGGATATCCTGGTCGCGGCCGATCGCCTGGACGCACACCCCGGTCGTGGTCACCAGCTTGGTCTGGGTCCAGGCGTCGCCCTTGAGGTCGCCGAAGGCGGCCTGAATCCAGGGGTTGTTCATCAGTTCGTAGGCCACGGCGGCAAGGCGTTCCGCCGCCCTGGTCTCATTGCTGCTGATAATCACGATGTTGCGGTGCGCCATCAGGCAGGCCGCCAGCACGATGTCCTCCTCGCCGAGGGTGGATTTGGCGCTGCCGCGGAAGGCGAGGCGGATCGAGTATTGATCCTCGCTCCAAAAGTCGGAAACTAAGTCTTGATGAAATGAAGCCGGAGGAGTTGCCACCCCATCATACTGATGGCGGTGCGCAAACAAGACCTCGTGACTAGACCACTTATCTTCCGATAGGATTTTTATTATCTGCGATCTTGCAGCAAGGGCCGCTACGGCATCAACGTCTGCCACGATACCTCAAATCGTTGCGGGTTTTCTGGCATATCGAGCAGGTTCTGCTCCACTTATTGGCGCCATCGTATGGGTGCCCTCTTGGGCACGTCGTCTTCTTCCCGTTCTTGCTTTTGGCCCCAGAGGGAGGCCGCAGCTCCCCTCTCGCCATGTTCACCTTACGGGTCACCGCTTCTAGGTGCTCGGGATTACAACACCCGCGGTTGCGGCAGAGATGGTCCACGTCGTGGCCGGCAGGAATGTCGCCCACAAAAACGATATACGAGAATCTGTGGGCATTGGTCATCTCTCCGTCCGCCCAGAAACTCCCGTAGCCGTTGGTCTTGCCGCCAAGCCAATTCCAACAGCCTGTCACCGGATGCGGCAATATCCGCCCGAAGAACCGCTCGGCAAGCGTGCGCGTCAGAAACCGTTCAAAAGGCTCGGCCGTCTTCACTGCCGCTCCGGCTCGCTCACGGCGTCGCCTCGCGGGCCCTGGCTAGCCGGTCGCGGATCACGCTGCGGGCGACGCCGTAGCGTTTCGCCAGCGTCGCCAGCGACATGCCGGCGGCGTGCAGCTTGGCGATCTTCTCGACGGGCAGATCGATCCGGCGCGGGCCGACCAGCCGCTCCTCGGGCCGCCGCTCGGGTGCCGGCGGCGCGCTCATAGCGGATCGATGCCCAAGCGCTCGGCCCGCTTGAGCCAATCGGCAATGGCAAAGCGGCTGCCCAGCCCGTCTATGCCCGCGCGCAGCTCATCGATACCCTCGCCCATCCATACCGGCGCGCCGATCCATTGCCGCAGATACGCCCGGATTGCCGAAACTTGCGTGGCCGTTAGAGGTTCGCCATGCAAGTAGGCTTCGACGGCGGGCCGCAGCACGCCGCTCGTCTCGTCCTGCCAATAGCCCGGGGGACGGTAGCCGGGGACCCACACGCGACCGTCGCTCATGGCGCGCCCCGCTTCGGCTCGGTGCGGGCGGCGAGCGCTTCCCGCACTTGCAGCGATTTCAGCCGCCACCAGATCCGCTGGTCATCGTCGGCGGTGTCCCAGTCGGTGGCGTAGACCTGCGCCATCAGCTCGGTCACGGGGTCGGCTCGTTCGCCGCGCTTGATGCGGTCTACCAGATCTGCATCCCACGGCCCGGTGCGGGCGGCCTCGCGCTGGCGGCGAGCGAGCACGCGGTCCATGGCGGCATTCGCTACAACGTCGAGTAGCGTGCGCATGCGATCCCACCCGCGGAGCGCGGACTCGTTCCAGATTTCGAGCGCATCATCGACGAGTTCGGGCGAGATGATCTCGGCGTAGATCGCCTCGGCGAGGTCGCGCTCGCGGTCGTCGCTCAATCCGCCTCCAGGCTCAGGCTGCGCAATTCATAGTGCAGCCGCTCGGCCTGCCGCAGGAAATCCAGGAGGGCGGCGTAATCCCTGGCGGTGGCCAGCATCGTGCCGCCATCGACATGCTCGAGGGTGAGGCGGTAGCGGCGGCCACCCTCCGGCACCACCTCCACCCGGCCGCCCCGCAGCTGCGCCTTCTGCCCGCTGCTCAGCCGAATCTCGGTCATCGGCGACACATTATATATAGGCCGCAGCGCTCACTCGGCCGCGTCCCGGTCGGCCGGCTCCACCGCCTCCTGCAATTTCAGCCGGCCCGGCCCCCGGTGCTTCACCATCTTCCGCACAATGCGCCCCGTTACCGTGGCATCAAACTGCAAATTACGCAGAACAGACTGCAACTCGGCAATGGCATCCCCAACCTCCCGGGAACCCAGTATCTTGGCGCGCTCCAATTCGCTGTCCGGCGCGTCTCCGACGAAGAGGATCTCGATCCGGTGGGTGGTCACGGCCTCTCCTTCTCTGCCTTCCGCAGAAGTTAGTTCGGATTACCTGAGGGCACAAATGGAAAGGCCCGCGGCAGGGGAGCTGCGACGGGCCTTTCACGTGCGCCCTTGATCTTAGGGGGGATCTGGCGCGTGGTGTCGACCAACCACGGAGACACAGGCGTCAAATATGTTAGATTCAGCCGAAAAGCAAGAAGTCGCCGAGGATGGGGTCTTTAGCTGTCAGGAAGCCTACTTCTGGGCCGAGACGCTCGACGCAGAGGGCCGCGAAGCCGTCGATCGGTGGCTACGGCAGAAATACGGACTCCCGGCCCCAAAAAGAAAGGGAATTATATATTTGACTCCCCAGATGCTCGGTGCGGCGTCGGTCGAGCACGCCTCCTGCCCCCGGTCCGAGAGCTTCCCGGGACACTCCGCATCTCATTCCGGCAACGCTGGGAGTGCCGCCCAGTGCGTTGGCCGCGCGTTGCTGTGTATCGACAAGCCATCTTCAAGCATTTCATCTACCCCCACCCAATGAGTTCCGTCTGGAAATCGAAAGAAAAAAAGAGCCTCGGTTCGCAGCGGTGCAGTCTCTATTGGTTGCCACATCGGCGGCAGAAATCTTGTGAGGTTCAAAAGAAAACGGATGTCTTCTTCGTATCCCGTCACGAACCGCTCGGCCTCTTGATAGGCGAAACGCCCGCGAATTTCGGCGAGGGTTTTTACATCTTCCGGTGTCATGCTAAACCACTCTCAGTCCGCCTTAGGATAACTCGTAATCCACAACACTCTGGGCATACACTCTCCCGTCCGCTGGAACCGCTGCCTTGGCAGGTGCCGCACGTATCGAATGGGCATTCCTTTTTTAGTGATAAATGTCCGCACCATCTGCACCGCCAATGCGGCATGACGCCCGCTCGTGCGAGATTTATCAAATCACAGCGCAATGCGGCGTCCGTCATGTGGGCGAGCCTTTCGCAATCTTTGCCGCCCGCCTCTTACGTGCCTTTGCCGGCTTCGATTTTGGTTTTGGTTTATAGGACAGAACCTTGCCCGCAATCGCATCAAGCTCCGGCGGGACGCGATACGGGCAGCACTCGCAACGCGTTACACCGGCCCCGCGATGCCACGGCAGGGGGCAGTCCGCGCACAAATCGCCGCTCATGCGATGTACGCCTTGTAGGTCAGCCGCTTGCCGGCAATGCCTTTGACGAAGCTCTCCAGCCGGTCCAGCGTGTGCCGTTTCACGTCGCCTTCGTTCAGCCGGAAGGCGAACTCGTCAACGTAGCGGTGCAGGTGCTTCGGGCTGGCGTGGTGGTAGACGCCGATCAGCCCGCGCTTGAGAACCGCGAATACGCTTTCGATGCTGTTGGTCGTCACGTTGTCGCGGACGAACTCGGCTGCGCCGTGGTTGATCGTCTCGTGATCGAAGAACAGCCCGCCGAGGCCGCGATAGGCGGCGAACTCGTCAGTGTTCAGCGTCGAGCGGACCTCGACATTCTCGTGAATGACGCGGTGCACCGTCTCCTGATCGGTGTTGCCGACCACCTTGGCCTTGGTGCGCCCACCGCGCTCGCGCATGCCGATGACGGCAGTCTTGCCGACCGAGCCGCGCCCCATCTTGAGCTTCTTATTCTCGTGCTTGTTGGCCTCGATCCCGCCGACGTAGGTCTCGTCGATTTCCACAACGCCGGCCAGCTTGCCGAAGTCGGAACCGCAAGCCTCGCGCAACCGACCAAGGATGAACCACGCGGTTTTCTGCGTGACGCCGATTTCCTTGGCGAGTTGCATGCTGCTGATGCCCTTGCGAGCGGTGACGAGCAGGTACATCGCGTAAACCCACTTGTGCAGCGGGACATGGGACCGCTCGAACACCGTCCCAGTGCGAACGGTGAAATCCTCCTGGCACTGCCGGCAGCGGTAATAGCCGCCCTTGCGAGTCGTGATCTTGTCGCCAGTCCCACAAACTGGGCAGCGCGGACCCTGCGGCCAGAGCAGCCCTTCGAGGTAAACGCGGGCGCTGTCCTGGTCGGGAAACATGGCGAAAAGCTGGAAGGTGGAAATGGTGCTGCGCGACATCGGAAACCCCTTATTTCGTGCCAGAAATATAGGGATTTTGGCGCGGGGAGTCAAATATATAATTCCCAAAAGAAAAGCCCCGAAGCTCTTGCCGGGGCTTTCCTCCGCTTGACCTGTCGCGGCGGCAGGGTCTAAGCTGAAATCCGCTCAATCGGCGTTAGCGCGCCATCGCGGACCCGCATGTCAGATAACCCGCCCTTCCCGAGAAGACAAGCCCCCAGCAACGTAACGTCGCTGCCGTCCGAGGGGCGGATGTTCGCGCGCGAGCTGAGGCGCATCAACAAAGGGGCGCTGGTCGGCTTCTTCGAGCTGCACATTCCCGAGTGGGGCGTGATTTTTCACGACTGCAAGTGGTTCCGCACCAACAAAGGTGAGTGGATCGGCTTGCCCTCGACCAGCTTCACGACCCGCGAGGGCGTGAAAGCCTGGAAGAACCTCGTCGAGTTTCCCGATCGGGAAGCCGGCAGCCGCTTTCAGGAGGCCGCGATGGCAGCTGTAAGGCGGCTGTCGTGAGAAAGCGTGCCGGCAGGATCGGCAGGGTCCACACCTCGTTGCATAACCCGCGGCAGACCCGCAATCTACGCAAATCGAAGCAGCCCGAGTGGGGGCAGCTTACCAACCGGGAACTCCTCTTTCCCGGGCTATCCGAGCGAGGAAAGCCTCAACCGAGGAAGACGCCGCTCGGCACATAGCGGCCAGGATAGCCGCAGCAGTTGAACTCGACCACGGCGGTAGTAGGGGATGACGCCCGAAAACGAGCCATGGCGGCAGCAGACGCGCGAGGTGGATACCTACCGCAGCCGCACCGTGAGTTGATGCCGGAGCAGACCGCACGTCGGGCAGGTGCCCGATAGAATAGGCGCAGGCCGGATAGCCGGTACAATCCTCGCGGCAGCGTCGCGAGAAACCCGGCCGAGTTGTAAGCGTGCGGTCCCCTTACGCGCGCGCGCGCGTCCCTATTTACGGTCGTATGAAGCAAACAGGCAGCATCTTCCCTTGCGATCAGCAAGGGAAGAGGCATCCAAGAAGTCGATGATGTGTGGCGACTCGCCTTCCCGCCCTTCGGGCTAGGGACCGCACCACCGCACGCCACACAACCCGATGGCCGCAATCGCCGGAAAGGGCTGCCGAGAAGGCTACCCCGCTGCCACCGTCCGGTGACAGTCCCCAACCACCCCAACTGGTGGTGCGGCCGGTAGCGCAAAGCGCGGCGTGCCAGACCCCCACAACTCCCACACCAATCGACGGTCTCGAAAACCCGCCCAGGTTGTGACGGGCGGCCGTACCGACAGCGCCCGATTTCGAAAACCGTCTCCGGTTTGTGACGGATGTCTCAATTTTCCCTCCGCGGCCCGGCGGCTGGGTGAGATTCCCGAACGGAACGAGCCGACGACGGGCGGCGGAAGCCCGGCGGTAGCCCGAGCAGCTGCGAGCGCTCGAAACTGGCGGAAACGCTGGGGTTTGTGGCCGGTAGCTACCGCTAACGAGGCGATAGCTGCGCCCGCGCGAGGGCTGGGAACGGACAGGGAAGCTGACCTATTCGGCGACGTCGGACTTGACGGTTTCCATGCCGCAGCGGCATGACTAGCCATGCGTCCCCGACATGAGGCTTCCAAGATGTGCGGTGCACGCACACGCTCCGGCGCGGCGTGCATGCAATACCGGCTTCGCGGAGAAAAGCGGTGTTTGCGGCATGGCGGAAAGTGGCGATCTGGCGATCACGAGCGTTCGACTGGCAAGTCGCACGCTGCGATACGGTCGCGTCAGGCGGTATTTCGGGCGTTGGGGTTGCCGTGGTATGGCGGTCGGCTGCCGGGTGCGGCTAAGCTGGCATCGCGGATAGATCGGGCGGTGGTTGTGGCTGATGAGTTGATTGAGTTAGGGGAGCGAGGGGAGTTGGAGCCGTTGCCGTCGACGACCTCGATTGGCGGTCGTCTTCACTCGGAGACGCTGCACGATGGGTCGTTGCGGGGTTTGGTGTTGCAGCGGGATATAGTGGTAGGGGTACAGGGTCAGCTAGCGGCTGTGGGGATAGAGAATATTGATGCGAAGCTGCTGCGGGCGGGGAATGAGGCGGCGCGGGATTTGACCCGGCTGGCGGTACGGGTGGCGGAGGGGGCATTCAAAGCGCAGCAAGGCAACCAACTGGTTGCCTTACTTGAAGCGCTTAAAGCGGCGCAGGAGAGGAAGAGGGGGGGATAGCCCCGCGGGGCTATCCTAGGGAAGAACCTGCCTTGTAGGCAGCTGCGGCTTTCTGGCCGGCGGCATTAGCTTTCGCGATAGTGCGGCTATAGGCATCGGCGGTTCTGCCGGAATAGAGCGTTCCGGTGTTATAGCCGCGCTGGTATTCCAGTCTGTAGGCATTTGTCTTTGGGCTCTGTGGCGGTGCGTAGGCGCGGCCGTTGATGGCGTCTTGATAGCCGTCCATCTCGAATGTCGTCATGGTTTATTCCTCCCCAGTGAGGGCGCGCCAGTCGTAGATGGCGACGCATTGGCCGTTGCGGCGAAGCGCGATCGAGCGCACCCGCGGATCGGCCAAGCGCTCTAGGACGAACTGCACGGCGAGGGCGAGGTCGGCGCCAAGATGGAAGGGGTGCTGGTGCACTCCGCCCGCCGTCTCGATATCCATTGTGTAGGTCATGGTTGCGTCTCCGTTGGTTGGTGCATGCAATATGGCCGCGAGATTCTCTGCTGTCAACACAAATTATCTCTTGACGCATCGTTTCGTGATGGCTATCTCAGGGAGACCAACCACGGAGAGACGCCATGAACAAGCGGGAAGCGCTGGCAGTGGCGGGAAGCTTAGGCTTCCCCTCGAAAATGCCAGGCACGAGTTACGGGTTGCCGGCGAGTGCGTGCATCACGGGCCGCATTCTGGCGACGGTTGCAGGCAGCACCTGCGCCTCTTGCTATGCGCTGGACCGCGGCAACTACCGCTATAGCAGCGTACGGATTGCGCAGGCACGGCGGCTGGAGGCGGTGCGCCACGACAGCTTTGTTGAGGCGATGGTTGAGCTGTTGGAGCGGGCTCACGGTCGCGGTCCTGGCGGGCTCGTGATCAATCCGGCACCGCTCAATCCCAAGACCCGCGAAGCGCTCTCGCCGCATCACCGCTGGCACGATTCGGGCGATTTGCAGAGCCGGGATCATCTGGCGCGGATTTGCGCGGTGGCCAGAGCCACCCCTTGGCTCGATCACTGGCTACCGACGCGCGAGGGGAGGATCGTGAAGGCGTTTGTGCGGGATGGCAGGACCATTCCGGGCAATCTGACGATCCGGCTCTCCGCCACGATGGTGGATGGCGCGGCGCCGTCGGCCTGGCCGCAGACCTCGACGGTGCACAGCGGCCGCAAGCGCGACAAGCGCGGTCGGTTTATCCGCCAGCCGCGCGGCCATATCTGCCCGGCCAATTTGCAGGGCGGCAAGTGCTCGGGTGAATTGGTGGATTGCCGGGCGTGCTGGTCGCCGGGCGTCGCGAATGTGAGTTATTGCATTCATTAGTGAATGTGTGGCATATACGTTCGCATGCCCGGTTTGCAGCGTACCCCGATGGCAATCCGCCTCGACCGGTTAAGCATGCCGGGCGAGGGCGGATGCCGCATCTGGACCGGCAATTGCCTGCCAAAAAAGGGCTACCCGATCGTGGGAAAGGGCGGGCATGGCAACGGCAACGCATACGCACACCGCGTTGCCTACGTGCTGGCATTCGGGCCGATTCCTGATGGATTCGATATTCACCATGCCTGCGGCAATGTGAAATGCATCAATCCGGAGCATTTGCAGGCACTGGACCGCAAGCTTCATCGGGCGATGCATCATCCGGCGGCATGCCCGCATGGCCACGAGTACACTGCAGAAAACAGTTATTACCGCCCCGCTGACGGAATCAGAATGTGCAAGCAATGCCGCAAGCTGTACATGCGGGAATACTACCTGCGGCACAAACGATAGGTCGAAACGGGGCTCGGCCCCGTCGCGGCGTAGGGCGCCGCCTGACGAGACCAACCACAAGGATCACGGATCATGACGTACGATGAGACGACTAAAGCTGAAATGGTGGAATTGCTGCGGTTGGCGGCGGACATGCTGACCGGCTGTCCCGACGACGAGGACGCGGACGCGGTAGCGGATAAACTCCTCGACGCAGCGCACCGCTTGGAAAGCGGCGCGCGATGACCAGCGGGATGGACCGGCGGCGGCATGCGGAGGCCGCCTATGCACTGTTAGCGCGATCGATGGACGGCACCGTCGCGGACGGCGAATGGTGTCTGGAGCTGGCGGCGCAGCGTCTGGAGCAGTGGGGCGATCCGGGGCTGGCGAATCAGGTGCGGGCGCTCTGCGAAGGGTGGTACCCGGTGGATTCGGAGATTCGGGGAATGATGGCGCGGGTCGAGGAGCTGCTGCGATGACGATGGCTGACCTGACGCGGGAGGAAGCCTTTGATGCGATCTGCAACATGATGACCGAGTTGCACCTGGCCGGTGCCCTGAGCTTGGAACAGCGCCGCCTCCTCGACGCGCTGATTTGCGCCTATGGGGCGGCGGCGGCGCGCGAGGCACGCGAGCGCACGCTTGCCGGGGTGCGGCCGGGGCGGCCGCCGGTGCGCATCGTGCGCCAGATCGATGGCGTGGAGTGGCTCGAATAACCTCAGTGCAGCGTCGGCACGCCTAGTCGGTGTAGCCATAGCGCGCGCTGGCGGCGGCGACTTCCGGGGCGTTCATTTGATAGACCCCACGCTCCCAGCGAATCGGCAATTCGAGGTCGGCCGGGCCGTAATTCGATTTCCGCGACGACAGCGTGAGGCCCAGCGCCTTGTCTTTGTGCAGGTAGAGGCGTGAGCGCACGCCGTTGTGCCAGGCCACCGAGCCGGATTCGCCGGTGCCCAGCGCCTGCCCGGCGGCTGAGGGGTGCTTCACCAGGATGACGACGCCCTGGATCGCCACGGCGAGCCGGCGCAATTGGTTGAGGAACTGCACAACCTGCTGCTCGTCGTTTTGATTGCCGCCAAATGTTTGCGTCGCGGTATCGACTACGAGATAGGTGATCCCCTCCTCCAGGCACTTATGTAAGAGCCGCTCGAACAGGGTCGTCGGCTGCATCCGCCACTCTTTCTTATCGAGGCGGGACAGCGTGTTGTCGAACCCGACCCGCGGCGCCAGCCACAGCCCAGCCTCCGCTATATCCGTCATCGTCAATCCGGCCGCCCGGTTGATGTCATGCTGCCGCCGCCACAGTTCATCTTGATCATCCTCGGCGCCAAAGAAAAGCGCTCGCCCCGGCTGACAGGCGAGCCCCAGAAACGGCCAGCCGAGCACGGCGGAGGTTAGCAGCTGCTGCATCAGGAGCGACTTGCCGGCCCCGCCCGGCCCGGTCAGCAGCATCACGCTGCCGCGCACAAAGCACTTCTCGACCAGCCAGTCGCGCCGGGGCGGGGTCTTCCCCTCCCAGCGCATCGGCGACAAGAGATCGAAGGAATCGGACGGACGCGCCTCCCGCAGCCGCTCGACATCGGCCCTCGCCAGCATGTTGCCCCCCTCAACATGAAATATGTTCGGATTTTGTTCGGTAACGCCCCTCGCCGAGCCTATTCCCCCCTCAGGTAGCTCCGCAAGACGCCCTCCAGCGCCTCCTCCTCGGTCAGCGCCGGCGGCCGGAACCACTCGTCATAGCCGGCCAGCGCCCGCTCCCGCCAGGCGAGCGCCAGGACCGCCCAGCCGATCCCCAGGGTCAGGTAGCCCTCCAGAATCGGCTCGTGGCACGACACCCGGGCACGCACCAGAATCGTCAGTAACCCCTTCTCCAACTCGGTCAGGTCAGCCGCCACCGAGCCTCCAAACCGCGACCTCGAGCGCCTCGCCCACGGCCACCCGGCGCACCTCGTACTCGTCGACCCAGCGATCATCCTCGATCACGTTCATCGCGGCCAGCACATCGAAAATCGGTTTCAGGTTGTCGATGTCGCGCTGGTAATTGAGCGGCGCCTGCACCTCGACCCGGACGTGCCGCCAGCCCTCGCGCGGGCAGCCGGATATCATGATGAGTTGTTGTGCTTCGCGCTGCCACGCGGCGTAGCTTGATGTTTTAGCACGGCCTTTGCCGTCGCGCCGGGTGACGTACAAATTGTTCGTCGTCGGTGGCACAGGGAGCTGCAGACGCAGGTCCGGCTCACTCGGCCAGGGCCCCATCGCCGTCAATCGACCTTGTGCATGTGCGTGCCGTTGCCGGACTGATCGTACATCGTGCGGACGACGCAGGTTGTACGCGCACAGAACTGCCGCATGTCGCTGATGGAGCCAATATCCAGCGCGGTGCCGTCGTCTCGCTGCACCCGGGCGAGGGGCCCGTTATATGAATCGTTCATTCGGCGCAAACCGTAGAGCCCGGCAGCTGCGCCGCGTATGTCCTGCAGCTTTGCCTCGGATTGCCCACGCTCGTACCCCTCGACCGCAAACCATATTGCGGCGACCCAGACCGCTGCCAGCAGCGGCACGATAAAGCCCTTGCCGCTCACTCGGCCGCGACTCGCTCGCCCTTCGGTTTCCGCCCGGTTGCGCGTCCGGGGGGCCTGCCGACCCGGCTCGGGACCGGCTCGACCTCGGCCCAGTCGGAATACAGCCGGCGCACCGGAATGCCCGTCTCAATCGAGATTTTTTCCAAGGTCGAGGTCTTGAAAAACGCGCGCGGCTGCGCCGACCGCAGACCGCAGAGCGCGTAGATGCTCTGCGCGTTCATGCCCAAGCGGAGAGCGAACATCCGGGGCTTCTCGCCCCTGTCCGCCAGCCATATAGCCAATTTCGTTGTCATGGACAGCAATGTATCTTTTTAATTGACAGCCGTCAATCATGCACGTAGACGTACACAGCCGACAGCGGAGAGAGGCACATGAGCAGGCTGGACAAGATCGCGATCAGGCACGCCAAGGCCCTCGGTCGGGCCGAGGCCGCGTTGGCGTACATCGCGGCGATTGCCGACCGGCCGGACGAGGTGCGGGCGGCGGTGGCCGAGGTGCAGACCGCGATTCAGCGGATCATCGCAGAGGAGAATAAGTGATGCCGCGCTTGGCGAAGGAAGGCTTTGCCTTTTACTCGGTCGTGACCCCGAGCGTGGCGCTCGAATACGAGCTGCCGATCTGGGGCAACCTGGAAGGCGACGAGTTGGTCTGCATGGATGAACTGGACGAGCTGGCGCACGAGTACGGCACCAATGTCCGCATGAGCCGCTACGAGGTGCTGTGATGCACGCTCTGGGTCTCAGTGAGGGGCAGCTAGCCGAACGCAAGCTGCACCTGCACGCCGGTGACGCGGCGCCGATCATGGCGGGCGACTATCGCTCGGTCTGGGCGCGCTTTCAGCCGGATTATCAGCCGGAAGACTTGTCAGGCGAGTTCCGCGTGCAGCTCGGCTCCTACACCGAGCCGTTCGGGCTGTGGTGGACCGAGAAGACGACCGGCCGCGAGGTGAAATACTACAGCGACAATCCGTTGGCCCGACACATCTGGCAGGCGCTGACCGGGCGCGAGGCTGGTGCGGAGCTATTCGCCGACCCCTATCGCCCGTTCATGGCGTGCAATATGGACGCGCTGACGACGACCCCACTGGGCGACTGGGCCGCCCTCGATGCAAAGCACGTGGCCCGGGCCGGCGATGCGGAAGTGCTGCGGTATACGCCCGCCGGGATCTGGCAGGCGACGGTCGTCGGGCTCGATTGGTGGGGCATCGCGCCGATCGTCGGGAACCGCTGGGAACAGCCGATCTTTCAGGAGGTGGACCCGCTCTACCAGGCCGAGCTGATCGCCCGCGCTCGCGAGTGCTGGGGCTATATCGAGCGCGGCGAGGAGCCGCTAGACCGCACCGAGCCGGTGCCGCCGCCGACGCCGCAGCCAAAGCTGCGCCAGATCAACCTCGATCTGCTGGCCCACGAAGATCGCCCCAATTGGGCGGGGGAATTTCAGCGGCTGGCACGCGACTTTGCGGAAACCAAATCGGCTTTCGACAAACACGCGATCACCAGGGAGAACTTGAAGCAGCTTGTCCCCGAGGACATCGGCTTGGTGAAGCTCGGCTTGGTACGATTCAAACGCGACAATCGCGGGGTGAGCATCGCTTTGGATAAGGGGGTAGGCCAGTGATGAACGACAGCGACAACGACGTTGTACTAAGACCGTCGTTCAACTCAATCGATATGGCGTGGCGCTCGTTCGTCCGGGACATCCCGGAAATGAACAACCCGACTACAATGGCGGCTTTTGTTGCCGGCGCTTCGTTCGCGCTGTCGATCATCTACCGGAATGGTTTCGCGAACCTCTCTCGCGAGCTATCACAAATTCAAGAGGAGTTGGAACATGGCTGAGATACAGTGGACTGAGGTGAAGAGCAGCAACCTATCTAAGGTCGCGTATGACAGCGAGGCGGACGAGCTGTTAATAGAATTTCGATCAGGAAGTATTTATTCTTATCCGAGTGCCGGCGAGGCGGCGTATCAGGACATTATCAACAACCCGTCTCCTGGAAGCTATGTAAATCGCTGGTTGAAAGGCCAGCCTTCGAGAAGGGTGAAGTAGCATGAGCGACGCAGTCAATCCAGGAACCGGCGAGATCGGCGGGTTCAGCCATCGTTGGAGCGATCCGGCAAACGAGATATTCGGGGCGCTGGCAAAGGCGCAGGCGGGCATTAAGAACGCCATCAGGGAAAGCACCAATCCGCATTTCCGTTCGCGCTACGCCGACCTCGCCTCGGTCAAAGAGGCGTGCTGGGAGAGCCTCACCGCGGCCGGGATCGCGGTCGTGCAGATGCCGATCAACGACGGCCCGAATATTGGCGTCGTCACGCTGTTCGCGCACGGCTCGGGCCAGTGGATCGAGGGCACGGTGTACGTCGCCCCGACCAAGTACGACGCGCAGGGCGTCGGCAGCGTCATAACGTATTTGAGGCGGTACGCCCTGGCGGCGATGGCTGGGGTGGCCCCGGACGACGACGACGGGGAAGCGGCTGTGGGGCGCCCCGCCGAGCGTGCAGCGCCTGCAAGTGGCAACGGGGCTACCCGTGCCCCGCAGCGTCAACAGGCCGCCCCAGCGCCCTCGGACGCCGCCGCTGAGGTATCGAAGCGGTGGCGGGAGCTGGCCCGCGACATCGACCTCGAGGAGGACACGGGGATGCTCACCCGGGTCGGCGAGTGGGGAGCCTTCCAGACCCTCGACCGGATGAGCGCGGACCTCGGGCCGCCGGAGGTGCACGCCGAGCGGATGGGGATGCTGCAGACGCGGGCCGCCAAACGCCGCGAGCGTCTGGTCGGATCGCTCGAGCCGTTCGACCGATGAAAGCGAACATAGCGGGCGACCTCGCCCGGGCCGAGAAAGTGGATCTCGGCCCCGAGCCGAACAGCATCCGGGCCCAGTATCAGGATGGCTCGGAGGTCACGTTCACTGATGTCGAGATTTATTACCCTGGCCTCATCAGGGCGATGTTTCGGCGGGGCCTGATGCCGAAAGCTGTTGCCATTCAAGAACTGAAGAAGCTGGGTCTTAGACTGAAGCCATCCGCTGAGGAACCCTAATGAGCACGCGCCTGGAAGCCCTGCTGGCCGGGCTGGTCCTGCTCGGCATCGCCATCGGCTTGGCGATCTGAATGACCGCCTTCCTCGCCGCCGCGCACTTCGACACCTTCGACCTGATCGCCAGCCTCAGAATCAAGATGGGCCTGTTCAAGCGCAACAACCGGATCGAGGTGCGGGCGCCAAAGACCGAGGGCGACCAGGAGCGTTTCGTGCTGCGCCAGCACGCCGCGCGCTGGCCGGAATTGACGAACCTCTTGCAGCGCATTCGTCGCCTCGGCGAGCAGATGGGCGGCATCGAGTTCGGCCGGATCGACCTGGAGATGCTGCCCGCCGGCGCCTGCATGGACTGGCGCCTCGACCAGGGCGAGGAGATCCTGCGCTACGAGCACGCGATCATGCTGCTGCGCACCTCGCCGGCGGTGACGTTCTTTGCCGGCTCCGAGGTTGCGGCCCCAGGGATCGGATTCCTGACGATCGTTTCGAGGCGGTTGCCGCGCAGCGCCATCAATTTGGGCGAGAGCGCGGCGATCTGGCTGGCGCTCGATTTCCGTAAACGCGGGGAGAAGGCGGATGGATGAGCGGCTGGACGCTGACGCCTGCATCGCCATCGCCACCGAGATGATCGACGACCGCGACGCCATAATCGCCCGCCTTATTTCAGAGGTCGCAAGCGAGCGCGAACTCTGCGCCAGGCACATCGAGGCGCTCGCTTGTCACATCCGCGACCACGGCACGGTGAGCCACCAGGGGCCGTTCGTCAGCCTGGCCGGCGCGATAGTGGGGGCGCTCTTAGATGCCGCGGCCTCGCTGCGGGCTGCCCGAGGTGAACCGTCGTGATACGGCAATAACGCCAGTTTGGCGCGCGACCGTGCCGAAGATGCAAAAATGACCGTTTGACTCGCGATATTGACCTCGGATAGGACCCGTGTGCCGGCAATCTCGCCGGTCATGCAGAGGACGACGATTATGAAGGACTATAACGTCCACCACATCCCGCTGGAGGAGATCGACAAGAACCCGCTCAACCCGACCGCGCGGGGCGAGGCCGCCGACATCAAGGGCCTCCTGCACTCGATCGTCGAGCGCGGCCTGTACTACCCGATCCTGGTGAATCTGAAGCCGAACGGGCGCTACATGATCGTGGAGGGTCACCGCCGCTATGCGGTGTTCGAGTGGAAGAAGCAGGAGAACCCTGACTTCGCCAAGATCCCGGCGCTGGTGATCAATGTCGGCGACGAGTACGTCACCGCGATCTTCCGCGAGATCAACGAGACCTCGAAGAAGCTCACCGGCAAGCAGTGGCTCGAGGTGTTCGCGCTCGGCGGCAAGGCCAAGGATCTGCCGACCCGCTTGGCTGGCGGCATCGAGGCGCTCGGCGAGATGTTCAGCGCCGCCGAGCTGATGAAGATTGCGCGGCGGCAGGGGCCGAGCGTGTACGGCTTGGCGCGCCGCGTAGCCAAGTTCACCGATGTCGATGCAGATAACCACACCAAGCTGCGCGAGATCGTGGCCTGGCTGGTGAACTCGGGTGACAGCGTCAACGTGCGCGTGGCGATGAACGAGCAGCACCTCGAGAAGGTGAAGGCGGCGATCGCCGGCAAGCACAAGATCGACGGCGGCCCGTTCCCGGACGGTGAGATCGTCTCCTACCAGAAGACGACCCTCGCGGCGGCGTAGTCGAGGTTTACGAACGCTCGTAAACCCTAGGAAGTGACTTGGGGCGGCTGTCGGGGCCGCCCCTTCTTTCAGGGGAGAATTATGGCGGAATTGGTTTTGCTGGCCCACCACAATCGGGACCAGGACGCGATCGAGATCGGCGCGCTCTACCGACGAGCGATCTCCTCAGCGGCGGACAGCGTTAAGTACTTAGCCGAGGCCGGGCAACGGCTGATCGAGAAAAAGGCCGGCATGCCACGCGGTGAATGGCTGCCGTGGCTGGAAGCAAATCAAGACCTTCTTGAGTTCAAGACGCGCAGGACGGCCGCCCGGCTAATGAAGGCAGCGACCGAATGGGACGTTGACGTCCCCTTAGACGAAGCTCGCGCGGTCAAGGCCAATCGGGCGATCTGGGGCAACGCGCCCGTCCGCGGCACCGCCGGCACCGGCGACAACGAGTGGTTCACGCCGCCGGTGTTTATCGAGGCGGCTCGCCATGTCCTCGGCGGCACGATCGACCTCGATCCCGCCAGCCACGCGCTGGCCCCGCGGATCGCCGAGCGGCGCTACACCCGCGAGGATGACGGTCTCGCCCAGGCGTGGCGCGGCACGGTCTGGCTCAACCCGCCCTATGCGCGCGACGAGATCGGGCCGTTCATCGACAAGCTGCTCGCCGAGATCGGCTGCGGCAACACCACCGCCGCTATCATGCTCACCCACAACTACACCGACACCGACTGGTTTCACCGCGCCGAGGCGAGGGCAGCGCTGCTCTGCTTCACGCTGGGCCGGATCAAGTTCATCGATGACGCCGGCGACAAGTGCAATCCGACGCAGGGGCAGGCTTTCTTCTACTACGGGCAAGAGCGTGGGCTGTTCCGCGACGTGTTCGGCCGGTTCGGGTTCGTCCGGTGAGCAGGGGGGCTAGCTGATGTTCTGGCTGTTCTGGCAACTGGTCGGCGTGATCGTCGCGCTGTCCGCGATAGGATTGGCATGCTTTGCCGTTGTTGCGGTTTTCCACATAATCGTTGAGGCTTGGGAGCTGCTTGCCCTTACCGGGCTGTTCGTTGCCGCCGCCTATCTGTTGTCTTAAGGACCGCTGACGCTGGGGCGCAGATCGCGCGCCGGCCGCAACCCGGTCGGGATCGGCGGTCTGGATCTGGCCGGCAGCAACGCCCGCTGTCCCGCCTCGGTAGACGCCTCGTCCCACGACATCACCCCAGGCTCCGGTTCCTCGTCCGGGCTCGGCAGCTGCCCCGCAGCCTCTGCCCGGAACAGCATGCGGATCGTCTCGCGCGTCTCGGCCCGGGTCGGTGCGGCGGCAGTTGCGAGGCCCAGCAGGGACTTCCCGACCGCCGCGGGAATGCGGCCCTGATTCATCATCTCGATGACTTCCTGGCCGGCTTGGTCGAGGATCTCGCGACGGCCCCGGCTCGGCGCTAGACCGTTGGCGATTATCCGGGTCACGGCCGGCCGGGTCATGATCCAGGCCGGCACGGCGAACGGAATCGAAGCCACGATGCGGGCCGGTGCTGGCAATCCACTGATGACCCCAGCCGCTATGCCACCACCAAACTCCTCCCCGCGCCTGGGGAACATAAAGCGGATCTCTCGCGCCAGACTCTTCATGTCGCTCGCCAACCCGTCAGGAAACATGATTTCCTGCTGTCGCGGCGTCCACGGCTTCAAAGCGTCTTCAAGCGATTTGCCGGCAATGGTGGTTCCGCCACTGTCGGCTTGCACCACCGCCTTGCCCATGACCTCCTTTAGGGCTTGGGTCTGGATGGCGTGCATCTGCGGCGAGTCCTGCCCAAAGAACCGCAGCGCCTGCTCAAGGCGCTCCTCCTTGCCGGGCCGCAGCACGAAATTCACGGCGTCGTCAGGCATCTTCTTAGGGTCAGTCAGCGCCGACAGATAGTTCTTCTCCAGGAAAGTATCGCGCTCCAGGTTGGCTCTCTCCAGCTGCCGCATGGTCTGACCGAAATTGTCCGGGGTCAGCTTCTCGGCCGGGATCGTGCCGCCGCGCGCGTCGAGGCGCTGGCTATAGAGCCGCATCTCGCGGGCAATGCGGGGACCGTAGGTCAACTCCAGCATGCCGCTCTTGTCTTTGGCAGCGATCAGTGTCGCGAACTTCTGAGCCAACACCTGGCCGGTCTGCGGATCGATCGCCGAGCCGCCAGGCCCGAGCATATTGTCCATGTCGGCCGAGGCGACGCGCCGCCAGACATCGGGGCCGACCATCTGGCGCATCGTCCGAGCGCGGGAGAGGTTGCCGGGCGCTAACACCTTCTCGGCTATGACGCCGGGGTCGGGCATGATCCCGGTCTTCGCCTGCGCCACCATCTGGTTGATCTCGGCATCGCCGAACTTGCGGATGCCTTCGTGATAAGCCGCGTCCATCTTGCGGAGCAGCCGGAGCGCCGGCGCCGCGGCCGGATCTAATTCGGCCGCTTTGATCGAGCCGTTGACGGCGTGACGCAAATCGTTGAAATCGCGCTTTGCGACCCCGGGCATCATGTCAGTGAACTCGCCCATCTCACCGAGGATCGTGCGGATGCGTTGAGTGTGCCCGAGCTGCATCTTTGGTCCGGCATCGCGCAACTGATGCAACGCCTTCAGCACGCGCCCGTCGCTGAAAATAGGATTGCCCGCAGCATCAGGCGGCAGTGCATCCAGCACCCGGGCCGCCGCCCTCCTCATCGTGCCGGTTGGAACGATGCCGGGGAACTGGCGCACTGGCGGCTCGTAGTCGCGCACAGAAGGCACTCCAAACAGCGCCTCCTCGCGGGCCTCCGGGTTGGGGCCAAGCGGGCCTCGCGGCTGCGGCTGTTCTAGCGGCGCGACAAGCCGATCGACCTGCGAGTAGCCCTTCTCCATTGATCGGCTGAAATCCGATCTGGCCTGGCTTAGACCGGCGGCGTGGGCGAGGCCAAGTTCTCCGCCCGTTCCGGCCGGTGCCCGGCGTGAAAACGCAGCAAACTGACTCAGCTGCTGGTTCAGCATGCGGTCGGCGTCGCGCGTCAGGTTATCGACCTCGGCCTCCAGCTGCGCCGCGTGCTGCCGCACATTGCCGAGGATCGGCACGCCGGCCTCGCGGGACGAGACGCGGGAGGCAGGGTCGAGGATCTCCTCTATTGCCCCGGCGCGCCCGCTTGGCGGGAACACCTCATCGACCATCCCGCGCAGCCGCCGCTGCACCGCAGCCAAGTTCGGATCGTCCGTGTAGTCGTAGCCTAGTCGTTTAGCCACGTTCTCGCTGAACTGGGCTGGTTTGAGACCGGGTGCCACCGAGCCGATCGGCACAATGCCGCCGGAGCGCAGCGTTTGGCCCGCCAGCTCGCGCGATTCCGGGGTGACTTTCGCCACCCTGTCGCGGAAGAACCTGCCAGCCATCCCCGGCAGCCTGGTAAACAGCTGCCCCGCGCCCTCGCCGCCCGCCTCGTAAAGCCCGGCCATCCCGATGGACGACGCTAACTCCGGCACTGTCTTGCGCATACCGCCGGCGGCGTACTTGACCGCCTCCTGTAGCGCCTTGCCGCCGGCACCGCCCGCAGCGGCGCCCGCCACAGCACCGGGTGGCCCGGCCGCGGCACCAAGAACGCCCCCGATCGTAGCCCCCGCGGTGACCGCTGGCTGCGCCACCAGCTGCGCGCCACTCTGCATCAGGATGTTGGAAACGTCGCCACCCTCGACCGCTCGGATCTTGCCGTCCTCGGGACTGCGCACCACGAACCGCCCGCCGCGATCGGTGAAGACGTTCTCGGGACCGTACTTCTTGGCGAGATAGGCTTGCTTCTCCCGCGGATTGTCCGACTGGTACATCGTGATGATGTCGTTCCAGCCGGTGCCGGTGTCGTAATCGACACTCGGGTCGTAGCCCTGCAGCAGCCGTGTGTCTTGCTCTTGGTTTAGGGCAAGATCGCTGCCTATTTCGAGTGCCCGCATGGCGGAGCGCCCCGGCTGCGGTGCCGGGCTTTCAGGCTGCAACGCGCCACCCGGCTGCATAACCCCACTTGGCCTCGCGGCTGGACTGCCGAACAGCCCGCGTCTCTCGCCCTCCTCCCAAAGCTTGGCCTTTTCTGGGGACAGAAGGCCGCGCCGATAGGCTTCGCGATAAAGGTCGTACCGCTTATCCGCATCGGGAGCTGCCGGAAGGGTCGTCGGATCGTCTGACATCTATTGCGGTTCCTGTCCGGCAGACGCGGCCCCCGGGCCGATGCCCCTCAGGATTTCGTCATCTGTCAGTTTCGACACGTCATCCGCCACGGCACCAGACGCCGCTTCCATATTGTGGAGCCTCTCCTGCAGCGCCCGGGAGATGTTGCGCAGCGCCCCGGCTACCTGGCTTGGGCTATCGAGCACCCCAAGGGTCGGAACGAGCTTTTGCAGCTGTTCGGTTGCGTGCTTGCTCGCATAGCGCTGGCTCTGCAGCGGCTTTTGCAGCGCCTCCCGCAAGATGCGTATCTCGCTCTCGAATTTGTCGGCCTCCTTGCCGCCCCAAACGCCGGGCAGCCTCCCGCCAGTAATCTGCTCGGTCACCCCGCCGACCGTGCGGCCAGCCGTTCCGCGCATGCCGACTAGGTTCGGGTTGGTTTGCGCCAAGGCAGCGAGCCGCTCCGCCTCGTTGATAAGGCTCTTCAGTTCCAGCGCCGCCAGGTCGGTCTTTTGCTTCGTCTTGTCAACCGCAGCCCGCGCCCGCGCCGTCGAGGTGTTGGCCTGCTGCTGGGAGACCTCCAGCCTTCCCTTCTCAAGAATACGCTGCAACCTCCGATCTTCATCCTGGGAGGCCGCCGTGTTTGCCTCGACCTTCTGCCTCATGTGCGCCAGAAAAGACTTGTCCCTCTGATCTTCTACCGTCGCCTCGCCTGCCCTTTCCCTTTCGTCCACCTCCCGAATCCGCTGAGTAATCTCGTCGTAGCGCAATCGGTTGGATGCAGCATTTTGTCTCGCCGTCTCGGCCCTAGCTTCCGCGCTGCCGGCCAAATCTTGCTTCTTTGCCCAGAGATCTATCTCGGTCTTGTAGCGATCATTCTCGACCTTGTATTGCCCCTGCAACCCCGCCGCCCTGGCCTTCGCTGCCTCAGCGAGGAGGCGGCGGCGAGACATCGGCACGGCCACGCCCGGATTCTTCGCCTGCTCATTCGCCAACGCACGCTGGTAGAGTTGCTGCTCGGTCGGCGGCTGGATGGGCGCTACAGGCTCAGGCCCGGCCTGCGCCATCTGAGGGCCGGCTGTGGGAGCCCCAGGGGATGCTGGCGCTCCGGGTTGAAAGGCTCGCGGTGTGCCGCCAGCGGGGACCGGCTGCCCCGGCGTCGCCTGCGGGAACGAGGTTGTGGCCGTCGAGGCCGAGGTCAGCAGAGGCGAGGGTGCTCCGCCGCTCGGCGGTGGGATGGCGGGGCCAGCTTGGGACGAACCGATCTGAGACGGGTAACCGGGACCGCTAGTTACGTTTCCGGCTGTTGTGTCAGTCGGCAGCGCCGGGAATGCAGAGCTTTCTCCTTGGGTCGGGAACGGATATCCCGTGTAGCGCCATCCTGTTTGAGGCTGCGACTGCCGCCATTGTGACGGGGGCGGCCCGGTGAGCGCTGACGGACCTCCAGCCCCCTGTTGCGGTTGCATAAAGCCGGTGGACTCTTGTCGCGGCAAACTTTGGACCGGAGCCGGCTGCGTACCGGGAACCGCCCACAAGCTAGGGTCGCCAGCAGCATCCCCAACCCCCTCCGCCCGTTTGTCGGCATCCAGCTTTCGCTGATACTCGGCCAGCTGCATCTGCAGCATCAAGGTGCGGATCTGATCCTGCTGCTGCTGCCGATAGTCCTGCGCGAACTGGCCGATGCCGGCGCCGATGGCTGCTAGCGGGAATGCCATCGCTTACCTCACTTGAACAGGCTTGTTATGCCGCCGATCGCGCCGGGGAACCATCCGCTGGTCGGGTTGAACAGCATGTTGGCCCCCGACAAGAGGCCGCCAATCCCTTGGGCCTGCTGATTGAAGCCGGCGTTGGTGAGCTGGCCGCTGAGCTGCGCTGCGTCCCGGCCGCCGCTCAGGTAATTCTGCAGCTGGGTCATTACCGACAAGGGCAGAGTGTACTGCTGGTTGCCGAGGCTGCTGGTCCCGGTCAGCTGCTGCAGCAAACTGGCGAGGCTCGACTGCGCGTTACTGCCGATCGTCGCGCCGGTAGAGTAGGGCAAGCCTCCGAACTGCGCGGTGTTGGCCGCGATGTTCTTCCCGAGCGTATCGGCCTGCCCAATCGCGTTGCCGGCCCCCTGAAGCAAGCCGCTGCCCTGCGTCACACCGAGCCCCGCGGCGCTGATCTGCTGGTTCAGCGCCTTCAGTAGCGCATCGATCTGCCCCATGTAGGTGGCAGACGGCATCGCGGCTGAGGTCGCGGCGAGTTCGGGCGCGG
>Ga0208454_1000479_pt1 | contig 22911 bp, 24 predicted proteins | sample EasRivMeERMZT100_FD_187530 | JGI IMG/M metagenome (GOLD analysis project Ga0208454, IMG submission 187530) | Soil microbial communities from meander-bound floodplain in the East River, Colorado, USA - East River MetaG ERMZT100 (SPAdes) (version 2) | ecosystem: Environmental > Terrestrial > Soil...
TGCCGCTCCTCTGGATCACGAGCACCGCCGCGATCAGCGGGCCGACTTCGCGCAGCACCACCCAGAGCAGCATCTTCACCGCGAGCCCGGCGTCGGCGTTCAGCACCTCGATCACGTAGGCGATGATCAGCGTGCCGATGAACGCGCCGCGCAGCACGATGCCGCCGGTCGCGCTCGCCCCGGTGAAGTAGATCTGGCGCACGAGCTCTTCCGTTACGGGCGGCAGGCGCAGCACGCCGAGCCTGCGGAGGGCATGCCAAGCCAGATACGCGCTGCCTTCGAGCTCGCGATAGACGGCGAACATCCCCCCGGCTCCCCTTCTTGTAGTTACTACAACGGCTTACTGGAGGATCTTACGCTGAAATAGCACGCAGTAGACGAGGACGGCGGCACCGAGGCCCTGCAGGGCGCCAATTCCGGCACTTCTTAACAAATGTCGCAGCGCAGAGTAATCGAACGCGAGCCTGAAGTTGGCCGGCCACACGGTTTCGGTGGACCACAGTGCGCAAATCAGCATCGCCCCGAGCAGGCCGAAAATCACGCAAGCGCGATGGAAGCGCGAGAGTCTGGGCGCCTGCGCCGCGATCGGCGCACGGCGCAGCTTGCGCCACATCCACCCGCCGAGAATCGCGCTGCCCACGAGCGTGCTCGCGTGCTGCAGCCAGCGATGGCTATCCGAATGCGTGAGGTCGTCCCACCCCACGTGGGTCATGGACCCCACCAACAATGACGCGACCACCGCGTACCACGGCTGCGGCGGCAGGCCGGCACACGTGAAGCTGCCGAGCCGCGGCGAAAGGAGCGCGATCAAGGGCTGCTTGAGGGCGAGGTGGAACAGTGCGTACGCGATGAGGCCGGCCGGCACGCAGAACCAGAAGAGCGCGGCCACGCTGTGGCTGTCCGAGCGCTCGACGAGCGGCACGAAGTACCACAGGTCGGGCAGCATGCTGCCGATGGCGAGCGCGGAGGGCACCGCGAACCGGCCCATCGGCCGCGCGAGCGGCAGCACCGCGGCGGGATGCGCGAACGGGTAGGGCACGCCCCAATGCTAGGGGCGGACTTGTTACGACTATGCTTCCCGGAGATAGCCCCAAGCGTGCAGGCGATCGCTGTCCTCGTACCAGCGCTCGCCGATGTCGTCGCGGTAGTACATGTGCGGGATCATGATGTTGCGCACGCGGTTGTAGGCCTGGCGCTGCGCCTGCCGCATGGTGGGGCCGGCGCCGCACACGATGAGCACCACGCCGGAAGTGCCGGTCACCAGCCATTCGCCGTCGGCGGTGCGCACGTCCTCGATGTGCACGCCCTCGCGGCTCGGCGTCTTGAACAGGATCACCGAGTCCTTCGAGGTGTTCTCGAGGGTCTCGGGGTCGTTGTAGGGGAACGGCGGGACCACGATGCGCACACCGATCTGGAAGCCGCTGCGCGCGCGCAGGCTGGTGGTCGTGCCCGCCGCGAGCTCGCGCAGCAGCTCGCCCATCGGCGTGAGCAGGCCCTCCTGCTGGATGCTGATCGCCGGGTAGCCGAAGCGCGAGGTGAATTCCAGCGGGTAGATGCCGTTGTTGTTCACGATGCAGTTGATGTCGATGTAGCTCGAGTAGCGCGCCTCGGCGAGCTTCGCCTCCATCTTCTTCAGCGTGGCGTTGAACAGCTTGTTGGGGTCGCTCCAGAACATCGAGGTGCCCATCTCGCCGGTGGCGGGGCCGATGTCGCCCGGAAACAGCTTCTTGTGCTCGAAATTGACGCACACCGGCGTCACGAACTCGCGCCCGTTGAAGAACGCGCCCACGGCCACTTCCACGCCCATGATGCGCTTCTGGAGCTGGAACTCGGTCATCTTGTCCGACCAGAAGCGCTTGTAGTCCTGCAGCACCTGGATGACGTCGCGCCCGTCGTCCTCCTCGCCCACGAACAGCAGCCGCTTGATGTTCTGCGCCTCGCCGCTCGGCTTGATCACGTAGCGGTTCGGGTTCGACTGCACGTAGGCCACGGCGTCGTCGAACGAGGTGAAGTTCTCCTGCGAGATGATCGACACCCCGGCCGCCTTCAGCTCCTGCTGCCCGAACCCGCGGTCGTCCTCGAGGCGGTCGGTGTAGGTCGAGCCGCCCACCACGGGCTTGCCCTGCCGGCGCAGCTCCTCGGCCATCGCTCCCATGCCGAGCACGTCGTCGAACACCACGACCTCCGCCCAGTCGACCTCGCTCTTCCATTCGTCGGTCTTGGGCACGAAGCCCTCGGCGATCCCGCGCTCCTCGGGATTCTGGATCCAGAGCTTCACCTCGTGGCCCTCCTTGGCCACCTGCCACGCGATGTCGGCGATCAGACCTTCGTAGGATACGAACAGGAATTTCGCCACTACTTGTAGACTCGTGGATTCATGCGGAGGGGAGAATGATAAAGCCCTCGTTGCGATCGCGCTCGCGGGGTTTGCAGGCGCCGCGCCCGACGGCTACACCCAGGTGCGCTAGCGCGAGGAAACGGGCACTACGTAGCGCGGCGCGAACTCACGCGTGTCGCCGCTCGCGAAGCTGACCGCGATGCGGTCGTCGTGCACCTCCGCCACCTTGCCGCGGCCGTACTTCGGCACGCGTACCGCGTCGCCCTTCTTCAGGCGCGGCTGTGCTTTCATCCTGAGCGTAATTGCCGAAGCGTCGGCGCTTCGCTGCACGCAGTTGTCGCAGGCGCCGCATTCGTCGCCCGCTTCGACTTCTTCGTCGAAGTACTCGAGGATCATCTTCCAGCGGCATTGCGTGTTGCGCGCGTAAGCGGCGAGGAGCTCGACCTTGCTGCGCTTGCGCGCGAAGTAGAGCTGCACCCGGCGATCGGTGTGGTCGTAGAGCAGGGTGCAGCGCGCCTCCTTCCCGTCGCGGCCCGCGCGCCCGGCCTCCTGGTAGTACGCCTCCAGGCTTCCGGGGAGCTGGTAATGCACGACGTAGCGGATGTCCGGCCGGTCGATGCCCATGCCGAAGGCGTTGGTCGCGACCATGGTGCGCGCGGCCCCGCTCATGAAGGCTTCCTGGTGCTCGGCGCGCTCGCGGCCGCCGAGGCGGCCGTGGTAGAGCTCCGCCTTCACGCCCTGACCGGCAAGCCAGCCGTGCACCTCCTTGGCCGCCCGCACGGTGGCGCAGTACACGATCCCGGCGCCGCCGGAGCGGACCACGTCGAGCAGCGCCTTCTTTTTCTCGGCCTCGTTGGTCGTCTGCAGGACCTCGAAGTACAGGTTGGGCCGGTACACCCCGGCGTTGAGGACGCGCATGCGCGGGCGCCCGAGCTGGCGCGCGATGTCCTCGATCACGTCGGGGGTCGCGGTCGCAGTGAGAGCGAGCAGCGTCGGGTTGCCGAGCGCGCGCAGTGCCGCGCCGAGCCCGGCGTAGGCAGGACGGAAATCGTGACCCCACTGCGTGATGCAATGCGCCTCGTCGACGACGAAGAGGTCGATCGGATTCGCTTTCAGCTTTTCCGTGAACGCCGGGTTTTCGAGCTGCTCGGGGGTCGTGAAAATGAAGTCGGCATCGCGGGCGCGGATCCGGCGCATCGCCTTGCGCAACTCGCGCCCGGAGAGCGCGCTGTTGACCGCCGCGGCGTCGACGCCGCGGTCCTCGAGCTTGTCGGACTGGTCTTTCATCAGCGCGATGAGCGGCGATACCACGACCGTGGTGCCGCGCATGTGCAGCGCCGGCAGCTGGTAGCAGAGCGACTTGCCGGCGCCCGAGGGCATGATCGCGAGCGTGTCGCGTCCGGCGAGCACGCTGTCGATCACTTCCCGCTGTCCCGGCCGCAGGCGCTGCAGGCGAAAGGTCCGGCGCAGGAGATTGCGCAATTTCTGCACGCGTCGATGATAACCGCACAACGTAAAGAGGCTTTACCCTGGGGGAGGAGAAATGCCACGGACGCACGGGTGGCAGGCGGCGCTGGCCGTCCCGCTCGCGGTGTTTGCATTCTTCGCTTTCGAATCGTTGCGCCTCTCGCTTCACGCCCGCACAAGTGAAGCCGAAAAAATGGGACCGCGCAGTTACCAGACGCGCGCCAGTACGCTCGAGCATTCCGCAAGCGCGTCCTTTCGGGCGTCAGCGCGCCAGCACAGGTCGGTCAGGTCCAGCGCTTCGCATCCCTCGGGAATCTGACTCCCCGGCGCCACCCGGGTGTGATGCTCGGGGCCGGCGTAGAGCTTGCCGCCGGCAGCGTCGCGCCAATGAGCGAAAACGGTATCGGCGCACAGTGCGGGTTTCGCCGGCGCGCCGGAGATCCAGCGCGGCCCGGCGGCGAACCAGGCAAAGGCGAGGCAGCCCGGCGCCGAGCACGAATCGGCGCGAATCCGGTTGGCCGCAATCCAGGCATAGCCGCCGCCGCGCCACGTCACGTGGTTGAGGCGCAGCTCGCCTTCCAGCACCAGGAACTCTTCGGCCACCGGATAGTGGCCCGCGCCCGGGCGCGACCAGCCGGCGGGAAAGCGCACGAACGCGCGGAAGGCGCCGTCGGCGAGGTCCGGCAGCCGCGCGAGCTGCACCGGGAGATTCGCGCCCGGCATGGGTACCGCCCCCCATTCCAGCGAAGCGAAGGCGACGCTAGCCAGGCAGCCGCACCTCGGTGCTCGCTTCGGCGACCAGCTTGCCGTCCTTCGTGAGCTGCTGGGAAAGAACGGCGATGTTTCCCTTCACTTCGGAAACGCTCCCGGAGGCGACCAGCGTATCGCCGGCGAAGGCCATCGATTTCATCTTGAGCGAGAGCTTGCGGACGAAGCCGCGCGGCCCGGCCCAGGCCATCGCCGCGCGCGCGAAGACCGCGCCGTACATCTGCCCGTCGATCACGGCGCCCGGGAAGCCCTTGCTGCGCGCGAGCTCGACGTCGTAGTGCATGCGGTGCCAGTCCCAGGTGGCCGCGCCGTAAGCGAAGAGATCCACGGACGTGAACGTCTTCTCGAGCGGCGGCAGCTTGTCGCCGGTTTTCACGCCTCATTCACCCTAGAGGCTGGACGACGACGGTTTCGCGGTTGACCGCCACGACTTCGCCCTTCGCGTCCCGGTAGCGCGCGACCGAGGTGACGAAAAGCTGCGTGCCGCCGCGCGATGAGCTGCGCTCGACGATGTCCTCGAGCGTCCAGGTGACCGAGATGCGGTCGGCCGGCAGCACCGGGCGCATGAACTCGTAGTCGTTGCCGGCGCGGATCAGGCGGCAGTTGCGCACCGGCAGGTGCCATTCATGGCCGATGTATCCGTCGGCGTTGGGCGCCTGGTGCGCGTACTGCGAGGTCTCGCAGATCAGCGTCGGCGGCGCGATCACCGAGGGATAGCCCGCCTTCTTGGCATACTCGTCGTCGACGTAGAGCGGGTTGTCGTCGCCCATCGCGAGCGCGAAATAGCGGATCGACGCCCGGCCGAGCTCCTCGCGCGCCGCGTAGTGGGCTTCGCGCCCGATCCATGCCTTCAGCTCGTCAGTGAGGAGCGCCATTGCAGTCCACGCATCTAGTCCAATATCGCGAACGGGTCGACCTCGATCTGCATCTCGGGGCGCAGCAACGCCTCGCAGACCAGGCCGGTGGAGGCGGGCCAGGGCTTGCGCAGCAGCTTTTCGCGCACTTTCGCCACGTCGCGGTAGCGCGCGAGCGCGGCGGGCGTCACGTATTCGATCGTCTTTGCCAGGTTGTGCGCATCGCCGCCGGCAGCTTCCAGCACCTTGATCACGTTGCCGTAGGTGTACTCGGCCTGCGCCACCACGTCGCCGTCGTGCACCACGCGCTCGGTCGCAGGGTCGAGCGAGCCCTGGCCGGACATGAACAGGAGCTTGCCGGCGCGCACCGCGGGGCTGTAGGTGAGCTTCTGGTAGCGCGTCCAGCCGGGATTGACCGCCACCGGCACGTCGCGCGTGGCGATGAAGTCGTACTGGATCAGCGCCTCCGGGTGAATGAGCCGCGGCATCAGGATGCCGGCCGCGCCCGGATAGACCGGGCCGAGGTGGTCCCTGCGCACCCGGCCGGTCCCCTTGTAAGCGGCGAGCGCCGCCGGCGTGAGGTAGTCGCAGGTTTTCACTACACGATCGAAACCGACGCCGAGCGCCGCGAGCATCCTGCCGGCGCGCTCGAAGATGGCGCGCGTCTGCGCGACCACGTCGCCCGCGCCGACGATGTTGCCCTGGTCGTCGACCGGCTGGACGGTGGGCATGAACACGACGCCGGAAGTTTCCTTCCGGCCCGGCACCGGGCTCGCGGTGACCTCGATCTCGATGAACGCCTCGGGCCGCAGCAGCGCCTTCACCGGCACGGTGTAGACGACGGGCTCGCTGCCCTTGAACACTTCGCGCCGCACGGCGTCCGCCTCGACGTAGCGCTCGATGCCTTCCGGCTTCACGTACTCGACGACGCGCACCACGTCGGCGTAGCCCAGCCCGCCGGACTCGAGGATCGCGCCGATCTTGGCCCACGCGGTGCGCACCTGGTCGGTCATCGTGCCGCGCACCACGATGCGCTTCGCCGCGGCATCGTATTCTGACCCCGTATGGCCGGAAAGGTACGTTCCGGTGGCGCTTCTCACGCCGAGCGAGAACGAATAGCGCGAGTAGTCGAACCAGGGAAATTTCGCGGGCTTGAGGTCGGTCAGGGTCATTGGGTGAACATCGGAATCATCTCGCCGCCTTCCGCCGCCTTGAACACGAGGCGCACGGGATCGCCGATGCGCAGGCGCTCGAGGTCGCAGTCGACCATGTTGGTGAGCATCGTCACGCCTTCATCGAGGGTCACATAGGCGATGGCATAGGGCTCGGCGACGCGGCGCATCACGCTGTAGGAGTAGATCTTGCCAGTGCCTTTCGCAGCAACGAGCTCTGTTTTGCCCGAGCAGAACGGGCAGACGGCACGCGGGTAGTAGTGCAGCTCCTGGCAAGCGGAACATTTTCCAAGAAGCAGCTTGCCTTCGCGCGCGGCGTCGAAGAAAGGCTTGTTCTCGGGATTGACCGGCGGCGAGGGAATCTTCACGCGCGCTCCAGGATGAGCGTGGCGCTGCCGTGGCGCGAGCCGAGCTGGCCGCCGGTGCCGTTGGCCAGGGCAAGGCGGCAGTTCTTCACCTGCACCGCGGGGTGCGCCTCGCCGCGCAGCTGGCGCACCGCCTCGATGACCTTGGTCATGCCGCCGCGGTTGCCCGGATGGTTGTTGGAGAGCCCGCCGCCGTCGGTGTTGAAGGGCAGGCGGCCGCTGCCCGAGATCAGGCCGCCGTCGGCGACGAACCGGCCGCCCGCGCCCTTGGCGCAGAAGCCGAGGTCCTCGAGCTGCATCAGCGCCGTAATGGTGAAGCTGTCGTAGATCGACACGTACTGGATGTCGGCCGGCTTGATGCCGGCCTCCTCGAAGGCGACCGCGCCCGACCATCTGGACGCGGACCAGGTGAGGTCGATCCTGCCGCCGGCCTGGCCTTTCATCGCCTCGCCGGCCCCGATCACCCGCACCACGGGACGCTTCAGATCCCGCGCGATCTCGGGCCGCGTCACCACCAGCGCGCCGCCGCCGTCGCTCACCACGCAGCAGTCGAGCCGGTGCAGCGGGTCGGCGATCATCGGCGAGTCGAGCACGTCCTTCACCGTCACCACCTCGCGCAGCATCGCGTTCGGGTTGTGCTGCGCGTGGTGCGAGGCGGCGACCTTGATCCACGCCAGCTGCTCGCCGGTCGTGCCGAACTCGTGCATGTGGCGCATGGCCACCATGGCGTACATGTTGACCGTGGCGGCGCCATAGGGAACCTCGAATGCGGCGTCGGGCGCCGCGGCGCCGTAGTTGCGCGGCTGCGTGCCGCTCGAGCCCTCCGAGCGCGGCCGGCCGGCGAGGGTAATCAGCGCAACGTTGCAGCGACCCGTGGCGATGGCCTCCGCAGCGTGCGCGACGTGCACGAGGTAGGAGGAGCCGCCGGTCTCCGTGGTGTCCATGTGGCGCACCTTGAGACCGAGGTAATCGAGCATCGACAGCGCGCCCAGGCCCGGCGCGTCGCCGGCGCAGAAGTAGCCGTCGACGTCCTTGCGGTCGAGCCCCGCGTTCGCCAGCGCGCCGTTCGCGACCTCGGCGTGCAGTTGCGCGGTCGACTTGTCGGGCGCCTTGCGCGTCGGATGCTCGAAAGCGCCCGCGATGCACGCCTTGCCCTTGATCGTCATTGGATCGCCCGCGCTTTCGACCGGGCGTTGTCTTCAACCTTGATCGCATCCGGCGAGAGATGCGCAAACACGTCCTGCGGCGCGGCGATCGTGCGGATTTTCTTCTCCAGGCCCAGGTCCTTGATGCGCTCGCGCCAAGGGTAGCTCAGCGCCGCTTCCCAAGCGGGGCCGTAGCTCGCCGGCTGCTTCATCGCTTCGCGCACGCGGATCGTCAGCGCTTGCGGATCGATGCGATGGCCACCCTTGGCAACGTTCTCGTGCCTGCGCTCGAACCAGGGCCACCACAGCTCGGAATCGCGCACGTGGTTCCAGGCGCGCAGCCAGTGGCTGCCGTCCCAGACCGGTTCGACCGGGGGTGCGTAGCGCGCCGCGATCGACTGGTCTTTCAGGAATGCCGGCGCGTCGAGGACGACGTCCGCCCCGCGCCTATGCGCGAGCTCGAGCGCCACGGCCGCAGCGCCGTTGTGCGCATAGATGCGCAGGCTGCCGAGCTTCATTTTTTCAAGAAGAGTGAGTACGGCAAGAGCAAGGCTGCGTGGATCTTGGGGATTGCCGGGCAGGGGATCCGACTCGCCGTGCCCGGGCAGGTCGACCGCGATCGCGTTCCCGGCTTCGAGCACCAGATCGTCGTAGAGCGCGGATGAGCCGGGGCAATGGTGCAGGATGAGCAGGGGAGATTTTTCGAGTTTCTCAAAACGAACAAAAAGTTGCGCGCCGCCGATATCCACGTAGTCCGTCGTCGTCCGGCCGGCGAGCGGCGCGCAGCGCGGGGCGGGCGGAGGTGCGCCACGCGCCGGATGCTTGAGCAGGATGGCGCGCTCGGCGAGGGTCGCCGGCCCGAGCTCGCGCGGCATCACTTCCTGCCAGGCGGACGCCGGGTAGAGCGGCCGCGTGAGGTACATGCTGTCGCCGGGGCGGTTGCCAAAGCACACCGGCACTTTCAGGTCGGCCAGGACATCGAGCGCCCGGTGGCGGAAAGGCGCGGCATAGCCGATGCGGTAGTCGTTGCCGGCCTCGAGCATCTCGACGACGCCGCGGTGCAGGAAGTCGACGTCGGGAATGTCCGCGTCCGAGCGGCGGGCCGCGGTCTGGTTGTTCCAGGGCCAGAACGCGTGCTGGTCGCGGTAGCGTGCCCATAAGCGAAGCAGGTGGCCGCCGTCCCACGCCGGAACGATCGGCTCCAGATAGGCATCGAGCTGCTCGTCGGTGTAGCGCTTCGCGAACACCGCGTAGCCATCGGCGAGCGCCATCGCGGTGCGCTTCGGATGGCGCGCGGCGAACTCGACCGCAATCGAGGCGCCGGTGTGGCGACCGTAGGTAGCTACGTGCTCGACGCCGAGCGCATCGAGCGTCTCGGCGAGCGCGTCGGCGAAGTCCTCGATGCTCGGATTGGGCTCGGGCAGCAGGTCCGAAAGTCCGAACCCGGGCATGTCGAAGGCGAGGCAGGTGAATTTTTCGCCGAACACCGGCATCAGCGGCCGCATCACCTTCGCCGAGCAGGGGCAGGCGTGCAGCAGGGCGAGCGCGGGGCCGCTGCCGGCGCGCAGGTAATGCACGCGCCTCGATCCCACCGTCACGAAATGCCTCGTAATCCGCATCTAGCGCGTGAATCGAATCGTCTCAATAGGTGCGAGGGAGTCCCAGTCGCTCGCCGACGAAGTTGCGCACCATCTCGTTCGAGATCGGGCTGAACGGGCCGAGGCGGGCGTCGCGGAATAAGCGCTCCAGCGGCGTCTCCTCGACCAGGCCGAAGCCGCCGAGCACGCGCATGCACCGGTCGGTGGCGCGGATCGCCGCCTCGGTGGCGGCGAGCTTGGCCATCGCCGCTTCCGTGGCGCATTCGCGCCCGGTGCTCTGCAGCCAGGCGGCCTTGGCGGTGAGCAGCCGGATCTGCTCGAGCTCGGTCGCCGTGTCGGCGAGCGGGTGCTGCACCGCCTGGAAAGCGCCGATCGGGCGGCCGAAGGCGTGGCGATCGCGTGCGTACTGCAGCGCCTGGTCGAGCGCGGCGCTGGTGATGCCGACGTACATCGCCGCGCACAGGATGCGTTCCTCGTCCAGCGAGGCGAGGAGCGTGCGCCAGCCGTTGCCTTGCCCGCCGACCAGCGCGTCGGCGGGGGCGCGCGCGTCGTCGAGGAACACCTCGCAGGTGCACGCGGCGCGCATCCCCATCAGCTCCAGGCGCCGCACCTGGACCGCGGGCTGTTGGCGCGGCGTAAGCACCAGCGACAGGCCGCGCGCGCGCTTTGCGCCCTCGGCCGGATCGGTGCGGCAAAGCACCAGGATCGCGTCGGCGTCGTCGGCGAACGAGGTATAGAGCTTCTGGCCTCGCACGACCCACTCGTTGCCCTGCAGCGTGGCGCGCGTCTTGAGCGCCAGCACGTCGGTGCCGCCGCCGGGCTCGCTCATGCCGAAGCTCATCAGGAACTCGCCCGCGGCGAGGCGCGGCAGCAGCGCCTTCTTCTGCGCTGGGGTGCCCGACTCGCGCAGCACGCGCGCGGTCATCGACACCAGCAGCCAATCGGTGGCGAGCGAGGGGAAGCGGCGCGCCAGCTCCTCGCAGAAGACAGCGGCGGTCGAGACGTCCGCGCCGCTGCCGCCGTACTCAGTCGGCACCGAGAGTCCTTGCCAGCCCATGGCGGCGAAGCGCTTCCACAGCTCCCGCGGAATGCGGCGCGCGCGATCCATCTCGCGGATGCGCGCCTCGGGCAGCTCGCGGTCGAGGAACTCGCGCACGCTATCGCGCAGGATCGAGTGCTCGGATGCCGGCTCGAAGTTCATGCCCCCGCTCCCAGATAGACCTGCTGCACTTCGGGGTGCGCCCGCACCTCGGCGGGCGCGCCCTCGGCGAGCACGCGGCCCTGGTGCATGACGGTGATCCGCGTGGCGACGGCGAAGACGACCGCCATGTCGTGCTCGGTGAAGACGCACGACAGGCCGAGCTCGCGCGCCAGCCTGTGTACCAGGGTAATCGACTCGATGCGCTCCTGCGCCGCCATGCCGGCGGTCGGCTCGTCGAGCAGCAGCAGGCGCGGCTCGCCGGCCAGCGCGATGGCGAGCTCGAGCCGCTTCTGATCACCGTGCGAAAGGGTTGCGGCCTGTCTTTCAAAAGCATTACCCAAACCGACGAGCGCGAGCAACTGCTTCGCCCGGTCGCCATGCAGCGCGCGCGCTTTCGGCCAAACGCTCCAGGACTGGCGCGCATGCGCGAGCAGCGACACCTGCACGTTCTCCTGCGCCGTCAGATCGCGGAAGATGCTCGTGATCTGGAAAGTGCGTCCGATTCCCATGCGCGCGAGCAGGTGCGGCGCGCTGCCGGTCACGTCGCGCCCTTCGAAGCTGACGCGTCCGTCGTCGGGCCGCAGCAGGCCGGTGAGCGCGTTGAAGAAAGTGCTCTTGCCCGCGCCGTTCGGGCCGATGATCGCGCGGAACTCGCCTCGCTCCACCGCCAGGTCGACGCCGTCGAGCGCGCGCAGGCCGCCGAAGCGCTTGGCCAGACCCCGGACCTGGAGGATCACGCCGCTCTCCTTTTCGCCAGCCCGGTCAGGCCCTCGGGCATCAGCAGCACCAGGATCAGGATGATGATCCCCATTGCGAGCGGCCAGTACTCGGTCTTGCCGCTGATCAGCACCTCGAGGACCACGTACACCGCGGCGCCGAGCGCGGGGCCGAGGAAGGTGTGCACGCCGCCGAGCACGGCCATCACGATCGGCGTGGCGCTCGCCGTCCAGTTGAGCCAGCCGGGGAACACGTTGCCGTTCGAGAGCGCGAACAGGCCGCCGGCGAGCCCGGCGAAGGCCCCGGTGATGATGAAGGCGGCGAGCTGGTGCGCGCGCACGTCGACGCCGATGTACTGCACGCGCCGCGCATTGGCGCGCAGCGCGCGCAGCGTGTAGCCGAAGGGCGAGTTCACCAGGCGGTAAAGGACGTAGAGCGCGGGCGCCACCAGCGCGAGCGCGAAGTAGTAGTAGGCGAGCGGCTTCGCCAGCACGCCGGGCGGGCGCAGGCCGGTCATGCCGTCGTCGCCGCCGGTGAGGCCGGTCGCCTTCAGCGCCACCGTGTAGAGCAGCATCTGGAACGCGAAGGTGAGCATCGCGAAATAGATCCCCGAGCGGCGCACCGAGAAGAAGCCGGTGACCGCGGCGAGCGCCGCGGAAGCGACCATCGCGGCCAGCGGCACCAGCGCGAAGGCGGCGCCGGCGGAAAGCCCGGTCTTCTTCATCAGCAGCGCCGCGGCGTAGCCACCGACGCCGAAGAAGGCGGCGTGGCCGAACGACAGCATGCCGCCGTAGCCGAGCAGCACGTTGAAGCTCACCGCGTAGAGCGCGAACGCCAGCACCTCGATGGCGATGAACAGCCAGAAGTCCGACAGGGCGAGGGGCAGCGCGAGGAGGGCGATGGCGCCCGCGAGCGGCCAGCGCGCGGTGCCGCTCATTCGGGCGCGCCGAACAGGCCCCAGGGACGCACGATGAGCACGATCGCCATCACGGCGAAGGTGAGCACCACCGCGAGGCCGGGAAAGGCGAGCACGCCGAAGGCGTTCACGATGCCGACCAGCAGCGAGGCGACGAGCGCGCCAAGGACGCTGCCCATGCCGCCGATCACCACCACGACGAAGGCGTCGATGATGACCTGCACGTGCAGGCCGGGGCCGACCGCCACGATCGGCGCGGCGAGGGCGCCGCCGAGGCCGGCGAGCGCCGCGCCGGCCGCGAACACGCTGGTGAACAGGCGCCGCGTGTTGACGCCCAGGGCGCTCAGCATGTCGCGGTCCATGGTCGCCGCGCGCACGAAGATGCCCCAGCGCGTGCGGTGCAGGACGATCCACAGGCCGACCGCCACCGCGACGCCGACGACGATCAGGAACAGGCGGTAGTTCGGGAAGGTGAGGCCGAGCGCGCGCATGCTGCCGTCGAGCGCGGCGGGCACGGAGACCGAGTGGTCCTCGCGGCCCCAGATCAGCTTCGCTACGTCGCCGAGGACGAAGACGAGGGCGAAGGTGAGCAGCAGCTGGAACTCGTGCGGGGCGCGGTAGATGCGCCGCAGGAGCCCCGTCTCCAGCGCCGCGCCGAGCACGGCGAGGCCGGCGGTTGCGCCGATCAGCGCGGCGACGAAGCTTGCGCTGGCGCCGGGCGCGAGCGCGGTGAGGCTGACCGCGATCAGCGCGCCGAGCATGAACAGCGCGCCGTGCGCGAAATTGATGATGCGCAGCACGCCGAAGATCAGCGACAGCCCGGCGCAGATGAGGAACAGCAGCATCCCGTTCGACACGCCGGCGAGGAGCTGGCGCGCGACGACGACCGGGTTTTGCAGCCACGCAAGCTGCTGCAGGAAGGAGTCGATCACGCCGATCGAGTATGCCGGAAGCGCCTTGACAACGGGAGAGCCATGTCCAGACAATTCGCCACTACCCGCGGACCAACCCACCTCGAGGCGACCATGCTACGAACCCTTCTCATCCTGGCGCTGTGCGTTGCGCCGACGGCCGCGCAGGCCCAGTCGCGCGAGCCGGTCAAGCTGGGGCTGATCGACATCTACAGCGGCGGCTTCGCGTTCATCGCGGACAGCATCCGCACCGGCTTCCAGATCGCGGTCGACGAGGCCAATGCTGCCGGCGGGCTGAACGGCCGCCCGTTCCAGCTCGTCACCGCCGACATGGGCAACTCGGTCGAGAAAGCGGTCACCGAGGGCCGGCGCATGATCCTCGAGGAAAAGATCAAGTTCGTCACCGTCGGCATCCACAGCGGCGCGGCGGTGGCGGTGGGCAACCTCGGCAAGGAGCACAAGGTTCTGATCAACGGCGGCTTCGCGACCACCAAGCGCCTCACCGGCGAAGCCGGCCACGACTACGTCGCGCGCGCCAACCTCTCCACGGTCGAGATCGGCCGCGTGATGGCCGAGCACCTGAAGTCGCGCTCCGACATCAAGCGCGTCTCGGTGATCTCGCCCGACTACGAGTACGGCCAGCACTTCGCCGCGGATTTCATCGCCGGGCTGAAAGTGGCGCGACCGGACATCGCCATCGTGCGCCAGGAGTGGCCGAAGCTCGGCGCCACGGATTTCGGGCCGCACGTCACGGCGCTGCAGTCGCAACCCACCGACCTGGTGGTGGCCGGCATGTTTGGCGCGGACCTGGTCAACTTCCTGCGCTCGGCGAAGGATTTCGGCCTGTTCAGCGACAAGACCCAGTTCATGGTGCACGGCCTCGACCTCGCCAAGATGGGCGCGCTCAAGGATTCGCTGCCGCCCAACACCATGGGCACGGTGTGGTACCCCTTCTACGCCATCGACACCGCGAAATCCAAGGCTTTTGCCGCCGAGGTGGAGAAGCGCATGAAGACCTATGCCACCGGCTCCACGACGGTGGGCTACGTGGCCGGCAAGATGCTCACCGAGGCGATCCGCAAGGCCGGCACCGACGACGTCGAGAAAGCGATCAAGGCGCTCGGTACGGTGCAATTCGAGGGTCCCACCGGGCCGACCAAGGTGCGCAGCTGCGACAACATGGCGCTGTACAACTTCTATGTCGGAACCGTGAAGCGCGACGCCGCGCTGCCCGACGGCATCGGCATGGGCGACGTCAAGGCCATCAATACCGAGACCGTGGCGCGGAGCTGCGCCGACGTGAAAAAGGCGCGCAGCGGCGGCTAGCCGCCGTGGCGCTGCTCGAAGTCCGCGGGCTGGAGACCGCCTACGGCGCGAGCCAGGTCCTCTTCGGGATTTCGCTCGAGGTAGAGCGCGGCAAGGTCGTCGCGCTCCTCGGGCGCAACGGCGCGGGCAAGACCACCACGCTCGCCAGCGTGATGGGCCTGGTGCGGCCGCGCGCCGGCTCCATCCGCTTCGACGGCGCGGAAATCCTGGGGCGCGAGCCTTTCGAGGCCTGCCGCGCAGGCCTCGGCTTCGTGCCGGAGAACTGCCGCCTCTTCGCCGGGCTCACGGTCGCCGAGAACTTCGAGGCGGCGCGCCGCCCCACGCAGGCAGGCGAGGGAGGGCGCTGGGACCTGGACGAGGTCCTGGATCTCTTCCCCGACGTGAGAGGCTTCCTCGGTCAGCGTGCGGGCCTGCTTTCCGGCGGCCAGCAGCGCATGGTCGCGATCGCGCGCACGCTGCTCGGCAACCCGAAGCTGCTGCTTCTGGACGAGCCGTCCGAAGGCCTCGCGCCGCTAGTGGTCGATGCCATCCTGCAGCGGCTCAAGCGCCTGAAGGCGAGCGGCACCACGGTGCTGATCTCCGAGCAGAACCTGCGCTTCGCCACCGAGCTCGCCGACCGCGTGTCGATCATCGAGCGCGGCGAGATCCGCTACGAAGGCACGCCCGCCGAGCTCGCCGCTCGTCCCGAGGTGCGCGAGAAGTACCTGATGGTCTAGCCGGCCAGGGTCGGGTAGTCGTTGTAGCCGTCCGGCCCGCCGCCGTAGAAGCGCTTGGTGATCGCCTTGGCGTAGGGCCCGCCGCGGCGGATCCGCTCGGGCAGGTCGGGATTGGCCATCCACAGCCGGCCGAAGGAGACGGCGTCGACCGCGCCCGCGCCGATGAGCTGGTTGGCGGTGTCGGGGTCGATGCCGCCGTTGGCGATGATCTTGCCGTCGAATACCGGCCGCACCAGCTCGAGCATGCGCGTGCGCTCGAACTTGCCCCACCAGAAGCTGGTGTCGGCGAGCTCCAGCCATCCCAGGCCGCTTTGATTCAACTCTTTCACCAGGAACCTGAAAGCAGGGGAGGGGTCCGGATCGACCGCGCCGTTGTAGTCGGTGTAGGGGGAGATGCGAATGCCGACGCGGGCGGGCGGGTAGTGCTCAATCATCGCCTGCACCACCTCGATCGCGAAGCGCGCGCGCTGCTCCGGCGTGCCGCCGTAGCCGTCCGTGCGCCGGTTGAGGAACGGCGAGAGGAACTGGTGCGGCAGGTAGCCGTTGGCGCCGTGCAGCTCGATGGCGTCGAAGCCGATCTCGCGGCAGGCGCGCGCGGCTTCGCCGAAGGCCGTGACGGTGCCGCGAATCTCCTCGAGCGTCATCGCGCGCGAGGGCGTCGCCTTGAGCTTGATGAACTTGCCGTCGTCGCCGCGTCCCCAAACGGTGATGGCCTCGAGGTTCTCGTTCACGCCGGAAGGCGAGAGCGACGGCACGGGATTCGGCGAGCGGTCGGCGGCGACGCGGCCGCCGTGCCAGAGCTGCAGCGCGATCCTGCCGCCCGCGGCGTGCACCGCCGCGACCAGCGGCCGCCAGGCTTCGATTTGCGCCGGCGTGAAGATGCCGGGCGCGCAGTCCCAGGCGTTCGACTGCGCGGCGACGTTGGTCGCCTCGGCGATGATCAGGCCGGCCGAGGCGCGCTGCACGTAGTGCTCGATCATCATCGGTGTCGGCACGCGCTCGGGCGTGGCGCGCGAGCGGGTGAGGGGCGCCATCACGATGCGGTTCGGCAGCACCAGGTCGCCGATGGCGAGCGGCGAGAAGAGATCGCTCATGACCCCGGTACCGCCCACACGTCGATCTTTGCCGCCCCCTCGCGAAGCCGCTTCACCTGCGTGTACTCCGGCGAGCGCCAGAACCCGCGGATGGCCTCCATGGAATCGAATTCGAAAACGATCAGCCGGCGGCCGTCGTGCGTGCCTTCCAACACCTCCAGTCCCACGCCGCTCGCCTTCAGGCGGGCGCCGCTGGCCTCGATGAGGGGCTGTACGGCGGCTTGGTACTTCCGATACTGGTCCTTTCTCAGCACCGAAGCCTGGATGACGAGAAGGGCGGCCATCACTCCAGCTCTCCGGGAAGGCCCGCCATGAGCTGGTCCTTCAGCTTGCCGCGCTCGACCTTGCCGGTGGGATTGGACGGGATGGCGTCGATGAAGAAGTAGTGGCGGGGGCGCTTGAAGTCGGCGAGGTCGGGGCTCTTCAGGCAGAACTCGTCGAGCGCCGCCGCCGAGAGCGCGGGATCCTTGCGCACGACGGCCGCGCATACCACCTGGCCCCACTTGCGGCTCGGAAGGCCGACCGCGGCCGCGTTGGCGATGCCGGGATGCTTGAACAGCACGTTCTCGATCTCCGAGGGATGGATGTTCTCGCCGCCGCTCTTGATGGTGTGATCCATGCGCCCCATCACGGTAATGAAGCCCTCGTCGTCGAGCACCGCGGCGTCGCCCGAGAGGAACCAGCCTTTCGCGAATGCCGCGGCGGTGCGCTCGGGCAGGCCGAAATATTCGGTGAGCAGGCTCGGGCCGCGCGTGATGAGCTGGCCGATCTCGCCGGGCTTGCACCGATCGTCGGGCTCGCGGCTGTCGGTGCGGATCACCCGCACCTCCATGTTGATCGACGCCTTGCCGACGCTGCCGAGCTTGCCGGGATGGTTGCGGTAGTCGCAGCACGTCACCATGAGCGCCTCGGTGGAGCCGTAGACGTTGGCGAAGTACTCCGGAAACCACGCCATCACTTTGCGCGTGACGTCGTCGGCGAGGGTCTGGCCGCCGAAGAACCCGCGGCGCAGCGAGCGCAGGTCGTACTTCGACAGGTCGGCGCCGGCCATCATCACCATCTGCGTCGGCACGCCGTGCAGCACCGTGATGCGCTCGGCTCCGACCTGCGAAAGCGTCTCGTGCACGTCGAAGCCGCGCGTCAGCACGTTGGTGCCGCCGAGGTGCACAAACGGGATGAACTGCAGCTGCAGCTGCGCGATGTGGAACAGCGGCTTGTTGTTCAGGATGGTGTCGTCGGCGCGGAAGCCGCATTCGACCTGCATCGAGTGGCTGCCCATGATCTCGGCGAGGTGCGAGCGCACCACGCCCTTCGGCCGCCCGGTCGTGCCGGACGTGTACATGATGAAGGCCGGGTCGTGCCAGCCCGCCTCGGCCTCGGGCTCGGACTCGGAGCCCGGCGCGATGAACTTCTCGAACGGGATCTCCTTGCCTTCCGGTTTTGCTCCCACATAAATCAATTGACTGACGGAAAGGCGATCCTGGATGGCCGCCACCGGCGCGCGCAGCGCCTCCTCGAACACCAGGATGCGCGCCTTCGAGTCGTCGACGATGTACTTCACCTCGTTGGCGGCGAGGCGGTAGTTGATCGGCACCGGCACCGCGCCGATCTTCATCAGCGCGTAGAACCCGGTGACCTGCTCGGGCAGGTTGTAGGTGAGGAAGGCGACGCGGTCGCCCTTGCCGATGCCGGCCGCGCGGAAGGCGTGCGCCGCCTTGTTGACGCTGCGGTTCCACTGCGCGTAGGTCCAGCGCCGGCCTTCGAACACCAGCGCCGTCTTGTCCGGCCAGTTGGCCGCCGACTGGGTGAGCGTGTGCGCGAGGTTCATCCCACAAATTTATCCCGAGATGACACCCGCAGCGCGCAGCGCCGAGATGCGCTCGTCGGAATAGCCCGCGGCACGGAGCTGCTCCACGGTATCGGCGCCCATCGGGGGCGCTGCGCGGGTCGGCAGCTCGACGCCGGGAAACCGGATCGGCGCCGCGACCATGCGGGCGCTGCCGCCGCCGGGATAGGCGAACTTGGCTACGCCGCCGCGCTCGGCGACGAACTCGCTCTCCAGCGCCTGCTTGACGTCGTACACCGGCGAAGCCGGTACGTTTCCGGCGAAGCGCTCGATCCATTCCGCGGTGGTGCGCGTCATCAGCGCGGCGTCGAGCATCTGCGTGACGCGCTCGCGGTTGGCGAGCCGCGCCTTGAAGGTGGCGAAGTCGGGATCGGTCGCCCATTCCGGCTTGCCGAGCGCTTCCGCCAGCACGCCCCAGAACTTTTCCTTGTTGCACATGATGAAGATCCACCCGTCCCGCGTGCGGTAGAGCTGGCTCGGCGTCAGGCTGGGATGCCCCGAGCGCGGCGTGCGCCCGGTGACCTCGCCGGCATTCAGGAACCATGTCCCCGGGTAGTTGAGGTTGTGCAGGGCGACGTCGAAGAGCGAGGTGTCGACGTCCATGCCCTTGCCGGTGGCGCGCGCGCTGAGCACGCCTGACAGCAGCCCGAATGCCGCGGCGAGCCCGGTCATGAGATCGACGATGGACAGGCCGTAGCGCGTTGGCGGGCCGCCGGGCTCCCCGGTGAGCGACATGTGGCCGGCTTCCGCTTGCATCAGGTAGTCGTAGCCCGGCCACGCCTTGCGCGAGCCGGTCCGCCCGTAGGCCGACAGGTGCGCGCACACGATGCGCGGGTTGACCTGCTTCAGGTCCTCGTAGGTCAGCCCGAGTTTCTCCGGGTGGTCGCCGCGCAGGTTGTCGAGCACCGCGTCTGCTGTCTTCACCAGCGCCCGGAAGGCGGCCTTGCCCTCTGGGTGCTTGAGGTCGAGCGTGACGCTCTTCTTGTTGCGGTTGAAGGTCTGGAAGAACTGGCTGTCGCCCGGGCCGAAGAAATGCGGCCCGACGTGGCGACCGACGTCGCCGCCGTCCTTGTGGTTCTCGATCTTGATCACCTCGGCGCCGAGGTCGGCGAGGTACAGCGTGCCGGCCGGCCCGGCGCCGTACTGCTCCACCGCGAGGATGCGCAGCCCCGCGAGCGGCGGCGTCACGTAACGGCCTCCAGGGCGAAGTCCGCGGCGACCAGGGCCTCGAGCTCCGCGGCGTCCTCGATCGACTCGAGGTCCAGCACCGCGTCGCGGATCCGGCGGGCGCTGCTTTCCTCCAGCGTCAGCGCGCAGTTCTCGAAGTACTTCGCCTCGATCTCCGCGTTGGTGAGCGGACGGTCCGGATTGCCGCGGTTCACCGCCACGCGGTTCCGCAGCGTGCGGCCGTCGTCCAGGGTCACCACCACTTCGCCGGTGTAGTGCCGCGGAAAGGTGGATTGCGCATCGACGGCATAGCCGACCTTGTCCATGAGCCGCTCGATGCGCGGCTCGACGAAGGCCGCGGGCACGAACTCCGCTACCCCGAGGCGGCCGCGCGCGAGCCCGCTCGCCACCGCGTAGGGAATGCTGAACTTCGCGTCGTAGTCGCTCTTTGGCCGGCGCTTGGCCGCCACCGGCTCGCAGACCGCCTGGACCACGCCCTCGGGCACCAGCGCGCGGACCGAGCGCACGCGCTCGACGTCGACGCCGGCGCGGTGCAGGGCGATCGCCGCGTCGGCGCAGCCGTGCACGAAGTGGCACGCGGGGAAGGGCTTGACCGCGACGTTGTCGAGCTCCCAGACGCTCCCGAGGCCCGTAGTGGCAAGGGAGAGATCCGATTTCTCCAGCAGATCCGGCGAAAGGTGACTGCGATACAGGCCGAAGCGCCCTTCGTAGGCCTCGCGCGGCGCCGGGAAGCCGTCAGCGGCGAGCGCGGCGGCGGTGATGCCGCAGGCCGCGGCCCATCCCGGATGGATGCGCTTGGTCCAGGAGCCGTCCTCGAGGAACTGCAGGTTGCCGCTCGCGAAGGAAAGCGCGATGCCTTGGGCCTCGGCGAGACGCTCGGCGGAAAGCCCCATCAGGCGGCCGGCGACCAGCGTCGAAGCAAAAGCGCCCACGACGCCGGTGGGATGAAAGCCCACCTGGTGGAGGCCGCCTTTCACCGCGGCTGCGATGCGGGCGCCGGTCTCGACACCGGCGACATACGCGGTGAGCAACGCCGCGCCCGAAGCGCCGACGTGGGCCGCGGCGGCCAGCGCGGCCGGAAACGTGCTCACCGTGACGTGGAGAATGCCGGCCGCGTGCGTATCGTCGTAGTCCAGGCCGTGCATCAGCATGCCGTTCACCAGCGCCGCGTCGCGCAGCGGCAGGCGATGCGCCATGCCGACCACCCGGCGCGGGCCGGCGCCGGCAAGCCGCGCGACCGAGGCGGCGATGCGCGTCGCGAATTCTTCCCTGCGGGCGGCGAACGCGCAGCCGAGGGCGTCGAGCAGCAGGTGCTTGGCGCGCAGCCGAACCGCCGCCGGCATTTGCTCGAGCGACAGGCGCGCGGTGAATTCGGCGAGCCGCTGCGAGATCACGGCCATCGCGTAATTGTCCGGACAAGGCCGAAGGGCGTCAAGCGGGCTAGCGGCGCAGCTCCATGCGGTAGGCGAAGCGGTCGGCGGGGTGCACGGTGTCGGCCATCTCGACCACGCGGCCGCCTTCGTCGAAGTAGCGCCGCCGGATCGACAGCGCGGGCGTGCCGGCGGGCACGCCGAGGCTGGCGGCATCCTGCTCGTCGAGGGCGACCGCGGCGATCACCTGCTCGACGCGGCCGATGCGCACGCCGAAGTCGCGCTCGATCAGCGCATACACCGCGCCGCTCCATTTGCGCAGCGCCTTCTCGATGCCCTTGAGCGCCGGGTTGAGGAACAGGCGCGTCACCCCGAAAGGCTTCGCCCCGGCGGTTTCGCGGCGCAGCGCTACGGCGTGGATCCACTCCTCGCCGGCCGCGGCGGAGAGCGCGCGCGCCTGCGGCCGGGTCAGCCCGACGCGGCCGATGTAAACGTAATGGAAGTGCGTGCTCTGCGCATACTGGAAGAGATCGCGCAGCGAGCTGATGCCGTGGCTGTAGCGGGTGTCGTCGGGCAGGGCGGCGACCAGCGTGCCCGCGCGTGGCTTGCGGCGCACCAGGCCGGCGTTCGACAGGACGCGGATCGCCTCCCGGATGGTGAAGCGCGACACGCCGAGCTGCCGGCACAGCTCGTGCTCGGTGGGCAGCTGCGCCCCCACCGGGTAGCGCCCCTTGGCGATCGCCTGGCGCAGGTCCTGGGCGATCCTCAGGTAACGCGGCGGCGCTTCGGTTTTCATTCTTTCTCTTTTGTCCATACAATTGTATCCGCCACGGCCACTCTAGGAGAGTCCCATGTCAGGCGAAGCGAAGCGGGTCGGCGAACGCACCTACCGGGAGTCCTTCGGCCGCTATTTCGAGGACTTCCAGGTCGGCGACATCTACCAGCACCGTCCCGGGCGCACCATTACGCAGTACGACAATATTTCCTTCACCCTGCTCACGATGAATACGCACCCGATGCACTTCGACGAGGAGTACGCCAAGCATAGCGAGTTCGGGCGCTGCATCGTGTGCAGCCCGCTCACCGTGGCGCTGATGGTGGGCATGAGCGTGACCGACGTGAGCCAGAAGGCGATCGCCAACCTGGGCTGGACCGACATCAAGCTGACGCACCCGCTGTTCGCCGGCGACACGCTCTACGCCGAATCGGAGGTGCTCGACAAGCGCGAATCGGCGAGCCGGCCCGGCGCCGGCATCGTAGCCGTGAAGACCGTCGGCCTGAACCAGGCCGGGGTGAAGGTGTGCGAGTTCAACCGTACCATGCTGATCATGAAGCGCGCCGGCAACGACGTCGAAATCCGGGCGAACTACTGAGGAAGCCATGGGCCATTCCGATCCGGTCGAAGAAGCGGCGCTGCTCGACGCCATCCAGCGCTGGCTGGAGAAAGAGGTGCGTCCGCAGGTGATGCGCCTCGAGCACGACGACATCTACCCGCGCGAGATGGTCGAGACCATGAAAGAGATGGGCCTGTTCGGCGCCGTGCTCGACCCGCAATGGGGCGGCCTGGGCCTGTCGGCCTCGACCTACGCCAAGATCGTGATGCAGATCTCCACCGTCTGGATGTCGCTCACCGGCATCTTCAATTCGCACCTGATGATGGCGATGCTGGTGCAGAAGTTCGGCACCGAGGAGCAGAAGAAGCGCTTCCTGCCGCGCATGGCGAGCGGCGAGCTGCGCGGCGGCCTGGCGCTGACCGAGCCCGACGCCGGCACCGACCTCGCGGCGATCCGCATGCGCGCCGTGCGCGAGGGCGACCATTACGTGATCAACGGCACCAAGACCTGGATCAGCAACGGCATCGAAGGCGGCTGCTGCGCCGTGCTGGTGCGCACCAACCCGCAGGCGCAGCCGGCGCGCAA
>Ga0208454_1000480_pt1 | contig 22895 bp, 21 predicted proteins | sample EasRivMeERMZT100_FD_187530 | JGI IMG/M metagenome (GOLD analysis project Ga0208454, IMG submission 187530) | Soil microbial communities from meander-bound floodplain in the East River, Colorado, USA - East River MetaG ERMZT100 (SPAdes) (version 2) | ecosystem: Environmental > Terrestrial > Soil...
ATGCTCGTAGCCCGTGGCAAGTACATGCGTGACTTTGTGCGGCGGGAACGTGTTGCGCAGGGCGAGGCGCTGCTGGAACGTGGCCAACGACTGCGGTGTGCACTGCGCATCGACCCAGGCGCGATCGGCCATGTTCACCTGGAAGAACTCCGCGGAGATCGGTTGGGTCTGCCAGCCGTTGCCGCTGGCCTTGGCGGCAGCGACCTGCCCATCGCGTACCTCCGGCGGCAGAACGTCGTGCAGGCTTTGGCCGTTCTCGAGGATGAAGGCGTCGAGATAGACGAGGGCGTGCAGCCGCTCGGCCGCGCCGTCGGCCACGCCCGTGATGACGCAACCGCCGTAGGAGTGGCCGCAGAGCACGACGTCCGTGAGGTTCTCCCAGCGCATGAGGTTCACGACGTCGGCCACGTGGGTGTCGAGGGTCACCTGCGGCGAGGTCAGGTGCGAACGTTCGCCGACACCGGTGAGCGTGGGCGTGAACACGTCGTGACCGGCCGTCTGCAATTGTTTGCGAACGCGTTGCCAACACCAGCTGCCGTGCCAGGCACCGTGGACGAGAACGAACGTCGCCATTGGTTTCCCCCGTGAGAATGCGTTCGATCGGTGCCGGCTAGTGTGTGCCGCGATTGATCGCGAGGCGGCAGCAGGTCGTCACGCGAGCGCCGCCAGCACCCGCCGCGGCGTGAACGGAAACTCGCGCATGCGGACACCCGTGGCGTCGAAGAACGCGTTGGCGATTGCGGCAGCCGCCGCGGCCATCACTTCCTCGCCGGCGCCGAAGTGGCGCTCGGTCAGGCGCTGCACAACGATCGGCGTGACCTCGGGACAGTCCGTAAAGCGCATGACGGGATAACTCGCCCAGTCGAGGCTCGTGACGCCGCGCTCGTTGAACGTGACTTCCTCGAGCAGCATGCGGCTCGCCGTCTGCACGAGCTGGCCCGTGATCTGCGCTTCGACGATGCCGGGATTGACGACGAGGCCCGCGTCCATCGCCCCATACAGATGCTTCACGGCGACGCGACCCGTTGCGCGGTTCACCTCGACGTCGGCGACGGCCCCGCCCCAGGAGGAGAGATGCGTGCCGAGGCCAATGCCGCGGCCGCGCACGACGTTGCCCTCGCCCCGTGCCGTGCGGCCGGGGCGCGGGGTCCAGCCGGCGGCTCGTGCCGCGGCGTCGAGCACGCCAAGCCAACGCTCGTCGGCGATATTGCGCTGGCGAAATTCGTACGGATCCATGTCCAGCCGAAACGCGAGATCGTCGATCGCCTGCTCGGATGTGAACGACATCGACAGATCGAGCGGCGAGCGCAGCCAGCCGCCGCGCAGATAATTCGCCGTCGTTAAGCGGTGGTCGACGAGGCGTTTGTTCTCGATCGCGTACATCGCGCCGCAGTTCGCCGGGCTCACTTGTTGCGAGACGAGGTTGTTCCATTCGTCCGGTGCGGAGCCCAGAGCGAGTTGCTGCGACGTCTCGATCAGACTCCAGTGGTGATGCCAGCCGTGATATTCGTACGCGACGATTTTGCCGGCCGCGTCCGCTGCAGCGCGTACCTCGCCGACGTGAGCCGGCCCATACGGATCCCAGCCGTGCTCGTCCCAGCGCATGAGCTGCACGCGCACCGGTGCGCCGGCGAGCTGCGAGAGCAAAGCCGCCGCCTGTGCGACGTCGTCGTAGCAGCTGTGGCCGTAGGTGCCCGAGCCATCGCAGAACTGCACGCGGATGTCGCTCTCGGCGAGCCCGAGCAGAGGGGCGAGCACGCGGCGCGTGCCATAGATGTCCTGCGAGCTGCACATCACGAGCGCCGAGCCCGGCTTGACGTCGGCGAGCGCGCAGTTCGGCGCGAACGTCGCGTGCGCTTGATACGGACAGTGGGTCGCGAACGTCGTCTGATGCGCCGCCTTGCCGAACGCGTCGACCGCGGCGCCGTTGTCGAGGACGATGGTGTCTTGCGTCGCAGCGGAGCGCATGTGCGCGTAGAGTGCGTCGAACGCCGGTAGCGACGGCGTTTCGTCCCACACGACATTCAGCTGCGCTGCGGCGCGCACGGCGTCCCACTCGTTGGGGGCGACGACGCCGAGGAAGTCGCCCTTGCGCAGCACGCGGACGCCCGCGATGTCGCGGATCGAAGTTTCGTCGACGTTCTGCACCTTCGCGCCCACGCCGTAAGCGCGCTGGCCGCGCGGTCGCACCACGCGCCCGTGCAGCATGCCGGGCAGACGCTGATGCTGGACGTAGGTGAAGCTACCGGAGACCTTCGCCGGCAGATCTTTGCGCGGCGCGGGGACGCCGACGATCCTGTAGTCGGCCGGCGCCTTGACGGGGGCGTTGCCCGTGAACGGAATCTCGAACAGCTGGTCGCCGATGAGCTCGCCATAGGTGACGCTGCGGCGAGTGCCCGCGACCGTCACGATGCCGCTGGCCACGTGGAGCTCTGCCGCCGGCACGCCGAGCCGCTCGGAGGCGAGCTTTAGGAGCGCCTGGCGAGCCTCGGCCGCGGCCGTGCGCACCTGTGGCCCGCCGCGCGCAATCGAAGCGCTCGAATACGTGCCGCCTTGATTCGGCGTCACGTTCGTATCGGTCTGCACTGTTCTGATCTGCTCGAGGGACAAGTCGAGCTCCTCGGCTGCGATCTGCGGCAGCGCCGTCGTCGTGCCCTGGCCGAGCTCGACGAAGCCGATGTACAGCGTGGCCGTGTTGTCCGCGTGGATCGCAAGCCAAGTATCGATCTGTTTCGGGTCCGGCGGACCGGCCGCGGCCCCGCGAGCTCGGTTCTGCGCGGCCGCGAGATCGGGGCGCGCGCCGAGACCGAAGCCGACCACGAGCGCACCGCCGCTTTTGAGGAATGCGCGCCGGCCCAAAGCTGCGAGCGGCGACGCGCTCATGCGCCAGTCCCTTGAATCGCTCGTGCCGCACGCTTGATCGCGGCGATGATGCGCGGGTAAGTGCCGCAGCGGCACAGATGGCCGTTCATCGCCGTGCGGATCTCGGCGTCCGTCGGCGCCGCGTTTTGCGCCAGCAGCTCAGCGGCCTTGATGATCATGCCGTTGGCGCAATAGCCGCACTGCAGCGCCTGCTCGTCGAGCAGCGCCTGCTGGATCGGATGCAGCGCGGGCGATCGCGCGAGCTTGTGCTGCTCGGCGTACCAGTCCGGCAAGCCTTCGAGTGTCGTGACCTGCCGGCCTTCCACCGCCGACACCGGGGTCACGCAGGATCGCCGCTCCTCACCATCGATGAGCACCGAGCACGAGCCGCACTGCGCCAGGCCGCAACCGAAACGCGGGCCGCGCAGCGTCAGCTCGTTCGTGAGCACATATAGAAGAGGTGTATCCGGCGCCGCACTGACTGTGTGCTGCCGGTCGTTGACACGGATGCGGAGCTCGTTGGCCATTGCGAGCCGCCAACATAGCAAAGATTCGTTGCAGCGTCAGCGCTTCACGGCCGCTGGCGGTTTTCGGAGCAGCAGCAGCAGCGGTGCAGCGAGGAAAGTCATGTACATCATGAAACGGAAGTCGTTGAGGTACGCCTGCATCAGCGCTTGGCGTGACACTTCGCCGTTCAGCGCCCGCAGCCCGTTTGCCGTGAACGAGCTCCAGAGCTCCGGCACGCCGGGCGCCTGAAGGGCGGCCCGGAAGGGCGTAATGCTCTCCGCCAACGTTGCGTGACTGACTTGGGCCTCGTGACCCAGGACGGTCACGACCACGGAGATGCCGATACTGCTGCCGATGTTGCGGATCAGGCTGAACATCGCGGTGCCCTCGCTGCGATAGCGCGGAGCGAGCGTGGCAAACGCCACGGTGCTCAACGGCACGAAGATGAAACCGAGACCGAAGCCCTGCAAGACGCCCGTGTAGACGATTTCGTAGACGCCGACGTCTGCCGTAAAGGCCGTCATGTCGTAGAGCGACCAGGCCATGAGCGCGAGACCCGTGATGAGCAGCCAGCGCGTATCCACCCTACCGACGAGCCGGCCGACGATCATCATGGCCACCATGGTGCCGAGGCCGCGAGGCGCTAGCACATAGCCCGCCGTGATGACGGGGAAGCCAAGCAGGTTTTGCAGAAACGGCGGGAGGAGCGCCATCGTGGCGAGCAGCATCATGCCGACCATGAACATGAGCAGCACACCCGTCGTGAAATTGCGGTCGGCGAAGAGTCCGGGCTCGATGAACGGCTTGTCAGCCGTGAACATGTGCACGAGGAACATGTACAGCGCGAGCCCGGCGGTGGTGGCCTCGAGCACGACCTCGGTCGAGCCAAACCAATCGAGCGAGTTGCCGCGGTCGAGCATGAGCTGCAGAGCGCCGATCGCAATGCTGAGCAGCGCGAAGCCGAAGAAGTCGAAGCCGCGTTTCGCGCGCGGTGTTTCGGGCACGAACGCGAGAATGCCGAGCACGGCCAGCACGCCGAAGGGCAGGTTGATGTAGAACGCCCAGCGCCAGCTGTAGTACTCGGTGAGTATGCCGCCGAGCGTAGGACCGAGCACGGGGCCCACCATGACGCCCATGCCCCACAGCGCCATGGCCGAGCCATGCTTCTCGCGCGGGTAGGTGTCGAGCAGCACGGCTTGCGACAGCGGCACGAGACCGGCGCCGAGCGCGCCTTGCAGCGCCCGAAAGAGAACGAGTTGCTCGAGCGACGTGGCGGCGCCGCAGAGCATCGACGCGAGCGTGAAGCCGATTACGCAGGCGACGAATAGGCGCTTGCGACCGAACTTGTCCGCCAGCACACCCGTCAGCGGCGTGAAGATGGCCGCCGCGACGATGTATGACGTGAGCACCCACGAGATCTGATCTTGCGTCGCCGACACACTGCCTTGCATGTGCGGCAGCGCGACGTTGACGATCGTGGTGTCGACCACCTGCATGATCGTCGCCAACATGATCGAGCCCGTGATCATGTTGCGGTTGAGCGGCGTCGCGCCGCTCGGTGCGGTCATTGGCCGTCTCTGGCGCTGGCGGCCGCCGCAACGCCTAGGCGGCTCGGCAGCAGGGAACGGACGAACGAGGGGGCGGGGCGCTGATAGCCCGTGTCGATCGACACGTTGGCGCTCATACCGACTCGCAGCTCGGGATCGTCGCCGCGCACGTCGACGGCGATGCGCAGGGGAATGCGCTGCGTCACCTTCACCCAGTTGCCGGTCGCGTTTTGTGCCGGAAGGACGGAGAACTCGGCGCCCGTGGCCTGGCTGATGCTGTCGACCTTGCCCTGCCAGGTTTGGTCGGGATACGTGTCGAGCGTTACCTCTACGTGTTGGCCGACAGCCACGTGCGTCAGGTCGGTCTCCTTATAGTTGGCCTCGATCCACATGTTGCGGTCGGCGACCACGCTCATGACGGCACCGCCGGGCGCCACGTACTGGCCGAGCGTCGGCACTTTGCTCGCGATGCCGTTGAAAGGCGCATGCACCAGGGTGTGCTCGATGTCGAGGGCGGCTGCATCGAGCGTCGCCTTCGCTGCGAGGTAGGCCGCTTGCTCGGTCACGGGCCGGTCGAGATCACCGCCCAAGCGGGCGCGAATCTGCGCGAGCGCCTGCTCGGTGACGGCGATCTCCTGATTCGCCACGTCGCGCTTGTGTCGCGCTTCGTCCACGTCGATGCCCGAAGCTAGGTTGCGCTCGGCGAGCGACGAGAGACGCTCGTACTCGTGCTGCTCGTAGAGCGCGTTCGTGCGGGCGAGCGCGAGCTGCTCGGTGGCCTGTCGATACGACGCGCGGAAACTCTCTACGAGATCGTTGATCGCACCGAGCTGCGCCTTGGCGCGATCGAGTGAGACCTTGTATGGCCGGTCGTCGATCGTGAACAGGATGTCGCCTTGCTGCACGCGCTGGTTCTCGCGCACGGCCACTGTGGCGATCGGGCCCGCGATCTGTGCGCTGACGATCGCCACGTCCGCTTTCACGTAGGCATTGTCGGTCGCGACGAAACGCCCCGACGTGAGGTAGGCGTACGCGCCGGCCGCGACGACGACGAGCGGGCCGGCCGTTAGCAACACGCTCCGGACGAGCCAGCGGCGTGTCGGCGCGGCGGGCGGCGGCGAAGCCGCCGGCGCGGCCGGTGGCTCGCTAGCGGTTGCGCTCAAGTTTGGCGGCTTTTCGTCCGACATCTGCGTGCGTCCTTCTACTGGCTTCCGGGGCGTTCGTCGCGCTGTCGGCGGCAGCGAGGTTCTTCTTGATGCGTTGCAGCGATTCGATGAGTTGGCGTTGCTGACCGGCGCCGATGCCAGCGACGGCTTCATCGAGCGTCGCGGACGCTCGGGTCTGAATCTCCGCGAGAATCGGCTGACATTTGTCCGTGAGGTAGAGCTGTACGGCGCGGCGATCGAGCGGGTGACTGCGCCGCTCCACCCACCCGGAATTCTGCATGCGGTCGATGAGACGTGCGAGAGTAATCGGCTGCACCTCGAGGCTGTCGGCCAACGCGCTTTGCGTCATGCCTTCGCTGCGCGACAGGTGCACGAGCGCTCGCCATTGCGCCTGCGTGAGCCCGAGATCCTGCACGCGGCGGTCGAAGTTGCGCCGCAGCAGGCGGGACAGGTCGCGGATCAGGAAGCCGAGGTTGCGGTCGGCGTCGAGCTTGAAATTCACGGGGCGCGGGCCTCTAGATAGTAAGCATGCTTATGATAAGCATGTGCGCATATCGGCGCAACGGAGACGGGAAGGGAGGGTAGTCAGGGTGCCGGTTGAAGTCCCGAGGGAAGTCGGGATTAATAGCGGCGTCGGCAGTGTTGGGGGGAAGAGGATGACTTTGAGTCGAGTAGCCGCGGTCGCTGCGGCTGGTTTGGTCGTGGCGAGTGCGGCGTCGGCCCACCACGGTTTCGGCAATTTCGACCGCAGCCGCGAAGTCGCCGTCGAAGGCGCGATCACCAGTATCGATTTCGTCAATCCCCACGCCTACGTCTACTTCGAAGTGACGGCCGCGGATGGCACCAAGACGCCGCATCGCTGCGAGATGCGCGCGGCCACGGTGCTGCGCCGGTCGGGTTGGTCGGCCGAGATGTTCAAGGTCGGGGAGACCATCGCGATCACGGGCGCGCCCGATCGCTTCGACGCGAACTCGTGCTACGTGCATACGGTGGTTTTCGCCGACGGCACGACGGCTGATCGCTACGCACAGTTGTCCAAGCCCGCGGCCAGCGCGGCACCGGCCGCGCCGCGTGCGGCACGCTTACCGAGCGGTGAGCCGAACATCACGGGCGACTGGGCGCCCGAGCAGGTGGTCATGACCGATCCGCGTGGTCGTGACGGTGCCCTCGTGCCCGTGAGCCGCGCGGGCGACTTCCAGCCCGGCGAGCGGCCGGCCCCGCCCGCGGGCGCGCCACCTCCGGGGCGCCCACGCGTCACCTACACCGAGGCCGGCAAGGCAGCCGCCGACGCGTTTCGCAACGGCACCGCCGACAACCCGCGCATGCGCTGCGAGACCACGAGCATCCTGTTCGACTGGACGTTCGACGGCCCCGTCAACCGCATCACGCAGAACGGCGACACGATCACGCTGCAATACGGGCAGCTCGGCTTCACCCGCACGATCCACACGAACGTGGCGGAGCACCCGGCGAATTTCGAGCCGAGCCGTGGTGGGCATTCGATCGGCCGTTGGGAGAACGACGTGCTCATCGTCGACACCGTGGGCTTCGCGCCCGGGGCGCTCAATCCGCCAATCATGAACAGCGATCAGCTCCACGTCATCGAGCGCTTCACGCTCGATCCGAACGCCATGACGCTGAAGCGCGAGTACACGGCCACCGACCCCCTCTATTACACGGATCAATACACGGGCAGCGACACGATCGGCGTGGCCGATCTCGCGTACGCGCCCGATGCGTGCGCCGAGCTCACGTTCGTCGACTTTTCGGGCGACGGCGTGGCGCCCGATGCGAACTCGGGCGGCATTGGCCCCCAGGGCGCGGCGGCGGCACCAGCCGCGCCGGCCGCGCCGGCCGCACCGGCTGCGCCGGCCGAGGCGGAGCCCGCCGCTTGGTGGGAGTTCTGGAAGTGGTTCGACTAGCGCCGCGATAAGGGGAACGTCATGCGACGAATGGCTTTGGTCCTGTTGGCCGGTTTGGCCGTCTGCTCCGGTGTCGGTGCGCAGACCGGCGAGCCTGCGTTCGTGCCCGTCACGGACGCCATGCTCAAGAATCCCGACCCCGGCGATTGGCTCATGTGGCGGCGCACACTGAACGGCTGGGGCTACAGCCCGCTCGATCAGGTCAACAAGAGTAACGTCGCGAAGCTCGAGCAAGTGTGGTCGCATCCGCTCGGCACGGGCATTCAGGAATCGACGCCGCTCGTCTACGACGGCGTGATGTATGTGCCGAACCGCGGCGACTATGTGCAGGCGTTCGACGCGAAGACCGGCGCGCTGCTCTGGGAATACCAGCGGCAGTTTCCCGAAGGGGTCAACGGTGGCACCAACCGCAACCTCGCGATCTGGGGCACGACGCTCATCGACGCGGGCGGCGACAACACCATGTACGCGCTCGATGCGCGCACGGGCAAGGTCGTGTGGGAAACCAAAGTGCTCGAACCCACGCTGCCGGCGCGCGCGAGCTCAGGGCCCATCGTGGCGAACGGTAGGGTCATCACTGGCCGGCAGTGCCAGCCGCAAGCGACGCACGAGTCGTGCGTGATCACGGCGCACGACGCCGCCACGGGCAAGGAGCTTTGGCGCACGCGCACGATTCCGCGCAAGGGCGAGCCCGGCGACGAGAGCTGGGGCGACGTGCCGATGGAGCAACGCTGGCACGTCGGTACGTGGATGGTGCCGAGCTACGATCCCGAGCTCGATCGCATCTACATCGGCACGTCCGTCACGATCCCGGCGCCGAAGTTCATTCTGGGCGGCGTCGACAAGCAGCACCTGTATCACAACTCGACGCTGGCGCTCGATCCGGCGACGGGCAAGATCGTCTGGTACTACCAGCATTTGCTCGATCATTGGGATCTCGATCACCCATTCGAACGCCTGCTCGTCGACACGGCAGTGACGCCGGATCCGCGCGAGGTGGCCTGGATCAACCCGCGGCTGCGTCCCGGCGAGCGGCGCAAGGTGATGACGGGGATTCCGGGCAAGACCGGTATCGTCTATACGCTCGATCGCGAGACGGGTGAGTTCCTCTGGGCGCGCCCCACCGTCATGCAGAACGTCGTGACCGACATCGACGGCGCCACGGGCGCCGTGCACGTCGATCCCGCGCGCGTGTTCACGCACGCGGGAGAGACAATCATGGTGTGCCCCGGCACCAACGGTGGTAAGAACTGGCCGGCTGGCGCCTATAGCCCGCGCACGAACGCGATGTACATGCCGATGCAGAACATGTGCATGAACGCCACCGTGCAGACGGGCGAGCGCGATCCGAAGCTCGTCTATGGTTTCTCGAGCGAGTACATCGCGGCCCCAGGAGCCGAGAACGTTGGCGTGGTCTGGGCCATCTCGGCCGAGAAGGGCACGACCGTGTGGAAGCACGAGCAACGCGTCGGCGTGATGTCGCTCGCGGCCACGGGTGGTGGGCTCGTGTTCGGCGGCGACGTGGCCGGTGATTTCCGTGCCCTCGACGACGCGACGGGCAAAGTGCTTTGGGAGACGAACATCGGCGCGCCGGTGAGCGGCTATCCCGTGTCGTTCGCCGTCGACGGCAAGCAGTACGTGGCCGTGACCACGGGACCGTCGCTCGTGGCGGCGGCCGCGCGCCGCGTGACGCCGGAGCTCACGGGCGAGTCGGGGGCGGGCCAGGTGGTGGTATTCGCGCTGCCGTGAGCGGTGCTAAGGGGGGCGTGATGCGAGTCGGGCTTGCGGTGAGCGCAGCGGTTTTCGTTGCGGCGAGCGCGGCAGCGCAAACGCCGAATCCGGCCGTCGAGCAGCACATCGCCGCGGCGCGCGCGGCGGCCGGCGAGCACGCCGGAATGGTGGAGCGCTTGTGCCCGCTGCCCGGCGTGGCGCGGCCCATCCAGGGCAATCGCGGCGCACCACAGGACGATCCGCCCCGCGCCTTGTGGCATGCCGAGCCCGCGAAGGTGTTCGACAACCTCTACTTCGTCGGTATGACGGAATTCTCGGCCTGGGCTGTGACGACGAGCGACGGCATCATCGTCATCGATCCGCTCTTCGATTACTCGGTCGAGGACGAGGTCGTCGAGGGCCTGAAGACGCTTGGTTTCGATCCGGCCGACATCCGCTACGTGCTGATCAGCCACGGGCATCTCGATCACGCCGGCGGCGCGAGGCTCTTGCAGGAGCGGTACGGCGCGCGCGTGCTACTGACGGCCGCCGACTGGGACATGCTCGATCGCGACAACCCGCGCTGGAAGCCGCGGCGCGACCTCGTGATCGAGGACGGCCAGAAGCTCACGCTCGGCGACACGACGCTCACGATGCATTTCACGCCGGGGCATACGAATGGCACGGTGTCCACGTTGATCCCCGTGCGCGACGGCGCGGCACTGCACGTGGCCGCGCTGTGGGGCGGCACGTTGTTCAACTTCGGACCCGACGCGGCACGCTTCGCGGCGTACGCGGAATCCGCCGCACGCTTTCGCGAGCTGGCGACGGCCGCCGGTGCGGACATCTTGCTGTCGAACCACACGGAGTACGACGGCACGAAACAAAAGCTGCCGGCGCTCGCGGCGCGGGCACCCGGGGCGCCGCACCCGTATGTGGTGGGTAGCGAATCGATTCGCCGCTATCTCACGGTGGCGAACGAGTGCGCGCAGGCCGCGCTCGCGAGCGTGCAATGAGCGGCCATTCGGCACCACGGCGATACTCGCGAGGAGCTGTGCTAGGTTTGGTGTGCACTCTGGCTCTGGCCGCTAGCGCCCAACCGCCGGCCGTCGACGGACCGCAATACGAAAACAATGCGGATCTCGTGTTGCCTGCGGATTACCGTTCCTGGCCTTTCATTGGCGCAGGTTTAGGCATGACTTACGACGGTGAGCGTGGCACGCAGGCCGCGGGGCCCGACAATCCGCGTTTCACGCACGCGTTCGTCAATCCAACTGCTTACCGGCATTTCATGGGTACAGGTAGCTGGCCCGATGGCACGGTCTTCATGCTCGAGTTTCGCGCCTCGCAGAGCGAAGGCTCGATCAACCGCGCAGGGCGCTTCGCGACGCAGCTCACGTTTCTCGAGGCCGAGGTGAAGGATTCCCGCTTCCCCGATGGTTGGGCGTACTACGCGTTCGGGCCCGGCAACAATCTCGCGAAGACCGCGAAACCGCTCGTCGGTGAGCAGGTGGCGAGTTGCATCGAGTGCCACACCGAGCACGCCGCTGTCGAGCGCACGTTCGTACAGTTCTATCCGCATCTGCTCGAGGTCGCCCGCGAAAAGGGGACGCTGAGGCCGGGCCACTAGAACCCAGTCGGGCGCCTTGGGGAAGCAGTCCCGCCGCCCACGAATAGGCGGATCGTGGCTCCGTTGCGCCGTGTTCTACTTGTTCTAACCTATCCGGACGTTTAGCCTAATGATCCGCCGCAATTGAGTATTGTGCGGGTTACTTGTCCGGATAGGTTGACTAGCCCAAAGTGGGGAGCGCACCGTGCCGACCAACAGCGCAACGAGTTTTGACGAGAACGACGAAGTCCCGCTGCTCGATGCGATCGACAAGTGGATCGAGCGCGATCTAAGGCCGATCGTCAAGGAGTACGACCACGCCGATCGCTACCCCACGCACATCGTCGAGCAGATGAGGGAGCTCGGCCTGTTCGGCGCGACGGTGAGCCAAGAGTACGGCGGTCTCGGCCTGCCGGCCACGACCTACGCGAAGCTCGTCATGCGCGTCTCGTCGGTGTGGATGTCGATCACGGGGATCTTCAACTCGCATCTCATGCTGGCCCTTGCCATCGAGAAATTCGGCACGCCTGCGCAGAAGGCGCAATGGCTGCCGAAGATCGCATCGGGCGAGATCCGCGGCGGGCTCGCGTTGACGGAGCCCGATGCGGGAACGGACCTGCAGGGCATTCGGATGACGGCGCGTCGCGACGGCGACCACTACGTCATCAACGGCACCAAGACGTGGATCACGAACGGCGCCGAAGGGTCGTGCGTGGCGTTGCTCGTGAAGACGGACCCCGGTGCCGAGCCGCGCCACAAGGGCATGAGCCTGTTCATCGCACCGAAGATGGCGGGCTTCACGGTTGGCCGGAGGCTCGACAAGCTGGGCTACAAATCGATCGACTCGGTCGAGCTCGTCTTCGACGACTATCGCGTGCCCGCTGACCATCTGATCGGCGGCGTCGAGGGCCAAGGCTTCTATCAGGTGACGGGTGGGCTCGAGCTCGGCCGCATCAACGTCGCCGCCCGGGGCGTCGGCATTGCAGAGGGTGCGCTGCAGCTGGCGACGGCGTATGCCCAGACGCGCAAGACCTTCGGCAAACCCATCTGCGAGCATCAGGCGATCCAGCTCAAGCTCGGTGAAATGGCGACGCGCGCGCGCGCCGCGCGGCTGCTGACCCTCGACGCTGCGGCGGCTTTCGACCGCAACGAGCGCTGCGACATGGAGGCCGGCATGGCGAAGTACTTCGCCTCGGAGGCCGCACTCGAGAACAGCATCGAGTCGATGCGGATTCACGGCGCGTACGGCTATTCGAAGGAATACGACATCGAGCGGCTCTATCGCGACGCGCCCCTCACCGTCATCGGTGAAGGCACGAACGAGATCCAGCGCGTGATCATCGCGAAGCAATGGCTCAAGCGGAATCCCGTGTCATGAAGCCGCTCGAGGGTCTGCGTGTCTTGAGTCTCGAGGTCTGGGGCGCGGGACCCTATGGCTCGCAGCTCTTGGCCGCGCTCGGGGCCGAAGTCATCAAGATCGAGAACCCGGGCACGGGGGGCGACCCCGCCCGCCACGTCGGTCCGCACTTCTTGAAAGGAGGCGCCAGTCAGTACTTTCAGGGCTGGAACACCAGCAAGCGGAGCGTGGCTCTCGACCTGAAGTCCGAGGCAGGACAGCGCGATTTCGCGGAGCTCGTGCGCAGCTCCGCGGCCGTCATCAACAACCTGCGTGGCGATCAGCCGGCCAAGCTCGGTCTCGACTACGCCGCGCTCGGCAAGCTCAACGCCGCCGTCGTGTGCCTGCACATCTCGGCCTACGGTCGCGACAACGAGCGCGCCACGTGGCCTGGCTACGACTTCTTGATGCAAGCGGAGGCGGGGCTCATGAGCTTGACGGGCGAGCCCGACGGTCCGCCCGCGCGCTTCGGCCCGTCGATCATCGACTATATGACGGGCACCACGGCGATGGTCGGGTTGCTCGCGAGCCTGCTCGGCGCGCAGCGGACGGGCCGCGGCTGCGACGTCGACGTGTCGCTGTTCGACGTGGCGCTGCATCAGCTCGGCTACTCGGGCACGTGGTATCTGAACAGCGGCCAAGCGCCCACGCGGCTGCCGCGCAGCAGCCACTTCTCGATGGCGCCCGTGCAGACGTTTCCGACGGCCGACGGCTGGTTGTTCATCATGTGCATGAGCGATAAGTTCTGGCTCGAGCTGCTGAAAGCCCTCGACCTGGAATCACTCGCAAGCGACGCTCGTTTCGCCGACGGCAGCACGCGTCATCGGCACCGGCGCGAGCTCACGGAGGCACTCGATCCGGCGTTTCGGCGCCGGACGACGGTCGAGTGGCTCGCGAAGCTGTCGGGCGTGCTGCCTGTGGGTCCCGTATACGACGTGGCGCAAGCGCTCGATAGCCCGTTCGTGCAAGCGTCGGGCATGATTCAGACCGTGCCGCATCCGGAGAAGGACGACCTAAGAGTGCTCACGAGCCCAATCAAGGTGAACGGCGGGCGCGCGGCGCTCGCTGCCGCACCGGCGCTCGGCGCCGACAACGAGGCGTTGCTGGGGCGTGACATGCGCGACGCGAAGGGCACGCGCGGATGAAGCTCGCGGGGCTGCGCGTCATCGATCTCTCGCAGTTTCTGCCGGGGCCTTACCTCACGCTGGCGCTCGCCGATCACGGCGCCGAGGTCATCAAAGTCGAGCCGCCCGACGGCGACCCTGGTCGCCGGATCGGCGTCGCCGACGGTCCGGCGACCGTGTTCTTCCGCAATTTGAATCGCGGCAAGAAGAGCGTCGTGCTCAATCTCAAAGAGCCGCGCGATCGCGAGCGGTTGTTGCGGCTCGCCGCGACGGCCGATGTGTTCGTCGAGTCGTTTCGACCCGGCGTCGTGGACCGGCTCGGCGTGGGCTACGAGCAGGTGTCACGGCAGAACCCCGCCATCGTCTATTGCTCCGTCAATGCGTTCGGCAATCACGGCCCGTATCGCGATCGGCCGGCGCACGATCTTGCAGTCGAAGCGCTGACGGGATTGCTCAGCATGACGCTCGGTGACGACGGCCGGCCCGCGCTGCCCGGGATTCCCATGGCCGACATCGCGGCTGCGCTGCAAGGGCTCGCGGGCGTGCTGATGGCGCTTCTCAAGCGGCAAGGGACGGGGCGCGGCGACTACGTCGAGATCGCGATGTTCGACTCGCTCTTCGCGGCGACGCCGAGCATCTTGGGGCCGGTATTCGCCGAGAACCGACAGCCCGATCCCAAGGCGCAGCGCACAACGGGCGGCGCCGCGTTCTATCGCCTCTACGATACGCGCGACGGCAAGCAGCTCGCGCTCGCGGGCCAGGAGCCGAAGTTCATCGAGAGAGTGCTCGGAGCTCTCGGCCGCGTGGAGCTGTCCGAGCTGTGCGCGCGCGGACCGGGGCCGCATCAACAGCCGGTCGTCGAGCTGCTGCAAGCATTCTTCGCGAGCCGCTCCCGGGAGGAGGGCCTCGAGTGGCTGGCGACGCTCGACGTGTGCTTTGCGCCTGTGAACTCGTTGCTCGAGGCGACCCTGGATCCGAACGTTGCTGCGCGCCAGCTGCTGCTCAAGGACGAGGCCGGTCGGAAGCATCTTGCGCCGCCGATTCGCTTCGCCGAAGAGCCCGCGCGCCCCGTGCTGCGCGAACCCCTGCTCGGTGAGCACACCGACGACGTGTTGGCCGAGCTCGAAGTCGCGGCGGGCGAGTGGTGATGGCTGGAACGGAGATGCACGCATGACGCATGGTGCGCGTGAGGTCGGGCCGCGCCGCTGGCGCGAGAGCTTCGGTCGCTACTACGAGGAGTTCGAGGTCGGCGACGTCTACGAGCATCGCCCGGGACGGACAATCACGGAGACGGACAACACCTGGTTCACGTTACTGACGATGAACAATCACCCGTTGCACTTCGATAGGGTGTATGCGGCGAAATCGGAGTTCGGGCGACCGCTCGTCAACAGTTGCCTGACTCTGTCGATCGTCGTCGGCATGAGCGTGTCGGACGTCAGCTACAAGGCGATCGGCAACCTCGGCTGGAACGACATCAAGCTTACAGCGCCGGTGTACGCCGGCGATACGCTCTACGCGGAGTCGGAGGTGCTCGCGAAACGCGAGTCGCAGTCGCGGCCGACGCAAGGCATCGTCACCGTCCGCACGCGCGGTGTGAATCAAGACGACAAGGTGGTCATCGCCTACGAGCGCACGATCCTCGTGCCGAAGCGCGGCCACGGCGTAGAGGATCTTGAGGCGTAAGCCAATGTCTACGATGATCGACACCCTGCCGCGCCCTGGGAACGCGAGCTTCTGGCCGCGCGTCGGCTGGATTCTATTGTTGCTCGGCGCGCTGCTTGCGGCCGGCAACGCCCTGATATTCGCCACGATCACCGACTTCAATGCCGACTACGGCAGTGGTGGTGAGTTCAGCGCCGCCGGGCAGAAGGCCCGCATGTTCGAGATCGCGGCCATCGGTTACGCGCACACGCTCGGCGGCATGATCGCGACGTTGATCGGGCCGTTCCAGTTTCTCGGCGTCGTGCGTCGCCGCTATCCCGTCGTGCATCGTTGGCTCGGGCGCGTGTATCTCGCCTGCGTGTTTTTCAGCGGCCTGGCCGGCCTCTATCTTTCGCCCGGCAGCTACGCGAGCAACACGTTCGGCATCGCCTTCATCGCGCTGGCGTTGGCCTGGCTCTACACGGGCACGAGGGCCTACCTCTCGATCCGTGCCGGTGAGGTCGCGGCGCATCGCCGTTGGATGATTCGCAACTATGCGCTCACGTACGCGGCCGTCACGCTGCGCGTGCAGATGCCGCTGCTCATCGTTCTCGGCGGGTTATCGCCGATCCTCGCGATGAACATCGTCGGCTGGACGTGTTGGGTGCCGAACCTGATCGTCGTCGAGGCGTGGTTCCGCCGGCGGCGCGGAGCGTTGGCAGCTCAGTAGCATTAGTCGTCCGTCGCGCGCCAATGCGTTACCGTCGCACGACGACCTTGCCGACCATCGCGTTCGACTCGAAGTAGGCGTGAGCGGCGGGTAGGTCGTCGAACGGAAAGACGCGATCGATGACCGGGCGGATGCGCCCTTCGGCGAAGTAGGGCAGGAAGTCCTTCTCGAAAGCGCGCACCGTCACCGCCCGCTCCGCCGGCAGGCGCAGCTTGTTGCTCACGCCGAATAGGCGCAAGCGCTTGGCATGCAGCGCCTCGAGATCGATCTCGGCTTTGAGCGTTCGATCGAGATAGCCGACGGTGGCCAACCGGCCTTCATAGGCCAGTGTCCGGATGCACTCGGCGAACACCGTGCCGCCGACGTTGTTGACGACGAGGTCGACGCCTCGATTGCCGGTCGTTTGCATGGCCGGCTCGTAGAACCCGCCGCCGCGCGTGACGACGCCGACGTCGAGTCCGAGCTGCTCGAGCTTTTGAAGCTTCGCCGCCGAGCCCGAAGTACCGATGACCTTGGCGCCGAGCGCCTTGCCCGCCTGGAGCGCCGCGACGCCTACGCCCGAGGACGCGCCCGTGATCAGCAGCCACTCACCGGGCTTAAGGGTGCCGTGGGCCACGAGCATGTCGTGCACGACCATGAACACGAGCGGGATCGCGGCAGCTTCCTCCCACGAGACCCGGTCGGGCGGCCGCAAGGCTTCGCGCGCATCCATGAGGGCGTACTCGGAGAATCCGCCCGCGCATCGGCCCATGATGCGCTCGCCGAGCGTGAAGCCCGCCACTCCAGCGCCGATGCCGGCAATCTCGCCGGCGCATTCGCCGCCGCCCGGCTTGGCGCTGGTCGGGGTGCCGTGGCCGGGGATCAGCTCACCGCGATTGAAGCACGACGCACGTACTTCGATGAGCAGCTGTCCTTGCTTCGGTTCCGGCCGTGGCACATCGCGCAGCTCGAGCGTGACGGCGCCGGTCGACGGAACCAGCCAGTAGGACTTCATCGCGACCGTGCGAAGTTCCGGGCGACTTCAGCGAAACTCGTTGATGAGGCCGTCGAGCGCGGCTTGCACGTGGAAATCCTCCCAGTCGAACTGGCTGCGGACCACCATCTCGATCTCGGCGTGCGTTTTGCCCTGGCTCACGAGCTGCGCTAGCGTCTCGCTAAAGCGCGTGGCGCGCTCCCGATAGGCCGTCAGATCAGCGCGCGTCGAGACCAGGCCGTGGCCCGGAATCACGGTGTCGAACGACAGCGTGAGGGCCTGCTCGACGGCCTTCGGCCACTCTTTGGCGCTGCCGCCGCCCGCGTAGTCGACGAGCTGCGCGGAGGTTCCGGGGCCATTGGCGAAGATGTCGCCCGCGGCGAGCACGCGCTGCTCGGGGAACAGCACGACCACGTCGCCGTTGGTGTGCGCGCGGCCCACCTTGTGGATCTCGACGGTCTTGCCGCCGAGGTGAATCGCCGCGTGGTCGCTGAAGGTGATGGTGGGTTGCCCCGACTGCTTGGTGGCGACCATGCGCGCGCGAGCTTGGTCGGAGGCGACGGCGAGGGTGCCGCCCGCCTGGAGCTTCGCGTTGCCGCCGCTGTGATCGCCGTGATAGTGCGTATTGATGACGTATTTGACGGGCTGGTTCGTCACGGTCTTGAGCAACGCCATGATGTTGTCGTGATCGACCTCGAACTTGTCGTCGACGAGCAGCACGCCTTCGTTCGTGATCAATGCGGTCACGAGTCCGGGAACAGCGACGTTGCTGATCACGTAGATGTCGTCGCGAACTTTGATGAGCTCGAGCTTTGCGGGCGCGCTGCCGAACTGCGCTTCTGCAGACGGCGCCAGCAGCGTCAGTGCTGCGCTGGAGAAACCCGCAATGATCCATTTGTTCATGATTCTCTCTGCCTCCAAAGAAAAGCTTCGCGTAGCCTACTCCAATGCCGGTGCTTCTCGCGACACCGACGATGCGGACCGGTAGCCGCGCTCACGCGTTCCGCTGGTAAGATCGCTGCATGACGCGACGCACAGCAGCGACGAGCGGCTCCGAAGCCCGCGACGTTCAGCCGACGGGACCGCTTTACCGGCGGGTCGTGCAAACCCTGCAGCAAGAGATCGTGAGCGGCGTGTACCGCCTCACAGCTGCCGACCGAAGGCGAGCTCCAAGAGCGCTTCAAGGTGAGTCGCCACACGATCCGCGAGGCGCTCCGTGCGTTGCGCGATGCCGGGCTCGTCGTCTCGCGCCAGGGCTTCGGCACGACCGTGCTGCGTCCGGGCGCGCCGCGTTCCTACGTGCACGAAGTGGGCTCGATCAACGATCTCATCGAGCTCGCCAACGCCACGAAGTACGAGGTCAGCGTGAGCGAGGTGGTCGTGGCCGACCGCGCCCTGGCGGAGCGGCTCGGCGGGGAGGCCGGCTGGAAATGGCTGCGAATCCAGGGTTATCGGTATGCGCCCGACGATCGGCAGCCCGTCTGTTGGACCGAGGTTCACGTCCACGGTGACTTCGCCGGCGTCGCACGCTTGCTCGGTCGCCGCTCGGGGCCGATCTATCTACTGATCGAGGATCTCTACGGGGAGAGCGTGGCGGAGGTCGAGCAGTCGATTCGCGCGCGGCCAGTACCCGAGGCCATTGCCGCGACGCTCGGTGTGAAGCCGGGCGGCATCGTCATCGACGTGCAGCGCATCTACCGCATGTCGTCGGGTGTGGTGGGCGTGGTTGCGCAGAATCTCTACCCGGCCGAGCGTTTCCAGGTGAGCATGACGTTGCGGCGGTCGAAAACCTAGGCGACGCGCGCGGTCAGCGCGCCGCGGCGGCCACATGCTGCTCGAGCTCGGGCAGGATCGCGAACAGATCACCGACGAGGCCGATGTCGGCCACCTCGAAGATCGGCGCTTCGGGATCCTTGTTGATCGCCACGATCGTGCGTGCGTCCTTGATGCCCGTTAGGTGCTGGATGGCGCCCGAGATGCCGATCGCGATGTACAGATCCGGGGCAATGATCTTGCCCGTTTGGCCCACCTGCAGCTCGTTCGGCGCGAAACCCGAATCGACGGCGGCGCGAGACGCGCCAACAGCCGCGCCGAGCGCGGCGGCGAGCGCCTCGATGCGACGGAAGTTCTCGGCGCTGCCGAGCCCGCGGCCGCCAGAAACGACGCGGCGGGCGGACTGCAAGTCGGGTCGGCCGCTCGTGGCCACGCTTTGCGAAACGAAGCGCGTGTGCGTCGGCAGCGGCGCTGCCGGGCGCACGACCTCGATGGGTGCGTGCGCCTGTCCGACGCCCACGGCCTGGAACGACGCGATGCGCACGGTAGCGACGACCGGCAGCGCGGTCACTTCGACGGTCGCGATGGCGTTGCCCGCGTAAATCGGGCGGCGAAACCGCATGGCGGTCTCGACGGCCATCACGTCGCTGACCTGGGACGTGCCGAGGAGCGCGGCGACGCGGGGTAATAGGTCCCTGCCAAAGGTCGTCGCCGGCGCGAGCACGTGCGTGTAGCCGGCTGCGAGCTCGACGAGCTGGGGAGCGATGAGCGCCGCGAGCGGCTGTGCGTGTGCGGCATCATTCACGAGCAGCACGCGGGCGACTCCTTCGAGCGTGGCGATCTGCTCCGCGAGCGCGCGGGCTTCGGCAGCGAAAACGACGACGCTGATTTCTGCGTCGGGAATGGCGGCGGCGCAGCGCAATGTGCGCGCCGTAGCCGGCGAAACGGCGCGACCGTCGTGCTCGGCAAGCAGCAGCACCTTGCTCACAAGAGCCCCTTGTCTCTGAGCGCCGCCACGAGCTCCGCCGTGCTCTTGACCATGACGCCTTTCTGGCGCTGCGGGGGCGGCTCGACCTGCACGACGCGCAGGCGCGGCACGAGCGCGACGCCGAGCTCGGCGGGCGTCAGCGTAGCGAGCGGCTTGCTTTTGGCTTTGAGGATGTCGGGCAGTTTCACGTAGCGCGGCTGGTTGAGCCTAAGATCCGTGGTGACGACGGCCGGCAGATCGACCTCGATGACTTCGAGCCCCGCGTCGACTTCTCGCGTGACGCGTGCCGCGGTGTCGCCGAGCTCGAGCTTCGAGCTATAGGTGGCCTGCGGCCGCTGCCAGAGCGCCGCGAGCATCTGCCCCGTCTGCCCGTTGTCCTCATCGATCGCTTGCTTGCCGAGCACGACGAGCGCGGGTGCTTCACGTTCGACGAGCTTGTGCAGTAGCTGCGCCACGTACAGCGGCTCGAGCGTCTCGCTCGTGACGATGTGCACGGCACGATCGGCGCCGAGCGCGAGCGCGGTGCGCAGCTGCGGTTGGCAATCCGCGGGACCTATCGTCGCGACGACGACCTCGTCGGCTTGCTTGCGCTCGCGAACGCGCAGCGCTTCCTCGATGGCGATCTCGTCGAACGGATTGATGCTCTGCTTCACGCCGTCGGTGGCGATGCCGCTGCCGTCCGCTTTGACGCGGATGCGGACGTTGTAGTCGACAACGCGCTTGATGGCGACGAGGATACGCCTCATGAGCTCATTATTGTCCGGACAACGAGAAGTCCATGGCGCCTTTGTGCCTAGTTATGGTCGGAGGAGTTGGGCTAATCTTGTCTGGACATCCTAGTTCAGGTTGCCATGGAAGCCAATCCGACGCCGGGTCTACGCCAGCATGGTACCGAACCGCGACCGCGAGCGGTGCTCGGCACCGTCAACTACACGCGTCCGATCGACGAACGGCTGCATATCGACGTGCGCGACTTCGCACGCACGAACATGCAGTTCGAGCCCCACGAAATGCTCATCCGAGACGCGCGGGGCATACAGGAGCGCTTGTCGCTCGATCGGGAAGGGTTCGTGCTGCGTGAGCATCGCAGCGCCGTGGCCGAGTCCCGCGATCTCACCGTACTCACGCGCGACTATCACGCCGAGATGGTGCCGTTCTTGAAGACGCTCACGGGCGCGCGCGACGTGCTACCGCAGCGCACCGGCCTGCTGCTGCGGTTCGGCGAGCGTTCGAAAGAGCGGGGTGTCGCGCCCGCGCGCTTCGCCCATCTCGACTACACGACGCCCTGGGCGCACCAGTTCGTCGCGCTTGTGACGCGGTGGGAGCAGGCTACGCTGCGGCCGTATCGACGGTTCGCGATCTACCAGACCTGGCGCGCGACATCGGCGCCGCCGCAGGACAACACGCTGGCGTTTTGCGACGGGCGCAGCGTCAAGGGCGACGACACGATGGAGTTCGACGTGACGATCGGCCCGGAGGACATTCCGGGCAATACCTTCGTGGCACGCGTGTGCAAGTACTCCGACCGTCATGAGTGGCACTACTTCTCCAACCTGACGCGCGATGAGGTCGCAATCTTCAAGGCCTTCGATTCTGCTGCCCCCGACGCCCTGAATGTAGCGCACACTGCGTTCGACGACCCGAGCGCGCCGGCCGATGCCGTGCCGCGGTCGAGCGTCGAGGCGCGGTTTGTGGCATTTTTCGACTGAGCGTTTCAAGCAGGAGCAGGGCCCGATGAGCGATACGACCCCGCGGCAGAGCACTGACGCCTCCGGTCCGGTCAAGAAGAAGTCGGTCGCGCTCTCGGGTGTGCCGGCCGGCAACACGGCGCTCTGCACCGTCGGTCGCACGGGCAACGATCTGCACTATCGCGGCTACGACATCCTCGAGATCGCCGAGGCGTGCGAGTTCGAGGAAATCGCCCATCTGCTGATCCACGAGGAGCTTCCGACGCCCGCGGAGCTTCGCGCCTATCGGGCGAAGCTCCAAGGCTTGCGAGCCCTGCCCGATACGGTCCGGACCGTGCTCGAGGCTTTGCCCGCCTCCGCGCACCCGATGGACGTGCTGCGCACAGGTGTGTCGACGCTCGGTTGCGCGCTGCCGGAGCAAGATCAGACCGCCGCGCACGCGCGCGACATCGCCGACCACCTCGTCGCCTCGCTCGGCAGCATGCTGCTGTACTGGTACCACTACAGCCGTTCCGGCTTCCGCATCGACGTCGAGTGCGACGCCGATTCCGTGGGCGCCCATTTCCTGCATCTTCTCCATCGCCGTCCGCCGCCGGAGCATTGGGTCCGCGCGATGCACACCTCGCTCGTGCTGTACGCCGAGCACGAGTTCAACGCGTCGACGTTCACCGCCCGTGTGATCGCCGGTACGGGCTCGGATCTTTACTCCTGCATCACGGGCGCCATCGGGGCGCTGCGCGGGCCGAAACATGGCGGCGCGAACGAGGTCGCTCTCGAGATTCAGCAACGCTACCGGACGCCGCAAGAGGCGGCGGCCGACATTCGTCGGCGCGTGGAGCGCAGGGAGGTCGTCATCGGTTTCGGCCATCCCGTGTACACCGTGGCCGATCCGCGCAACCGCATCATCAAGGAAGTGGCACGCGGGCTGTCGCGCGACGAAGACGACATGCGCGGCTTCGAGATCGCCGATGCCATCGAAGCGGAGATGGCGGCGCTGAAGAAGATGTTCGCCAACCTCGATTGGTTCTCGGCCGTGGCGTATCACGTCATGGGCGTGCCGACGGCCATGTTCACGCCGCTGTTCGTGATCGCGCGCACGACGGGTTGGGCCGCACACGTCATCGAGCAGCGAGCCGACGGCAAGATCATCCGGCCGAGCGCCAATTACACGGGGCCGGAAAACCGCAAGTTCGTGCCGCTCGCACAACGGACCTGAGCGGCTTGTTGCGCTCCATGCTGTTCGCGCCGGGCAATCA
>Ga0208454_1000482_pt1 | contig 22843 bp, 26 predicted proteins | sample EasRivMeERMZT100_FD_187530 | JGI IMG/M metagenome (GOLD analysis project Ga0208454, IMG submission 187530) | Soil microbial communities from meander-bound floodplain in the East River, Colorado, USA - East River MetaG ERMZT100 (SPAdes) (version 2) | ecosystem: Environmental > Terrestrial > Soil...
CGCGGTGCTGTTCACCGGCGGCCCGGGCGGCACCTACGGCATGGACATGATCGATTTCATCGGCTGGATGTACGAGGGCGGCGGCTGGGAGCTCTACCAGGAGTTCTACACCGGCGTCCTGAAGATGAACATCATCGGGTTCCCGACGCTGCCGACCACGCCGCAGGCGTTCGGCTGGTTCAAGCGGCCGATCAAGAACCTCGCCGACATGAAGGGCATGAAGTGCCGCCAGACCGGAATCACCGCCGAGGTGTTCCAGAAGATGGGCATGTCCACGGTGAACCTGCCGCCGGGCGAGATCATCCCCGCCGCGCAGCGCGGCGTCATCGACTGCGCCGAGTACGTGGGCGGCATGGACGACCTCAAGCTCGGCTTCCCCGGCGTCTGGAAGTACCACTACACGCCCGGCATGCACGAGTCGACCTCCACCGGCGAGATCATCTTCAATCTCGACGTGTGGAAGGCGCTCACGCCGCAGCAGCAGGAAGCGGTCCGCTCCGCGGCGAACGAATCGTTCTCCCGCTGGTGGGCCAAATGGCAGAAAGGCCAGGCCGAGGCGATGAAGGAGATGCGCGAGAAGCACGGCGTGCAGATCCTGCGCACCCCGCCCGACATCCTCTACGCGTTCCTGAAAGCCTGGGACCAGGTGGCCGCCGAGGAGTCGGCGAAGAACCCGTTCTTCAAGAGGACGCTCGAGTCGCAGAAGGCCTACGCGTCGCTCGTGGTGCCGGCGAAGCGGTTTCTTTTCCCGCCCTACTCTTTCGCGGCCAATTACTACTGGCCCGAAGAAAAGCCCGCGGCGAAGAGCGCGAAGAAGCAATAGCGATGAAGAAGCTCGCGTGGCTCGGCGCAGCGCTCCTGGCCTCGGGCGCTGCGGCTGCGCAGACCTATCCGGCCAAGCCCATCCGGCTCGTCACTCCGTACTCTCCCGGCGGCGCCGGCGACTGGGTGGCACGCACGACGACCGACCGCATGACGCAGGCGCTCGGCCAGCAGTTCGTGATCGAGCCGCGTCCCGGCGCGGGCGGCAACATCGCGGCCGAAAGCGTGGTGCGCTCGAGCGCCGACGGCTACACGCTGCTCTTTGCTACGCCGCTGCTCGCGATCAACGCCACGCTCTATCGCAAGCTCGCGTTCGATGCGACCCGGGACCTGGTCCCCGTCGGCGTCATCGCGACGGGGCCTTACGTGCTGTACGCGACCGGCAGCCTGCCGGTGAAGAACGCCGGCGAGCTCGTCGCGCTGGCGAAGCAGAAGCCTGGCTCGATCAACTACGCCTCGCTCGGCATCGGCACCGGCCCGCACCTCGGCGCCGTGCTCCTCGGCCTGACGGGCGGCGCGGAGTTTACGCACGTGCCCTACAAGGGCTTCGGCCAGGCGCTGCCCGATCTCGCCTCCGGGCAGGTGCATTTCTCGCTGAACGGCATCGGCGTGGCCGACGCTTTCCTCAAGGACGGGCGCGTCAAGATGCTCGGCTTCACCTCGGCTGCGCGCATGAAGGAGTATCCGGACGTTCCCACCGTCTCCGAGACGGTGCCCGGCTACGAAGTGCTCGGCTGGTACGGCTTCGCCGCGCCCGCCGGCACGCCGTCGGCGATCGTCGAGCGGCTCAACGCCGAGGTGGTCAAGGTCACCACTTCGGAGTTCGCGTCGCAGATCGAGAAGCGCGGCCTGATCCCGCAATCCTTCAGCCTCGCCCAGACGCGCGAGTTCGTTGCCCGCGATTCCGAGCGCTGGGGGCGCGCGGTCAAGGCTTCCGGCGCCAAGATCGACGACTAGAATCAGGCAGGAGGAGGAACCCATGAACAGCGCAGTCGACACCAAGCCCGCGTATGCCGCAATGGACGCAGGCGACGGCAAGCCCTCCCTGCGGGGCATCCACCACCTCGCGATCGTCACCCAGGACATGCGCGGCACCCTGGATTTCTACGTGCGCGTTCTGGGCATGCCGCTGGTGCACGCCCTGACCACCTCGCCGAACGCGACCAGCACCCACGGCAGGGGCGCGCCGCCGTTCCGCGGCATCCCGCACCTCTTCCTCGACATGGGCGGCGACAGCCTGCTGGCGTTCTTCGAATACCCGAAGGGCGCGGTCGGCCCGTCCGAGCGCGACCGCATTGGGGCGATGCAACACGTGTCGTTCGCCTGCGGGCCGAAGCGCTTCCACGAGATGGTGGAGCGGGTCAAGGCGGCGGGCGTGCAGATCGTCGGCGGCCCGGTGAAGGTCATCGACCCGGCGATCCACTCGTTCTACTTCTTCGACCCGGTCAACGGCACGCGGCTCGAGATCGTCTCCGACTTCGACGGCGACGAGCACGGCCTGAGCGTGGTGCGGAGCGTCGATCAGAGCGAGGCGACGATCCGCGCGGAGCTGGCGAAGGTCAGCGACGATCCGGCCTGGATCGACGAGATGATCGCCGCCCGCTCCCGCTAGGCGACCCGTGAAGCTTTGCCGGTACGGCCCCGACCGAGTCGGGGTGATCCGCGATGCCTCGGTGCACGACGTTTCCACCATCGCGGACAGGCTGCCGCGCCATGGCTGGCCGTATCCAAGCGGCGACCTGCTCGTCGCCAACCTCGGACCCCTGCGCGCGGAGATCGAGAAACTCGCCGACCGCGCCAAGCCCCGGCCGCTGAACGAAGTCGACCTCCTTGCCCCGGTCGCCAACCCCGGCAAGGTGGTGGTGGCGGGGACGAACTACGCCGACCACATCGAGGAGGCGGCGCGCGACCAGACCATCGCCCACGGCCGCCAGGTGAACCGGACGCTCGAGGAGAAAGGCGTGTTCCTGAAGGCGACCTCGTCGATCGTCGGGCCCTCGCAGGGCGTAGCGCAGCGGTTCGTCGACCGACGCAACGACCAGGAAGTCGAGCTTTGCGCGGTGATCGGAAAAGCCGGCACCCGCATCCCGGCGGCCCGCGCGCTCGAGCACGTCGCAGGCTACATGGTCGGCCTCGACATGACGGTGCGCGGCACCGAGCATCCGTCGCTGCGCAAGTCGATCGACAGCTATACCGTGTTCGGTCCCTGCCTCGCCACCGCCGACGACGTCGGCGATCCGCAGAACCTCGAGCTCAAGTGCTGGGTGAACGGCGAGCAGCGCCAGAGCTCGAGCACGCGCTACATGATCTCCGGCGTAGCGCGCCTGATCGAGTATGCGAGTCTGTTCTACACGCTGCATCCCGGCGACGTGCTGATGACCGGCACGCCCGCCGGCGTCGCCCCGGTGAAGCCCGGCGACGTGATCGAGGCGGAAATCGAGCGCATCGGCCGCATGCGCGTCGCGGTGCGCGCGGGCTAGGGAAGGTCTGAATTGTCGCCCCCGCGAAGGCGGGGGCCAATTTTTTTTAACCCATAGGTTCCCGCCTTCGCGGGAACGACGAATCGCTGTGCATCGTATAGACGGTCACCGGCTCGGCGAATCCGCGCACGGCGATATTCCCGACGGCCACGAGCTTCGCCTCGGGCAGTGCCCTCGCCGTGGTATCCGACACGAGAAGCGAGGTGCCATGCTCCTTGCAAAGCGCCTCGAGCCGGGCGGCCAGGTTCACCGCGTCCCCATGGACCGTGTAGCTCTGCCGCCCGCCGCCGCCCACATTGCCGGCCACGATGGAGCCCGTATTGAGGCCGATACGCACCCGGATGCGTTCGCCCGCGTACTTGCGGACCGCCACGCACGCCAGTATCTCTTCCGCGGCCTGGAAGGCATTGCGCGCATGATTCGGATCCTCGATCGGTACGTTGAACGTCGCGAGCACGCCGTCTCCCTGGAACTGCGTGACGATGCCGTCGTGCGCGCCGATGATGCGCGTCACCTCGTCGAAATAGACGTTCAGGATTTCGACCGTGCGCGCCGCGCCCAGGCGCCGGGTCATCTCGGTGAATCCGGCGATGTCGGCGAACAGCACCGTCGCCTCGCGCTCTAACGGCGCCAGCGCCCCGCGCCCGGCGACCATCGCGTCCACGATCGTCCGCGGCACGAAGCGCCCGAAAATCCCCGATAGCGTTGCGCGATCGCGTTCCGCTTCCAATTGCCGCGTGAGCGTGGTGCGCGCCCGCCACATCACCAGCGCGATCAGGACCGCGACGACCACGAGCAGGATCGCCTCCTGGAGGTGGCCGCTGAGCCCGCCGAAGTTGGGGTGAAGCACGACCGCCATGACGTCCTCGGCCGTCGGGTTTGGCGGGATCGCGCGCCAGTTGACGGAACCGTCGACGCCGCCGGCCGCATGCAGGAAGGCGCCCAGCCAGCCGAGCGCCCCGGCGATCCCGGTCCACAGCACCATACCCGGGGAGAAGCTGAAGGCCGCGACACCCAGGATGACGAAGTAGAAGGGAAATACCGGAGCGCGGAACGTCATGACCGCGGGCAGATCGGCCGCGGTTTCGTAGAGCGGCTGGGTCGCCACCAGCACCGAGACGATGGCGATGTCGAGCGTAATGAAGACGTACTTGAGCCAGCGCCGGTCGAGGCGCGTCCCGATCAGGAAGTACTGCGCCAGGCCCAAGCCGGCGAAGGCCGACAGGAGGAGCAGGTAATCGAGCGCGCGCCCCGGGTCCCTCGCGCGCGTTCCCACCAGCCAGAAACCCAGCAGCACGAGGGCGACGGTGCGCCCGATGATGGCGAGCTTGAGCCCGCTCTGCTCGGCGCGCTGGAACATCCTCGCCGCGTCGCCCGAGACCTCGGGGGTCAGTCGTCCAACCTTTTCTGTCCGAGAAACTTCGCCATAAGGCCTGCCGCGAATGCGGACTTCGGCAAGTGTACGACGTGGCGTCGTGCGGGGCGATGCCTTGCGCTACCAGGCTAGCGCCGGGACGGCTTGAAGGGATTGGCAGGTATCTACAGGCGCCAGGCTTTCATAGCACCGCCACGAGCGGCGCCACGAGCATGATCAGGATCGCGGCCACACCGGCGATCAACGAGAATGCACCCATCCCCAGCACGGCGAGGTCGACGCCTTTCATGATCGTGGTCATAGCACCTCCAGGATGTTGCTGGGGTTGACGTCCACGACTCCACTGCTGCAGTCGAAGCGCACGAGCACCTTGGTGCGGGCGATCAGCATTACCTCGGCGAACCTGTCGCCGCGCATCGAGTGGTCGGACGCCGGGTGCATCTGCACTCGATCGCCGACGTTCAGTTCGTTCAGTTCCATGTGAGTCTCCTAGTTGGCGCGGCCGCTCTTCGATATCCGGTGGCCTTTGGCCCACGCTCAGGACATCATCACTACACCTCGGCTAGCTCCCGGGACTTGGAGTCTGCTCTTTCGAGGATGCTGCGATGGCTTTACTGCAGGAGCTGCGGCCTGGTTTGCGGGTTTCGCCGCTCGCTCGCTGAACTCGTACTGGGTCTTCGACCCGATTGTCTCCTTTACCTCGCCGAGACGTCCACTCTTTCCCCGTCAGATCGGTCAGCAATTGTGCGGCCTGCCGGTCGTTTCGTGAGCAGCCTGAGCCGCGCAGGGTATTTCACAGGCTTGGAATTTGGTAGGTCGTGGCGGATTCGAACCGCCGACAATCCGGCGCGGTCACGTTTCCACCGGCAGCAGTTTTTGCAGATCAATGGTCGATCTCTGACCGATCGCCGGCCCATGACTGGCGAACCAGGCGTCCGCGGTCTGCCGGCCCAGGTCGAAGAGGTACTCGAGGAAAGTCTGGTAGCTGTTGAGCTTGCTTGAGTGAGCGAGCTTTTCCATCACGTCGCTCGCTTCGATAGCATGGAAAAAGATGCGACCGAACCGGGCGCGATCGAGATGACCGTCGTCCACGAGCTTCAGGATGGCCCCGAGCGCGGACAGCTCCAGCCAGAAGGTCGAATTGAAGGCGATCTCGGTCACACGGTCCTGAATCTCGGTGACGCTGCGCGGAGTCTCCTTGCGATTGATGGGGTCGACCCTGACGATGATCAAGTCGCACTTCGGCATCTTGCGCAAGAGCGGCGCGATCGCGGGATTTCCCGTATAGCCGCCGTCCCAGTAGGGTTGTCCGTCGATTTCAACGGCCGGGAACAGCTGCGGCAGGCACGCCGACGCCAGAACGGAATCGACCGAGATGTCCTTGTTGGTAAACACGCGCCGCCTCGCCGTGAGGCAGTTGGTCGCGCACACCATGACCTGAACCGCCTCCTGCGCGCGCAGGCCGTCGAAATCGATCAGATCGGTGAGCGGACCGCGCAACGGATTGAGCTTGGACGGGTTGAGGTCGTACGGCGACAAGTTGCGGCTCACCATGTCCCACGCCGTAAAGGCGAGCGTTTTCTCGAGGCGCAAATGCGCTACGGTCTCGCCCGACATCGGCCAGAAGTAGCTTGCCAGCGCGTTCATCTCGCCGATGGCAGTCCAGAAATTGCGCAGCCCCTGCCTGGCCTGCTTGACTCCCCCTCGTACCAGGCCGTCCGCGAGAGCCACCGCATTCATGGCGCCGGCGCTGGTGCCCGTAACGCCGATGACGTCGAGCGTAGCGTCCTCGAGCAGGCGGTCCAGCACGCCCCATGTGAAGGCCCCGTGCGAGCCGCCCCCTTGCAGGGCGAGAGCAACCTTGCGTCGCGCTGGCGGCGAGCCGTTGTCGGTCATGGCGGTTTCCCCCTGAATATCTTGGTAGGTCGTGGCGGATTCGAACCGCCGACCAACGGATTAAGAGTTGAATTTACCACTCAAAGTAATTGAACGACCGGCCCGCCTTCAACCGCTAGCGCCCGCCAACCGGCGTAGAAGTCCTACGTTTTCCCTACGTGGCGATGAGTTTCGCCTCATGGCCGTCTAGCGCTGAAGCAGCGTGCGCTCGAGTCCTTTGGTCGGCTTGATCGGCCCGGCGACGGGACACCAGGCAAGGACCCCCTTTTCGGCTAGCCAAGAAAAGGGGCGATTCTCATCGGCCCTTTTTCGAACGTCTCAGTTACTTCCTTTCGCCTTTCGCGGCCGCTTTCGCGCCGCCCTCCGGAAGGCAATAGTTCGCGAGGAAAGAGTGCGGCGGGAACATGAAGCGCTTCGCCGGCATGCCGGCCCCCTCCTCGGCCGCGATCGTGTCCGGCCAATGTTGCATTGGACTGCACAAGGTGAAAGGGACAAGATGGCCGCCGGGGGCTTTACCGGGAAGGAGGGGCATGAGGAAGAGGAAACCCGGCGCTATCGCCCGTACGGCCAAGCTGCTCGCCGCCGCCTGCCTGGTTTCACTCGGCGCGGGAGGCTGGGCGCAGGAGCTCCCTTCGCGCCCGATCACCATCGTTGTTCCTTTCCCGCCGGGCGGGGGCACCGATATATTCGCGCGCGCCATCGGGCACAAGCTCTCCAGCGCGTTTGCCAAGCCCGTGGTGGTGGAGAACCGCACCGGCGCCACCGGAAACATCGGCGCCGAAGCGGTGGCGCGCTCGACAGCAGACGGGCATACGCTTCTCTACACGTCGGCGTCCATTGCGCTCAGTACCCTCGTCTATTCGAAGCCCGGCTTCGAGCCCCAACGCGACCTTGCGCCGGTCTCGATGACGGTTTCGATTCCCTATGTGCTAGTGGTCCACCCGTCCGTCCCTGCGCGGCGGATGAGCGACCTGATCGAACTCGCCAGGGCGAGACCAGGAGCCCTCAATTTCGCCTCCGCCGGGCCCGGCTCGTCGCTGCATCTGGCGATGGAGTTGCTCAAGCTGCAGGCGCAGATCGACCTGCACCACGTTCCGTATCGCGGGGCGGCCCCGGCTCAGACCGCGCTGCTCGGCGGAGAAGTCGACACGGCGTTTTTGGTGCCGCCGCTGGTCCAGGGCCACGTGAAGACGGGACGTTTGCGCGCCCTGGCAGTGTCTTCCACCGCGCGCTCGCCGATGTTTTCCGAGGTGCCGACGCTCCAGGAAGCCGGAATCACCGGCTACGAGGCGCTGCAATGGCACGGCTTCTTCGTTCCGGCGAAAACTCCGGCGCCAGTCGTCGATCGCCTGTACCGCGAGGTCGCGACGGCGCTCGCCGCGCCGGATATGGCAGAGCGCCTGACGGCCGAAGGCGCCCGCGTCGTCGGCAGTACGCCGGCGCAGTTCGCCGCCTTCTTCCGCGCCGAGGTCGGCAAGTGGTCCGAAGTCGTGAGGGTTTCCGGGGTGAAGTTCGACTGACGACCACGGCGGCTTATCGGCTCCGGCGCCGTCCAGCCACGTGGCGCACGACGGCCTCGGCCACCTCCCGGGCTGTCTGTCTTACGCCTTCTATGAACTGCTGGACGGTCGGACTGGGGACCTGCCCGGAAGGGCGAAGCACGGAATATTCGATGTCCATGCGGGGATGCAACAGGTGGATGCAGATCGTCGGGTCTTCGATGAAAAGGTTGCAGATGAACGGATCGCAAATCGTCACGCCCACGCCCTGACCGGCGAGCTGGCACGCGGAAAGCGATGTTGCGGTTTCGCCGCGCACGACTGGGCTCATGCCGGCGGCGGCAAACAGCGCATCCACGCGGGTGCGCATGGGAGACCCGGGGCGGGTCGCGATGACCGGCTCCTTCGCGATCTCAGCGATGCCGATGCGCCGCTTCCGCGCTAGCGGATGCCGGCTGGGCAAGACCACGCATACCGGCGCCTTCACCAGCGGCTCCGCGTCGACCCTGGGATCATTGACCGGCTGCGGCGCAAGTCCCACGTCGAACTGCCGGTTTGCGATCCAGTGGCTGATGTACTCGCGCTGGCGGATCTCGATGGAGAAGCGAAAACCGGGGTTGCGGGCGCAGAAAGGCCCCAGCGCCAGCTGCAGCAAGCCGTGGGCGATATGCGACTGCGCAAGGATGCGCAGCGGTACATCGCGCCCCTCGCGGATGTTCCGCGCCGCCGATTCGATTTCGGAGAGGGCGGAAAAGGCGCGCTCGCTTTCGCGGTAAAAGCTCAGACCCTCTGCTGTAGGCAGGAGCCGCCCGCCCTCGCGCCGGAAGAGCGCAAACCCGACCGCCGATTCGAGCTGCGCGATCAGGCGGCTCACGACCGGCTGCGTGCGGTGCATGCGCTGCGCCGCCGCGGTGACCGTGCCTTCAGTGATCACCGCCCCCAGGGCAACGAGCGCTTTCGGATTGAGGCTCATAGGAGCTCCGTTTCCAACCATGCGAATTCTGCATGATCGCAGGCCAACTTTGCATTGGACTGCATAAGGTGAAAGGGACAGGATGGCCGCCGGGCCCGGGGTGGTGGAGAACCGCACCGCGTCCGGAAATATCGGAGGAGGCGAACCATGAAACGAGCGCTCCTTTCGGCGCTGATGATCTTCACGCTGACTTCGTCGGCGTGGGCACAGCCCAGCCCAGCCGTCCATGCCCGGTTTGACCTGGCTTCCGTCAGCGGAGCCCCTTTCCCGAGCGACCTCTACACCGTTGCGGATCCGCGCAATAGAACGGGACGGCGGGTGAACCTGCCGCTTCCGGATTGCTCGACGCGGCCGTCGGACTGCGATGATCTCGCCGTGGTGAACACGATGGATGGCTTCAACCTGCTGCCGCGCATCTCCGTCCCTTTTGATGGCGATATCGATCCCGGGAGCGTTTCCTCCAGGTCCATCTTCATAGCCGAACTGGCGCAGGATGGAAAGAAGCCGATCGTAGCCAACATCGTTGGAGTCAATCAGGTGGTCTGGGATCCAGCGACACTCACCCTGCACGTCGAGTCCGATGAAGTGCTCCGCCAAACCGCCCGCTACGCGGTGATCGTCACTAACGGCATCCTTGATACGTCGGGGCGGCCGGTGCAAGCATCGGACGCCTTCGACGATTTCAGGCACGACCTGAATTTTGGGCAGGCCAAGAGCAAGGAGCTCAAGCAGTACCGAAAAGCGCTGATCAAGACTCTGGCGGCCCTCAAACGGTGGGGCGTCTCCAAGCGAGACGTGGTGGCGCTTAGCGTCTTCACGACCCAGAGTGCCACCGCGACGCTCGAGAACATTCGCGACTATTTGAAGAGCTCCCCGCCCCCGGCTCTGGCCAACTTTGCGATCGGACCGGGCGGGTCACGCGCGGTGTTCGCCGTGTCCTCGATCCAGAGCATCACCTTCAGACAGCAGACCGGGACGAGCACGTTCGTCAACGCGCCAGTGCCGCTCGCTGTTCTGAACGCCTTCGGCGCCGGAGCCGTGAGCACCATCGCATGGGGGACCTTTGTTTCGCCGCAGTTCATTGAGAGCAATGCGGTGATGACCACCCACGGGACGCTCGAGATGCCCAGCCAGTTCAGCAACGCAACTCTCGAGTTCGTGCTGTTCCTGCCGAGCGGCACCCAGCCGGCGTCTGGGTGGCCGGTCGCCTTCCTCGGGCACGGCGGCACCACCAATATCCACACTGCCGCGGTCTGGAACTTTGCCAGTTCGCTCGCGGCCCACGGTTTTGCCGCGATCGCCATCAATGCCATCGGCCGTGGCTTTGGACCGCTGGGCACGCTGAGTATCACAAAGACCGACGGGGCGACGGTCCAGCTCACGGCCGGCGGACGGACGATCGATCAGAACGGCGACGGCGTGATTGCGAACCAGGAAGGCGCAGCTGCGACGGCGCCCAACCTGATCATCGGCCAGCGAGACGCGGTACGCCAGACCGCTATCGACTACATCCAGCTCGTCCGCGTCATCCAGGCTGGAATCGACGTCGACGGAGACGGCTCAGCCGACATCGACGCCTCGAGGATGGTGTTTCTCGGCAACTCGTTCGCGGTCGGCTACGAGACCTGCTTCCTGGCGGTCGAGCCCGGCGTCGTCACCGCCGCGGTTGGCTCGCCCGGGGGGCTTCCCGGCCGCCCCGACCTGCTCAGCATGCGGCCTTCGGGACGCACGATGGTCGGCGCCGCGCTCGCCGCGCGCACTCCGTCGCTCCTGAACGAGGCCCACGGTCTGACCTCTATCGGCGGCATCCCTGCGACGGCGCCGTTCTACAACGAGAACATCCCGCTGCGCGATCTCCCGCCCGTGACCAACGACATCCCCGGTGCGATGGCAATCCAGGAACACTTCGACCGTATCGAGTGGGTGCAGGCGAGCAGTGACGCGGCCACCCACGCTCGGCACCTGGAGTCCGAGCCCCTGGCGGGAGTTCCAAGGAAGTCCATTCTCGTCCTCTACGCCAAGGGCGACATGACGGCTCCCAATCCCAGGACTACGGCCTTAGTACGAGCCGGTGTGCTGCGCGAAAAGACCATCTTCTACCGCAACGACATCGCCCTTGCCGAGGATCCCACGGTTCCCAAGGATCCCCATACCTTCCTGCAGCCCGTCGCGAGCCCCGGCATCACCGGCCAGGTCGCCCGCGGCGGTCAGACGACGATCGCCCAGTTCCTTGTTTCGGGCGGGACCACCATCAACCATCCCGAACCGGCCCGGTTCTTCGAATTTCCGATCGTGGTCATGCCGGAGGACTACTCCTACATCCCGTAGTCGCCGTGGGGGCTGACAACTCAGCGCCGAGACGTTTGGACGCGGGCGGCTACTTTTTGGAAGAAGATTTGGTAGGTCGTGGCGGATTCGAACCGCCGACCAACGGATTAAAAGTCCGCTGCTCTACCAGCTGAGCTAACGACCCACCGGAGGAAACTGCGTCATCTGTTCCAATTCGCTACGCGAATCGGCAACCCTAGCGGAAAGGGCGGAATTTTATCAGCCTTGACGCTCGATTCGCCAGACCTGGTACTTCATCGTCGCGGCGGAGCCGGCGACGATCGCGACGAAGGTCATGATCGAGCCGAGCGCGAGCGTGGAGAACCCCGAGATCCCCTGCCCGATGGTGCAGCCGAGCGCGGTGATGCCGCCGAAGCCCATGAGGATGCCGCCGACGATGTGGTTGGCGGTGTCCTCGGCGTCGCGGAAGCCTTCCCAGCGGAAGCTGCGCGTGGCGAGCGCGTAGGCCGCCGAGCCGGCGATCACGCCGGCGGCGGAGGCGATGCCGTAGGTGATGATCTTCGACTTGTCGGTCCACAGCATCAGATATTCGAGGGTGAAGGCGAACGGCGCCACGAACGAGAAGGATTCCATGCGCCCGGTGTTGGTGGCGACGAAGGCTTCCTGCAGCGTGTTCGGGTCCTCGGCGACGTGGCCGACGTGCCCGCTCACGTACCAGCCGCCGACCACGACGAGGCCCGTCACCACCCCGCCGAGCGTGTAGTCGAAAGTCGAACGGAACTGCTTGCTGGAGTAGATGTACGCCAGCAGCCCGCCGCCGATCAGCGCGGCAAGGATTGCTCGATTGAGCGAGAGGAGGGCTGGAAGATCCTGGCCCTGCGGGAGCGTGATCGTCGCCTTCTCCAGAACGCCGACGCGAAAGGCGCCGAGCAGTCCGCGCAGGGTCATGTACGCCGCGATGCCGAGGAAGATGTAGACCACCAGTGATTTCAGGTTTCCCGTGCCGACGCGGATGAGCGTCTTGGAGCCGCAGCCCGAGCCGAGGGTCATGCCGACGCCGAAGAGGAACCCGCCGACGAGGTAGGACAGCCAGGTGAAGTTCGGGCCGGGATAGATCGACTTCGACAGGTCGATCACGCCGGCGAGGTGCAGCGCGCTCGAGCCGAGGATGGCGACCGCGATGGCGAGGAGCCACATGCGCAGGCGGCTGGTGTCGCCCATGTTGACCCAGTCCGAGACCGCGCCCATGGTGCAGAAGTCGGTCTTGTTGCCCACCGCGCCGAAGACGAACGCGAGGAGGAACGCTCCCCCGACTACGTACAGATATGTTTCGTTCAACGCTTGGAAAAGGCGGCGAGGCGCTGCTTGGCGCTCGTCGCGGAGCTGCTCCCCGGATACTTGGCGATCAGCTCTTCAAGCGTCTTGCGCGCCGAGGTCCGGTCGCCCATGGTCTCCTGCGCGCTCGCGATCGACAGCATCGCGTCCGGCGCTTTCGGGCTGTCGGGCCATTGCACCAGCAGCTTGCGCTGGGCGGCGATGGCGCTCTTGTAGTCGCGCTGGCCGGAATGCGCCATGCCGATCCAGTACTGCGCGTTCGCCGCGAGCGAGCTGCTTGGATAGGTGACGAGGAAGCCCTGCATGGCCGCGACGGCGAGCGTGTAGTTGCCGAGCTTGAACTGATCGAGCGCGGCCTGATACGCCTTTGCTTCGGCGGGAGTGGGCTCGGCGTCGGCGGTGGACGGCGCGGGTGCGGGCGGCTTCTCGGGCACCGCGGCCTGCTGCTCGCGCGCCTGCTCGAGCTTGCGCAGGCGCGTGTCGATGTCGAGGTAGAGCTGCTTCTGGCGCGCTTCCGCAGTCTCGCCCTGATGGCTGAGGACCTCGAGCTGGCCGCGCATTTTCGCGATCTCGCCGCGCAGGACGTCGATCTGGTTCGAGATCTCGAGCAGCGCGCCGCGGTCGGCGGCCCGCTCCGACGCTTCCTGGGCGGCCGCCTCGGCCTTGCTCAGGCGCGCTTCGGTCGTCTGGCGCTGAGTCTCGACCTGCTGGCGCAGGAGCTCGATGCGTCGCCGCGCTTCGTTGTCGTCGAACAGCTGCCCGAACGCGGGTAGAGCAACTGCGGAGGTAACAATAAAGGCGATCAGCCGCATCAGAACTCGCCGCTATAAAGGATGTCGCTGCGCCGGTTCTTGGACCACGCGGTCTCGCTGTGGCCTTCGGATTGCGGCTTCTCCTCGCCGAGGCTCACCGACTCGATCTGGTCTTCCCGCGCGCCGAGCAGGATGAGCATGCGCTTGACGCCGTCGGAGCGGCGCTGGCCGAGCCCGACGTTGTATTCGCGGCTGCCGCGCTCGTCGGTGTTGCCCTGGATCAGCACCCGGGTCTTGGGGTTCTCGCGGAGATACTTGGCGTGCGCTTCCACCAGCCCGCGGTACTCGTCCCGGACGTCGAACTTGTCCAGCTCGTAGTAGATCGAGCGCTTGGAGAGGATGTTCGCCGGGTCTTTCAGGGCGCTCGCCGGGTCCTTGCGCCCGGAGGTGACGTCGACCGCGGCGATCTTCGGCCGCTCGACCGGCTGCGCCTGGGCGCCGGGCTTGCCGGCGCCGGGCTTGGTGCGATCCTCGACGCTCGCTGATGCCGCCGCCTGGTCTTCGGGAGTGGTCTGGCAGCCCGCCGCCGCAACCAAGAAAGCCAGCAGGATGAAGAACGCGCGCATGGGTTTCACTCCTTTCATTCGTTGAACGGCCCCCACGCCGGCTCGCGAACGTCGCCGCCGGAGTATGGCAGGTTCTGCCGGATGCGGCCGTCGGAGGAGACGGCCGACAGCACGCCGCGGCCGCCCCTCACCGTGGCGAGCAGGATCATCCTGCCGTTGGGGGCGAAGCTCGGCGACTCGTCGCGGTCGCTGTCGGTAATGACCTGCACCTGTTGATTCGCCAAATCGAGCAACGCCACCTGGAACTTTCCGGCTTCGCGCGTCACGTAGGCGAGCACACGGCCGTCGGGGCTGGGGCGCGGCGACACATTATAGCTGCCCCTGAAAGTCACGCGCTGCGGCTCGCCGCCGGTCGCGCCCATGCGGTAGATCTGCGGGCTGCCGCCGCGGTCGGAGGTGAAGTAGAGCAACTTGCCGTCGGTCGAGTAGCGCGGCTCGGTGTCGATCGAGTTGGAATTGCTGATGCGCCGCCGCGGGCCGCTGCCGTCGGCGTTGAGCAGGTAGATCTGCGAGCCGCCCTCGACCGACAGCACCACGGCGATGGTCTTGCCGTCGGGCGACCAGGCCGGCGCCGAGTTCGACCCCTTGAAGCTCGCCACCACCTGGCGCTTGTTCTCGGACAAGTGGTGCACGTAGACGATCGGCTTTTTCGATTCGAACGATACGTAAGCGATGCGCCGCCCCTCGGGCGACCACACCGGCGAGATGATCGGCTCGTTCGAGCGCAGCAGGTACTGGGCGCGCTCGCCGTCGGCGTCGGCGATCTGCAGCTCGTAGGTGCTGCCGCGCTTCACCACGTAGGCGATCTGGGTGGAGAACACCCCCTTCTCGCCGGTCAGCTTCTCGTAGACGAAGTCGGCGATGCGGTGAGCCGCCGCGCGCGCGTTGTCCTGGGTGAAGAGATACGCGATCGCCCCGAGCGGCGCCTGCTTCACGATGTCGTAGACGCGGAACCGGACCTCGAAGCGGCCGTCGGCATGCTTCCCGACCGAGCCCAGCACCAGCGCATCGGCGAGGCGCGAGCGCCATTCGCCGTAGCTGACCGGGGTATTCTCGGTCGGGGCCGGAGACAGGGGCGGCACCTCGAGGCCGCGGAACAGGCCGCTCCTCTCCAGGTCGGCGCGCACGATCGCGGTGAGGCTCGTGCCGACCGCGGCCTCGCCGGCGAACGGCACGATGGCGATCGGGGTGCGCTGCACCCCGGGGCCGGTGATCTCGATCGAGAGCTGGGCCGGCGTTTGTGACGCAGCGACCAGGAACACTAGTCCAAAAAGAAGACGCAAGCTGGTTTTCTCCCGATGTTTTCTTCGCATCCGTCGGCGACTATCCTATTTGTCCTGCGGGCGGAAAGTAAGTTTCAACTCTCGCGAAAACGGCACGCCGGGCGGGGGCAACGGAAGGGGCGAGGCCTTGAGGATCGCCCGCTCCACCGCGTCGTCGTAGGCGCGGTTGCCGCTCGACTTGACCAGCTTGATCGATATAACCGAGCCGTCGGGAATCTGGGCGACGAGGAAGATCGCCTCCGGGTTGCCCTGGATGTCCTGCGGCAGGATCCAGCCGCTCTTCACCCTGTTCTGGATCAGCCGGATGTACTCGTTCAGCGCCTTGGTCTTGGCCGCGGCCGCGGCCCGCTCCGCCTCGGCCTGCTTGCGCGCGAGCAGCTCGCGCAACTCGCGCTCCTGCCTCTGCTGGTCGAGCGCCTTCTGCTCCATCGCCACCTGCTCGCGCAGGCGCTTGTCGAAGTTTGGATCGGGCTTGGGCTTCACCTCTGGCTTCGGCTTGGGCTTCGGCTTTGGTTTGTCCGGGATCACGATCTGCGGCTTTTCGACCCGAGGCGGCGGCTTGACCTCGGGCGGCGGCTCGACTTTGGGCAGCGGCTTCGGTGCCTCGACCACCGGCGGCGGCGGGGCGGGGACCAGTTCCACCTCCACGACGTCCGGCGCACTGACCTGCCAGCGCACGCCGAGCACCAGCACCGCCGCGAGCACGATGTGCACCAGCGCCGAAAGCACGAACGATTGGCCCATCCCATGCTCGTTGCGCTGCCACAGCCCCAGGGTCAGGGTGCTCACGAGGAGGTCTTCACCTGCAAGCCGACTTTCTGCACGCCGTGCTTGCGCAGCTCATCCATGACTTGCAGCACCGACTCGTAGCGCGCGTTCTTGTCGCCGCCGATCAGCACTGACAAGTCGCCTTTGTTTTTAAGACTTTTGATAAACCCCGGAAGCTGAGCCCGGCTGAGCGTCTGCTCGTTCACCACGCCACCGCGCGCATCGCGCTGGCGCACCACCAGGCCCTGGTCGCTCTTCACGAAGATCTCGAGCGGCACGAGGCGCGGCGCGCTCGCCTTGTCGACGGTGGGAAGGTCGATGACCGCCGGCGTGACGAGCGGCGCGGTCACCATGAAGATCACCAGCAGCACCAGCATCACGTCGACGTACGGCACGACGTTGATCTCGTGCACCGGCCCTCGTTTTTTGCGTAAAGCCATTACCTCACTGCTTGCCGATGGAGGATGTTCGAGAACTCCTCCATGAAGCTCTCGAAGCGATTGGCGAGGCGTTCGATGTCGTGCGAGTAGCGGTTGTACGCCACGACCGCCGGGATCGCCGCGAACAGGCCGATGGCGGTGGCGACCAGCGCCTCGGCGATGCCCGGCGCCACCTGCGCGAGGGTCGCCTGCTGGACGTTCGCCAGGCTGCGGAACGCATGCATGATGCCCCACACCGTGCCGAACAGGCCCACGTACGGGCTCACCGAGCCGGTCGAGGCGAGGAACGCGAGGTGGCGCTCGAGGAAGTCCATCTCGCGCTGGAAGGTGGCGCGCATCGCGCGGCGCGCGCCGTCGACCATGTCGCTCGCGTCGGTGCCGGCGCGCTGGCCGCTCCTCAGCTTGGCGAACTCGCGGAAGCCGGCCTCGAAGATGCGCTCCAGGCTGCCGATGGTGTGGCGCTGGTTGACTGCGCCCTGGTAGAGCGCGTTGAGATCGTTGCCGCTCCAGAACTCGCGCTCGAACTTGTCGGTCTGCACCGCAGCGCGGCGGATGGCGAACCACTTCTGGAAGATGAACATCCAGGACATGAACGAGACCGCGGCGAGCAGCAGCATCACCACCTTGACCACGATGCTGGCGTTGAGGATCAGCGTCCAGATGTCGAGGTCTTGCGTGACCGTCATTTCGAGAGCGCCTGTTCGAGTTCTGCGGGCATGCGCGCGGGCTTCATCCGTTCGCGGTCGACCAGCGCGAGCGTGACGTCGGCTTCGACCAGCAGCTCGGCGCCGCGTTCCACGCGCTGCCGGAACACGAAGCTCGCGCGGCCCATTTTAACCACTTCGGCACTCACCGAGAGCAGCTCGTTGAGCCGCGCCGGCAGGTGATATTTCACGTCGATGCGATGGACCATGAAGAGCGTCCCGTGCTCCTCGACGAAGCGCGCCAGGTCGATGCCGGCTTCGTTCAGGAGCTCGGTGCGGGCGCGCTCCATGAAGGAGAGGTACTGAGCGTGGTACACCACGCCGCCCGCGTCGGTGTCCTGGTAGTACACGCGGACGGGGATCAGGTATCTGACAACAGGTCCTTCACGGCCGTCGGCGCCACGATGCCGAAATGGCGGTACGCCGAGAGCGTCGCGATCCGGCCGCGCGGGGTGCGCTGCAGGTAGCCCTGCTGGATGAGGTAGGGCTCGAGCACGTCCTCGATGGTGTCGGCCTCCTCGCCGACGGCGTGCGCGAGGTTGTCGACCCCGACCGGGCCGCCGCCGAACTTCTCGATCACGGCGAGCAGGAGCTTGCGGTCCATCATGTCGAGGCCGAGGACGTCGACGTCGAGCATCTTGAGCGCGGCCTCGGCGACCGGCTTCGACACGCGGCCGTCGCCCTTCACCTGCGCGTAGTCGCGCACGCGGCGCAGCAGGCGGTTGGCGACGCGCGGCGTGCCGCGCGCGCGGCGCGCGATTTCCCTGGCGCCTTCGTCCTCGAGCTCGACGTTGAGGAGGCGCGCGGAGCGCTGCACGATTTTCGCGAGATCCGCCTCCGAGTAGAACTCGAGGCGCGCGACGATGCCGAAGCGGTCGCGAAGCGGGTTGGTCAGCATCCCGGCGCGCGTCGTCGCCCCGGCGAGCGTGAAGGGCGGCAGGTCGAGCTTTATCGAGCGCGCCGCCGGCCCTTCGCCGATCATGATGTCGATCTGGAAGTCCTCGAGCGCCGGATACAGGATCTCCTCCACCACCGGGGCGAGGCGGTGGATCTCGTCGATGAAGAGCACATCCTTCGGCTCGAGGTTGGTCAGCAGCGCGGCGAGGTCGCCCGGGCGCTCGAGCACCGGGCCGGAGGTCTGGCGCAGGTTCACGCCGAGCTCGCGCGCGATGATGTGCGCGAGCGTGGTCTTGCCCAGGCCCGGCGGGCCGAACAGCAGCACGTGGTCGAGCGCCTCGCCGCGGCCGCGCGCCGCGGCGATGAAGATCTCGAGCTGCGCGCGCACCTTCGCCTGGCCGACGTACTCCGCGAGCGTCGCCGGGCGCAGCGAGCGCTCGAACTGCTCCTCCTGCGGCGAGGCGGGCCGCGCGGCGATCATGCGATCGGGTTCGATGCTCACTCGGGGGTCTGTGGTTGCGTCCCCGATTCTGCCAGAGCGCTAGAGCCGGTATTGCACCATCAGCAGCACATGTCAGAACCTGAAGAGTACGCCGATGCTGAGCACGTCGATGTCGTCCTCGCCAGTGGCGGCGACACCGACGTTTTCGTAGCGCTGCCACTCGGCGCGCACGCCAATGAGCCCAAGCCGGAACTCGGCGCCGGCGCCGTAGCTGAACCCCGAGTTCGTGCCGGCATCGTGGGTGTCCGGAAAGCCGGTTTGCTGCACATTCAGCGTCGTCCTCGCGCGGTACATGCCGCCCCTGACGAGCCCCGACAAACGATCGGTCACCGGAAACCCGAACACCGCGGTGAGATCCCATGCTTCCTTGATCTCCCGCTGGAAGCTTCCTTGGCCGCCCGGCGGAAAAGTGACGGGATCCAGCGCCCCGCTCCCGGTCGCCTTTCCGAGATTGGCGAAGCCCACTTCGACCGCCACGTAGCGGTTGAACTGGTAGCCGCCGAACGCGCGCCACGCCGTATCCTCTCCATCGCATGGGACAGGGAGCTCTTTGCAGGAATCCTTGAACTGGGAATAGCCCACCGAACCCCCGAGATACAGGCCCGGGTCTTGAGCCGCTGCGGGCCCCGCCGCTGCCGCGGCGAAGAGCCCCAGAACCATCAGCCATCTGCCGATCTTCATCGAAACCCCCGTTATTGTTGTACCCTCAGCCATACACACTACAACGACTTGTCCTGAAAGGACAAATGCGACAAGAAAAGGGCGGCCGGAGCCGCCCCTTCATGACCGCTTCGTTGCGTGCCGCGTCGTTCAGAACCGCCAGACCAGGCCGATGGAAATCAGGCTCGCGTCTGCCTCGTCGGCCTTGAACATCTCCCACTCGGCGCGCACCCCAAGATTGCGGGTGAAGTTGTAGCCGACGCCGACACCGAACGAGACGTCGGTGCCGTCTTCCTTCGCCGAGAACGCCCCCAAGCCGGCCGTCGTATCGCTCGCCTCGGCGTCCCAGAGGAACAAGCCGATCTTGCCGAAGACGGAGAACTGCTCGGTCACCGGATAGGCGCCGAGGGCGGCGATATTGATTCCGCTAAGCTCGACCTTGCCACCGGTCACCGCGGCACCCTGAAAAGTGCCGCTATAGCTCAACTCCCCAAGGTTGAACGTACGCGGCCTCGAGACCGAAGTGGCGGTTGAACATATAGCCGCCGAAGATCTTCCAGGCGGTGTCCTTGCCGTCGATCGTTTGATTGGCGTCGATCAGGCCGCTGGTGATGGCGTCGTCGATGTCGCTCTGTCCGATGCTGCCGCCGATGAATGCCTCGGCCGAGGCCTGGGTGCCTGCGAGCATGCCGCTGATCGCCAGGCAGGATGCCATGAGGACCTTCTTGATCATGGATCACCCGAACCTAGAAGCGAAACTGAACCCCAAGGGACATCATATCGATCTCGGCTTCGTCATTGCGTTCCCATTCGGCACGTATGGAAAAATTGCGGCCTAAGTCGAACATCAGCCCGATGCCGACGTGAAGCCCGGTCTCAGAGTCGCTTTCGGAACCCGCGCCGCCGGCGCCGGAGCCCGTAACGTCCACCTCGGTGCGTAACAGGCCAAGTTTGCCGAAAAGCGAAAAGTGGTTCGCGATCGGAAGTATGCCTACTGCCGCCAGCCCAAACGCTGTCGCGTCGCCCGTGATACGGAACGGGACACCGAACGTCTGGCCGCTCGCCGAGACGCTACCGTAGTCAAAGTAAGACGCCTCGATCGCAAAGTGACGATTGAACTGGTACCCGCCGAATAGCTTCCATGCGCTGTCCTTTTCGTCGCAGGAGCTGACCGTCCCGATGCCGGTAACGATCGTTTGGAGGTCATCGCAAACGCCCTCCGCTTCCGCCTGCCCTATGCTGCCTCCCAAGTAGAAGCTGGCGTCCTGCGCGAACGCCGGACCGGTGAACGCCATTGCCGTCGCCAGCCCGAGAATTGCCAACCTTGCTTTTGTTTTCCTCTTCATCGTTGACTCCCGGTTCGTTCTGGTTCTGGGATGAAAGAACGCCCGTTACTGCGTTCGGTGCAGACGCTACAACGAACCCAAGCCCACCGGGTGCTTCGTGTTGTGAAATAGCAACGCAACCGGCAACCTGGGGAGGCCATCCCAAAAAAAACGCCCCGGATGTCCCGGGGCGTCATCTGCTCGGTGCCGCTTGGTTTTCTAGTTGCTTTTACCCGTCAGAATTTCCAGATCAAGCCGATGCTGATCACGTCCACATCGGATTCGCCGATGTTGCCGCCACCAAGGTCCTGGTATTTCTGCCATTCGGCACGCACGCCGAGGTTCTTGGTGAAGTCGAAGCGCACGCCGAAGCCGAACGTCATGTCGTTGTTCGTTTCGGACTCGTTGACACCCACGTTGCTGGTCAGCTCGGTGTCGCCTCGGTACATCCCGATTTTGCCGTAGAGCGAGAACTTATCCGCAAGCGGCAATATCCCGACGGCCACCACTTCGAACGCCGTGGCTTCGACCGCCGCGTTTACACCCCCGCCGCTCGCGGACACCTCGCCGAGATCGGTATAGCCCAGCTCCACCGCGAAATGCTTGTTGAACTGATAGCCGCCCAGGATTTTCCACGCCGAGTCCTTGTCGTCGCACGACACGCCCGGACCGCTGAGGCCGTCGCATGCGTCGGAGGCGCTCGAATTACCGATGTGAAGACCCGCGTAGAAGCCGGTGTCCTGCGCGAGCGCCGGACCGGTGAACGCCATCGCCGATGCCAGCCCGAGAATCGCCAACCCTGTCTTTGCTTTGCTCTTCATTGTTGACCTCTTTTCGTTTTGGGATGGAAAGAACGCCTGTTGCCACGTTCGGCGCAGACACTACAACGAAGCCTGCGGATCAAGGAGCGCATTACGCCCGGTATCAGAACCTTCGCTGCCTCGTGTTGTGAAATCGCAACGCAACCGCGCATGACAGTACCCTGGCCGCTGTGTCGCGCCTATCCCATGGACCCGGGAGCTCAAAAAAAAACGCCCCGGATATTCCGGGGCGTTATCTGCTCGGTGCCGCTTGGTCTTCTGCTTGTTTTTCTACCGGTCAGAATTTCCAGACTATGCCGACGTTGATGTAGTCGACTTCGCTGTCGGCGTCGTAACGCTGCCAGCCCGCACGAAAGCCGAGGTTCTTGGTGAAGTCCCACTGCACCCCGAAGCCGTAGGTGAGCTCGATGTCGTCACTGCTCCCGCCGCCCGGCCCCCCGACCTCGACATCGACCTGAGCGAAGCCGAGCTTGCCCAGGAGGGAGATGTTGGGCGTCACCGGGAAGATACCGACGGCCACGGCTTCCAGGGTCGTTACTTCGACGTTGTCCTTGTCGATCAGCATGCCGTAGGCGACTTCCGCCGCGATATTCTTGTGGAACTGATAGCCGCCGAGGAGCTTGAACCCGGTGTCGTCCACCGAGTTGTCGGCCTGGCCGACTTCCGCGCCGATATAGAAGTGCGGCACCGTCGACTGGGCCAGGGCGCCCGTGGACACCGCCATCGCGGCCGCCCCCAGCATCGAAACAACCCATTTCTTGGTCATGAGACCTCCTTTTCGTGAGCAAAGCTTAGGGAAGTGTCGCAGTGCTCACGTTACAAAGCCGGTAATACGGCCTCTTCGCGGTCAAATAACCGGGCGCGCTGTTGCCGGAACGCAACGCCTGGAGCGCGCGGACAAATCGCCAAGTGAGATAGTTCCTCTGGGGACGGATGATTAACATCCGGAAATCATGAATACGCCCCCGCTGTGGAAGACATTGCCGCTCGCTTTCGCCTTCGCGTCCGCAGGAGCGCTCGCGCAGGACGACATGCGCGGCGCTTATGTCGGCCTGTCGGTTGGGCAATCCAGAGTGACTATCGAGGACAGCGCGGTGACCGTGTTAGGCGCCACGGCGAGCTCCTTCTCGAAAGACGAAACCGACACCGGATTCAAGCTCTATGCCGGTTATCGATTCAACCGGCACTTCGCGCTCGAAGGCGGCTGGACGGATCTCGGCAGCTTCAGGGCAACCCGCAACGTCACCGCGCCGGCAGTCGGATCGCTGAGCGCTGAGATCGAAGCGAGCGGCTTTCACTTCGATGCGGTCGGCATTCTGCCTCTGCAGCAGTTTTTTCTTTTCGGCAAGCTCGGCCTCATGTACGCGACGACCGAGACCTCGCGTTCGTCGACGGG
>Ga0208454_1000487_pt1 | contig 22692 bp, 22 predicted proteins | sample EasRivMeERMZT100_FD_187530 | JGI IMG/M metagenome (GOLD analysis project Ga0208454, IMG submission 187530) | Soil microbial communities from meander-bound floodplain in the East River, Colorado, USA - East River MetaG ERMZT100 (SPAdes) (version 2) | ecosystem: Environmental > Terrestrial > Soil...
CCCGTGTCAACGAGATCATGTCCGCATATTTCGAGCAGCCCTATCCGGCGCGCGCGGCAGTCGGCGTCGCGGCGCTCCCGCGCGGGGCTCTGATAGAGGCAGACGCGATTCTCGTTCTAGCGTAGCGAGGTGGAACTCTCCAATCTCAAACCTTCGGTCCAAGCGAAGCTCGCCAAGCTCGGTATCCGCCGCGATTTCGATCTCGTTCTTCACCTGCCGCTGCGCCACGAAGACGAGACACGCATCACAGCGATCGCAAGTGCGCTTTCCGGTTCGCCCGTGCAGGTCGAGGGCGCGGTGCGCTCGACCAAGATCGTCTATCGCCCTCGTCGCCAACTCGTGTCCCGGATCGAGGATTCCAGCGGTGAGCTGATCCTGCGTTTCTTCAACTTCTATGGGAGTCAGGCAAAGGCGCTCGCACCGGGCGCCACGGTGCGCGCTTTTGGGGAGGTTCGCACCGGGATGTTCGGAGGAGAGATGATCCACCCGCGCTTCCGGGTGTTGCACGGAGCGACGCCTCTGCCGAGCGCGCTGACGCCGATCTATCCGACCACGGCAGGCCTTGCGCAGGCGCGGCTCCGGCAACTGATCGAAGGCGCTCTCTCCCGCGCCTCGCTCGAGGACACCCTGCCCGAACACATCTCCAAGGCTCTCGGGATGTGCGTTTTCCGCGAAGCCGTCGATACGCTGCACCATCCGCATCCGGGAGCGGACCCGGAGGCTTTCGGCCGACGCACGCTTCCCGCGTGGCGACGCATCAAGTTCGATGAACTGCTCGCGCAGCAACTTTCCATGCGCCGGCACTATCGCGAGCGCAAGGCGCGCAAGGCTCCCGTACTTGCGCGGCCGCTCGAACGGGCGCGCCGTTATACGGCCGAGCTGGTCGGGCGGCTGCCGTTCCGGCTGACGCGAGCGCAGCAGAAGGCTTGGGAGGAAATCGAGGGGGATCTCGCTCAGCCTCACCCGATGCACCGACTGCTGCAGGGAGATGTAGGCAGCGGTAAAACCGTCATCGCCGTGATGGCCGCCCTGCGTGCAATCGAAAACGGGTTGCAGGCCGCAGTGATGGCGCCCACCGAGATCCTTGCCGAGCAGCACTTGCGCAAGTTCGGCGAGTGGCTCGAGCCGCTGGGCTTGAAGATTGCCTGGCTTACCGGGAGCCAGACCAAGAAGGAACGCGAATCGGCGAAACGAGCGATCAGCACCGGGGGTGCGAACGTCGCAATCGGCACCCACGCACTGTTTCAGGAGGGAGTGGATTTTCGGTCGCTCGGCCTTGCCGTTGTCGACGAGCAGCATCGCTTCGGCGTCGAGCAACGCCTGGCGCTGCGCGCCAAAGGCGAGGAAGCGCACCAGCTGATGATGAGCGCGACCCCGATTCCGCGCACGCTCTCGATGAGCTACTACGCCGATCTGGACGTGTCGGTGATCGACGAGCTGCCACCGGGCAGACGGCCCGTAGTCACGAAGCTGATCGCCGACTCGCGCCGCCCGGAAGTGGTGCGCCGCATCCGTGAAGCATGCGGCGCAGGGGGACAGGCTTATTGGGTGTGCCCGTTGATCGAGGAGTCAGAACAGCTGCAGCTGCAGACTGCGCTCGACACTTACTCCGCGCTTGCCAAGGAGTTCCCCGAGCTCGAAGTGGGACTGATTCACGGACGCCTCAAGCCCGGACAGAAAGCGCAGGCGATGGCGGATTTCGTGGCGGGAAGAATCAAGCTGTTGGTCGGAACAACCGTGATAGAGGTCGGCGTGGATGTGCCCAATGCGTCGCTCATGGTGATCGAGCATGCGGAGCGCTTCGGGCTCGCGCAACTGCACCAGCTTCGGGGTCGCGTCGGGCGGGGTGCTACGGAGTCGGCGTGCATTCTGCTCTACCAGAATCCTCTAGGGGAAGCCGCCCGCAGGCGCCTGCGCGTGATTTTCGAAAACGCCGACGGCTTCGTCATTGCGCGCGAGGACCTGTTGTTGCGTGGTCCCGGTGAATATCTCGGAGCGCGCCAGAGCGGTGCGCCGCTCCTGCGCTTCGCCGATCTCACCGAGGACGCAGACCTGATTGAATCTGCGCGCACGGTTGCCGAAACTCTCCTCGCAAAACATCCTGACTCGGCCGAACAGCACCTTGAGCGCTGGCTTGGCGGACGGTCGGATTTTCTCAAGGCCTGAATCTCAACGTCTGAGACCGCGGGCTACAATGCCCTATGACTCTCGCCTCCCTCGCCGCGAGGCTGACGCTGTACGAGCGTCTGATGCGGCTCGACAAACCGATCGGCTCGCTGCTTCTGCTGTGGCCGACGCTGTGGGCGCTGTGGCTGGCGAGCAATGGCGCGCCGGAGGGGCGAATCGTGTGGATCTTCGCTCTGGGAACACTGCTCATGCGCTCGGCTGGCTGCGTGATAAACGACCTTGCCGACTGGCGCTTCGATGCCGAGGTGGAACGAACAAGGGAGCGCCCTCTTGCAACGGGCGCGCTCGCCCGGCGCGAGGCACTCATTCTCGCAGCGGCGCTCGTGCTTGCGTCGTTTGCGCTGGTTCTGTCGCTCAACCGGTTTACGGTGTTGCTGTCGTTTGCCGCGCTCGGCCTTGCGGCGACCTATCCTCTGACCAAGCGGTTCTTCGCCTTTCCCCAGGCCTACCTTGGCATCGCGTTTGGTTTCGGGATCCCGATGGGGTATGCGGCGATCCTCGGAACTATTCCGGCCGAAGGGTGGTGGTTGCTCCTCGCCAACGTCTTCTGGGCGGTCGCCTACGACACCGAATACGCGATGGTCGATCGCGAAGACGACCTGCGCATCGGTATCAAGACCGCCGCCCTCACCCTGGGCCGATACGATGTGCTGGGGGTGATGATCTGCTACGGCACGATGCTCGCGCTGCTCGTGGGCATTGGCCTGCAGCGCGGTCTGGGTCCGCCCTATTATCTGGGTCTTGCCGGTGCCGCCGGATTGGTGGTGTACCACTATCGCCTCATCCGCGGTCGCGATCGGGCGGCGTGCTTCAAGGCGTTCAATCACAATAACTGGGTCGGGGCGATGATTTTTTCCGGGGTTTTTGCCGACTTCGCGATAAGGCGGGGAATTCCATGGCTGTGAAGCTCGACGAAAGCATCGTGCCGTGAGCTATAGGGATCTGCGCGACTTCGTATCCCAGCTCGAGCGCTCGGGCGAGCTGAAGCGCGTGCGCACCGAAGTCGATCCGAAGCTGGAAATGACCGAGGTGTGCGACCGCGTACTCAAGGCGGGCGGCCCGGCGTTGCTCTTCGAGAAGCCGAAGGGGCACGCGATTCCGGTGCTCGGCAACCTGTTCGGCACGACCCGCCGCGTTGCGCTGGCGATGGGCGCGGAGGCCGGCGCGGACCCGCACGAGGCGTTGCGCGATATCGGGAAGCTCCTGGCGTTTCTCAAGGAGCCGGAACCGCCAAAGGGCTTCCGCGATGTCGTCGATCGCTGGGTCCCGATCATCAAGCAGCTGATGCACATGGCCCCGAAGGAAATCTCCGGCGCGCCGTGTCAACAAACGGTGTGGGAGAGCAAGGAAGTGGATCTCTCTCGCCTTCCCATACAGACCTGCTGGCCCGAAGACGCGGGACCGCTCATCACCTGGGGGCTTACGATAACGCGCGGACCGCGCAAGGCGCGTCAAAACCTCGGCATTTACCGCCAGCAGCTCATCGCTCGGGACAAGCTCATCATGCGGTGGCTTCCCCATCGCGGGGGCGCGATCGACTTTCGCGAGCATTCGGAAGCGCGGCCGGGCGAGCCCTTTCCGGTGGCGGTGGCGCTGGGCGCCGATCCTGCGACCATTCTCGGCGCAGTCACGCCGGTGCCCGACACCGTCTCCGAATACCAGTTCGCCGGGTTGCTGCGCGGATCGCGCACGGAGCTTGCGAAGTGCCTCGGTTCGGATCTGCAGGTGCCTGCGTCCAGCGAAATCGTGCTCGAAGGCGTGATTCGGCCCGGGGAGTCGGCGCTCGAGGGTCCGTTCGGCGATCACACCGGCTACTACAACGAGAAAGAAGCCTTTCCGGTGCTGACCGTGGAGCGCGTCACCATGCGCCGCGATCCGATCTACCATTCGACTTACACAGGCAAGCCCCCTGACGAGCCGGCAGTGCTCGCGGCGGCGCTGAACGAAGTATTCGTTCCAATCCTGCAGAAGCAGTTTCCGGAAATCGAGGATTTCCATTTGCCGCCGGAGGCCTGTTCTTACAGGCTTGCCGTGGTGAGCATGAAGAAACAATACCCCGGTCACGCCAAGCGCGTGATGTTCGGCATTTGGAGCTATTTGCGCCAGTTCATGTATACGAAATTCATCATCGTCACCGACGATGATGTCAACGTTCGTGATTGGAAAGAGGTCGTCTGGGCGCTGGCCACGCGCGTGGACGCGGCTCGCGACGTCCTGATCGTCGAGAACACGCCGATCGACTACCTCGATTTTGCCAGCCCGGCCGCCGGGCTCGGCTCGAAGATGGGGATCGACGCCACGCACAAATGGCCCGCCGAAACTTCGCGTGCTTGGGGCCGGCCGATTGCGATGCAATCGGAAGTGAAAAAGCGCGTCGATTCTCTCTGGAAGGATCTCGGTCTCTAGCGGGAGCAGAAACGCAGGCGCCGGGACCGAGCCTGGCCGGACGCTCTCAGAACCGGAAGAGCAGGCTCGCCGAAATCAATTTTGCGTTGGCCCGGCCGGTACAAGTTGTGGTGTTGGTCGAGCAGGCGCTGCCAACCTGGCCGAGGTTCTCGAACTCGAGGCGGATCCCGCTCTCTTCACCGAAGAAATACTGTGCCCCGAAGCCGGTAAGAGGGCTGTACTGGTCACTCTGAATGCCGGCGCTGACGGCGCCAACGACAAAACCGTTATTGTGAATTGTCGTTCTTGTCTGTGAAGAAAACAGTCCCAATCGGCCATAAAGCGAAAAATTCTGGGTAAAAGGAATCGTCGGCACGAACGAGAGCCCCAGGCCTTTGACTTCGTAGACGGCGTCCTGGGTGATTCCTCCAATTTCGCGCTTGTAGTGAAACTTGCCGACCTGGATGACGCTCGCCTCGAACGCCCAGTTCCTGTGGAATTGGTAGCCGACAAACCCTTTGAAACCGGCATCGAACTCCTCTTTTGTGTCCGTGCACGTGGCGGGGCAGTTTGAGGGACTGAAATCCGCGGGGTAAAGCTGGGCATACCCCAAGCCGGTCCCCAAGCCCAAATACCAATAGCTATTCGCGGCGACGGTCGAAGGCAAGCCCGTGAGCAGCAACGCCGCGACCGCGAATCGGAGAGCAGGGCTTCTCATCGGGGTGTCCTTCCCAGTTATCGCGTCAGAGCCGGCCAGAAAATCAAGTCTTCGCGACAGAGCGCGCACTGTAATCCATCGGTGAAACTCGTGTCAAGCCAAGCCCTTGGCTGACCAATATAATCCAAGTTCTCGGGTTTGCGGGTTTGTCGTCGGAATCTTGAGGCTTATCACAGCTGCGGCGGTCTTGCTGGGATGGCATGAGCGGGTTTCTCCCCCTCGACGGGTTGGCCGGACTCGCGGCAGTCATGGAAGCGAGCGGCCCACGGCCAACGGCGTTCCAATGCGGTTAGGCACAGCAAGGGCTTGAAATTCTCAAGACCGGCCCCTATCATTAGCACTCGCTTGAGGTGAGTGCCAAAGCAAGTTTTTCCCTGTTTCAACATGGCTACATCGTTCGTTAGTGGCCGCTAACTATCTGGAGGGTTTCATGATGACCAAGATTCGTCCCTTACACGACCGCGTCGTAGTCAAGCGTCTGGACGCGGAGAACAAGTCCGCGGGCGGGATCGTAATTCCCGACACAGCTGGAGAAAAGCCCGATCAAGGCGAAGTCGTTGCGATCGGCAAAGGCAAGATCCTCGAGGACGGCAAGGTGCGGCCGCTCGACGTCAAAGTCGGCGACCGTATCCTGTTCGGAAAATATTCCGGTCAGGCGGTCAAGGTCGAAGGCACCGAGTATCTGGTGATGCGCGAAGACGACATCATGGGCGTCGTCGCCAAGTAAATTCAACGTTTCCAATTCAGGAGCAAAAAATGCCTGCCAAAGACGTACGTTTCCACGAGCCCGCGCGACACAAGCTGCTCGCCGGGGTCAACATCCTCGCCGATGCGGTCAAAGTGACCCTCGGCCCCAAGGGCCGCAACGTGGTGCTGGAGCGCTCTTTCGGCGCGCCCACCGTAACCAAGGACGGCGTGTCGGTCGCGAAGGAAATCGAGCTCAAAGACAAGTTCGAGAACATGGGCGCGCAGATGGTCAAGGAGGTGGCTTCCAAGACCTCCGATGTGGCCGGAGACGGCACTACCACGGCGACCGTGCTCGCCCAGTCGATCGTGAAGGAAGGCATGAAATTCGTCGCCGCCGGAATGAATCCGATGGATCTGAAACGCGGCATCGACAAGGCGGTGATTGCTGTGGTCGAAGAGTTGAAGAAGCTCTCCAAGCCCTGCACCACCAGCAAGGAGATTGCACAGGTCGGCGCCATATCGGCGAATGCGGACGAGGCGATCGGCAAGATCATTTCCGATGCCATGGACAAGGTCGGCAAGGAAGGCGTGATCACGGTCGAGGACGGCAAGGGCCTGCAGAACGAGCTCGAAGTGGTCGAAGGCATGCAGTTCGACCGCGGCTATCTCTCCCCCTATTTCATCAACAACGCCGAGAAACAGATTTCGGTGTTGGACGAGCCGTACATTCTTCTGCACGACAAGAAGATTTCCAACATCCGCGAGCTGCTGCCGATTCTTGAACAGGTGGCGAAGTCCGGCAAACCGCTCCTGATCATCGCCGAGGAAGTCGAGGGCGAAGCGCTGGCAACGCTGGTGGTGAACAACCTGCGCGGAATTCTCAAGACCTCCGCGGTCAAGGCTCCCGGGTTCGGCGACCGCCGCAAGGCCATGCTCGAGGACATCGCCATCCTTACCGGTGGGCAGGTCATCGCCGAGGAAGTGGGACTGACACTCGAGAAGGCGAGCCTCAAGGATCTCGGACGGGCGAAGCGCATCGAAGTCGCGAAGGAGGAAACCACGGTCATCGACGGTGCGGGCGACTCCAAGGCAATCGAAGCCCGAGTCAAGAACATCCGCACCCAGATCGACGAGGCCACCAGTGACTACGACAAGGAGAAGCTGCAGGAACGCGTGGCCAAGCTCGCGGGCGGTGTTGCGCTGATCAAGGTCGGCGCTGCGACCGAAATCGAAATGAAAGAGAAGAAGGCGCGCGTCGAGGACGCACTGCACGCGACCCGGGCCGCTGTCGAGGAAGGCATCGTCGCCGGTGGCGGGGTCGCCTACATCCGCGCCCGCAACGCTTTGGACAAGGTGAAGGGGGACAACCCCGACCAGGAAGCCGGCATCAAGATCATCCGCCGAGCCTTGGAAGAGCCGCTGCGCATGATCGTCGCCAATGCGGGCGCCGAGCCCTCGGTGGTCATGAACAAGATCACGGAAGGAAAGGGCAACTTCGGTTTCAATGCCCAGACCGAGCAGTTCGGGGACATGGTCGAAATGGGCGTGCTCGATCCGACCAAGGTGAGCCGCACCGCGCTGCAAAATGCGGCCTCGGTCGCCGGGCTGCTGCTGACCACCGAGGCGATGGTGGCCGAGCTGGTCGAGGAGAAGAAGAGCGCCGGCGGTCACGGCCACGGCGGTATGGGTGGAATGGGGGGAATGGAAGGGATGGACATGTAATGCGCGCCTAGCGCGCATTACATGGCGGCAGGCTCGGAACGGGGGAACCCGAGGTTCCCCCGTAACCCCGGACCTACCCCGCAAGCTTCGGAACGGGGGAAACCAAGGTTTCCCCCGTAACCCCGGACCTACCCCACAAGCTTCGGAACAGGGGAAACCAAGGTTTCCCCCGTAACCCCGGACCTACCCCACAAGCTTCGGAACAGGGGAAACCAAGGTTTCCCCCGTAACCCCCTTCCTTGGAATTGGAGCCCCGCACACGCGGGGCTTTCTTTTTTGGTGATCACGCTTTCGAGGCCGCAAGCAGCATCGGCATGGGGGCTTTGCTACACTGACCGCTCGGTGCGGCTCGTGCGTCCGAGCCGCGAGGAGGAGCCGATGCGCGTCCTGGTCGCCGAAGACGATGGGCTTTCTTACTTCTCGGGGGGCTCGTGATCCGTCCGAACATCAAAGGGCAGCGTCTGGCCGCCCTGTTCCTTCTGGGTTTCCTGCTTTTCAATTACCCGCTTTTGACTCTGTTCGCCGGCTCGATCCACGTTTTCGGCATCCCGGTGCTCTACTTCTACGTGTTCGCTGTGTGGGCGCTGCTGATCGGGCTGATGGCGCTGGTGGTGGAGAGGCGTGATGACTGAAAAGGACGCGGGGCGCCAGCGACCCGCCGCATCCTGAGACATGCTTACCGCCCCCGTCATCGTCATTGCCTCGTTTGTCTATGTGGGGCTGCTGTTCGCGATAGCCTATTACGGGGATAAACGCGCGGACGCGGGGCGCAGCGTCATCTCCAATCCCTACATCTACGCGCTGTCCCTCGCCGTCTACTGCACGTCCTGGACGTTCTACGGCAGCGTGGGGCGCGCCGCGACCAGCGGCATCGGCTTCCTGCCTATCTACCTCGGGCCTACCCTGATGGCGGCGCTATGGTGGTACGTGATGCTCAAGATTATCCGCATCAGCAAGCAAAATCGCATTACCTCCATCGCCGACTTCATCGCCTCGCGCTACGGCAAGAGCCATATGTTGGGCGGGATGGTGACCATCATCGCCGTCGTCGGGATCATTCCCTATATCGCGTTGCAACTGAAGGCGATCTCCAACACGTTTTCGATCATCCTGCGCTACCCGGAGGTGGCCACGCCGGAACAGCAGGGCGCGCCGCTGTTCCTCGGAGACAACACTTTTTACATCGCCATGCTGCTTGCTGCCTTCACGATTCTATTCGGCACGCGACACTTGGATGCGACCGAACGCCACGAGGGACTGGTTGCGGCGATCGCGTTTGAGTCGCTCGTAAAGCTTCTCGCTTTCATCGCCGTGGGACTGTTCGTCACCTTCTGGCTCTACGACGGCTTCGCCGACATCTTCAGCCGCGCCGGCCAGACGCCTGAACTCCGCGCTTTGCTGAGCTTCGGCGGCGAGAGCGGGAGCTACGCGACTTGGGCCTCTCTCACCTTTCTCTCGATGGCCGCCATCATGTTCCTGCCGCGCCAGTTCCAGGTCACGGTGGTGGAAAACGTCGATGAGCGCCATCTCGCCAAGGCGATTTGGCTGTTCCCGCTCTACCTTCTCGCAATCAATATCTTTGTGCTGCCGATCGCCTTCGGCGGGCTGCTGCATTTCCCGAACGGCGCAGTGGACGCCGACACGTTCGTACTGACGCTGCCGATCGCAGAGCAGCGGCCGTGGCTCGCTCTGTTCGCCTTCATCGGCGGGCTTTCGGCTGCAACCGGCATGGTGATCGTCGAGGCCATCGCGCTCTCTACCATGGTATGCAACGATCTCGTGATGCCGGTGCTGCTGCGCATGAAAGCGCTGCGCCTGACCGAGCGCCGCGATCTCTCCGGGCTGCTCCTGGGCATCCGCCGCGGCGCCATCGTCCTGATCCTGGTGCTGGGCTACGTCTACTTCTATCTGGCCGGTGAGGCCTATGCTCTGGTGTCGATCGGGTTGATCTCGTTCTCGGCGGTGGCGCAGTTCGCTCCGGCGATCATCGGCGGCATTTTCTGGAAGGGCGGCACGCGCACCGGCGCGATCTGCGGCCTGGCCGCCGGGTTTCTCGTGTGGATCTACACGCTGCTCTTGCCTTCTTTCGCCAAGTCGGGCTGGTTGCCCATCACCTTTCTCTCCCACGGGCTTTTCGGCACGGATCTCCTCAAACCGCAGCAACTGCTCGGACTCGAAGGGCTGGACGACATCACGCACTGTCTATTCTGGAGCATGCTCGCAAATATCGGATGCTATATCGGCGTATCCCTGATCAAGGGGCCCAATGCCGCCGAACACGGCCAGGCCACCGTATTCGTCGATGCCTTCAAGCCCGCGGCGGCGGCTCCGGGTTCGCGCTTCTGGCGGGGCAGCGCGTCGGTCAACAACTTGCTGATGCTGGTAGGCCGCTTCCTGGGGCCCGAGCGCGCCTACGAGGCGTTTGCCGCCTACGCCGGCAGCCGCGGGGAGAGGTCGGTCGAGGCGCTTTCGGCCGACGCGAATCTGGTGCACCATGCGGAATCGCTGCTCGCCGGCGCGATCGGGAGCGCTTCGGCGCGCGTCATGGTCGCCTCGGTGGTCGAGGAAGAGCCCCTCGGCATCGACGAGGTGATGAACATCATCGACGAGGCCTCGCAAGTCCTGGCTTACAGCCGGCAGCTGGAGCAGAAATCGCGCGAGCTGGAGGCGGCAACCAACGAGCTGCGCGGCGCGAACCAGCGGCTGCAGGAGCTCGACCGCCTGAAGGATGACTTCATCTCCACAGTGACGCACGAACTGCGAACGCCGCTCACCTCGATCCGCGCCTTCTCGGAGATCCTCAACGACAATCCCCGCCTCGACGGGGCCGAGCGCGCCAAATTCCTCGGCATCATCGTGAAGGAGTCCGAGCGGCTCACGCGCCTCATCAACCAGGTGCTGGACCTCGCGAAGATCGAGTCGGGCGCCGCGGAGTGGCATTCAAGCGAGATCGACATGCGCGAGGTGCTCGAGGAGTCGGCCACAGCGGTGAGCCAATTGTTCAAGGAACGCAAAGTCGAGCTGATGCTCGAGTTGCCGCAGAGGGTGCCGGGCATCGCTGCGGACCGGGACCGTCTGATGCAGGTCATGCTCAATCTCCTTTCGAACGCCGCCAAGTTCTCCGGGCGCGCGCCGGGAAAGGTTGCCGTATCGCTCGCGCACGAGGGCGGTTTCCTGCGGGTCGACGTGGCCGACAACGGCGTCGGCATCAGCGCCGCCGATCAGGAGGTCATCTTCGAGAAGTTCCGCCAGGCGGGAGACATGCTTACCGGAAAGCCGCAGGGCAGCGGGCTTGGACTGCACATCAGCCGCCGGATCATCGAGCACTTCGGCGGCCGCATGTGGGTGACGAGCCGCCCCGGCGAGGGAGCCTGCTTCTCGTTTGCCTTGCCGCTCGCGGGCGGGTCGGTGCTGATCAGGGCTGCCTGAGGCTCGCCTGCAGCCATGACCCGCCGGATTCTCATTGTCGACGACGAGCCGAACATCGTCGCTTCGCTCGAGTTTCTCATGCGCGGTGACGATTACGACGTACTGGTTGCGCGCAATGGAGAGGAGGCCCTGCGGCTCGCGGAGCGCTTCCGGCCGGATCTCGTGCTGCTCGACGTGATGATGCCGCAGAGGAGCGGGTTCGAGGTGTGCCGGAGGATCCGCGAAAATCCTGCCCTTAGCGACATGAAGATTGTGATGCTCACCGCCAGGGGACGCGATGTCGAAAGGGAGAAGGGACTGAGAACGGGGGCGAACGCGTACGTCACGAAGCCGTTTTCCACCAAGGAACTCATGAACACGGTGCGCGGCTTGCTGCCAAGCAGCGGGTGAACGGTCCGATGGACGAAACCTCTCCCGACCAGCCGACCGCTTATGTGGTCGACGACGACGAGTCCATCCGCACTCTCTGGCGCTGGCTCATGGAGTCGAACGGCATCGCCGTGAGGACTTTCGCCACGGCGGCGGAGTTCATAGAGTCCTACAGCTACGGAGGCGCCGGCTGCCTCGTGTTGGATCTGAGGCTGCCTGGCATGAGCGGCTTGGAGCTGCAGGAGTATCTCAATGGCAGGGGCATCGAGATCCCGATCGTGTTCGTCACGGGACACGGCGACGTACCGGCTGCGGTGAGTGCACTCAAGGGCGGCGCAGTCGATTTCATCCAAAAGCCCTTCAGTCATCGGGAAGTCCTTGCGATTATCGCGAATGCTTTCCAGCGCGACGCCGCGCTCCGCGACAAGCGCGCGCGGCAATCGCGCATCGCCGGCCGCCTCGCGAACCTGACCGAGCGCGAGCGCGAGGTATTGCAGCGCATCATCGAAGGCAAGCCGAATAAGATCATCGCGAGCGAGCTCGACATCAGCGTGAAGACCGTCGAATTCCATCGCGCCAAAGTGATGGAAAAGGCGGGCGTGGACTCGGTGGCGGAGCTCGTTCAGGTTGCAATGCAGCAATCAGAGTAGCACCAGAACCTAGGGTTTTCCCTAATAGAAGTGAGCGGATCACCCGGCTAGCATCTCAGCGTTTCTCCGGGGGCTCATCCGAGGCTCTCGACAAAAGAGGAGGAGGGCACATGGCCGCACTTACGCCTGCGCAACGCGACGCCTACTGGAACAAGACTTCACGACTGATGTGGATCATCATGACGTTGTGGGTGATCTTCAGCTTCGTGATCCCCGCATTCGCAGTGCAGCTGAACCAGATCAAGTTCTTCGGTTTCCCGCTCGGCTTCTACATGGCGGCGCAGGGCTCGCTGATCTTCTACGTGGTGGTGTGCTTCTGGAACGCGAGCGCGCAGAACAAGATCGACCAAGAATTCGGCGTCGCCGAAGACTGACCGGGAGCGACCAACATGGCCAACCAAACCACCAACAAGGGGTTCGTCGACAACCTCGGCAAGATCTACGGCGTCTACGCCGGCGGCTTCATCGGCTTCGTCATCATCCTCGCGATCCTGGAGCAGATGGGGCTGCCGAACAAGGTGATCGGCTACTGCTTCGTGTTCCTGACCATCGGGGTGTACGCCTACATCGGCGTCATCTCGCGCACCTCCGAGATTTCCGAGTACTACGTGGCCGGGCGCGTGGTGCCGCCCTTCTTCAACGGCATGGCGACCGGCGCCGACTGGATGAGCGCGGCCTCGTTCATCTCGATGGCCGGCGGCCTCTACCTCGGCGGCTTCGGCGGCCTGGGCTACGTGCTGGGCTGGACCGGCGGCTACGTGCTGGTCGGCGTGCTGCTCGCGCCCTACCTGCGAAAGTTCGGCCAGTTCACCGTGCCCGACTTCCTCGGCGTGCGCTACGAGGGCAACACCGCGCGCATCTGCGGCGTGGTGGTGCTGTTCAGCGCGTCGTTCACCTACATCGTCGCGCAGACCTTCGGCATCGGCATCATCACCTCGCGCTTCCTCGGCATCCCGTTCGAGGTGGCGATCTTCGTCGGGCTGCTCGGCATCCTGGTGTGCTCTATGCTCGGCGGCATGCGCGCGGTGACCTGGACCCAGGTGGCGCAATACATCATCCTGATCATCGCCTACCTGATCCCGGTGGTCTGGCTATCCACCAAGCTTTTCGGCAATCCGATCCCGGAGCTCGCCTACGGGCAGGTGCTGGAGCAGATCGCCGTGCTCGAGCAGAAGCTCGGCATCCTCAAGCCGCACGCGGCGGCCTACGTCGACGCCAAGGGCCAGTTCAGCTGGGTCGAGTTCAACAACTTCTGGGCGCTCACCCTGACCCTGATGATCGGCACCGCGTCGCTGCCGCACATCCTGATGCGCTACTTCACCACGCCGAACGTCAAGGACGCGCGCACCTCGGTAGGCTGGAGCATCTTCTTCATCTTCCTGCTGTACTTCACGGCGCCCGCCTACGCCGCGTTCGCCAAGCTCGAGGTCTATACCAACGTCATCGGCCAGAACATCAACGCGCTACCGGCGTGGGTGCAGAACTGGTCGCAGGTCGGCGGCCTGCTCACGATCAAGGACGGCAACGGCGACGGCATCCTGCAGTTGAGCGAATTCATCATCAACCAGGACATCATCGTTCTGTCGATGCCGGAAATCGCGGGCCTGCCCTACGTGATTTCGGGGCTGGTCGCCGCGGGCGGCCTGGCGGCGGCGCTCTCCACCGCGGACGGGCTGCTGCTCGCCATCGCCAACGCGCTCAGCCACGACGTCTACTACAAGCTGATCGACCCGAAGGCCTCCACGATGCGCCGCCTGGTTGTGGCGCGGGTGCTGCTCGTCGTGGTCGCCATCATCGGCGCGGCGGTGGCCGGCACGCGGCCCGCGGGCATCATTCAGATGGTCGCGTGGGCATTCTCGCTCGCCGCGGCGGGCCTCTTCGCGCCGCTGGTGCTCGGCATCTGGTGGAAGCGCACCACGGCGGCGGGCGCCATCGCCGGCATGATCGTCGGCTTCGGCGTGTGCCTGTACTACCTCATCGGCACGCGCTACTTCGACATGGAGCTGTGGTTCGGCATACGCAACATCTCAAGCGCCTTGTTCGGCCTGCCGCTCGCGTTCCTGGTGACCTGGGTGGTCAGCCTGATGACCGAGGCGCCGTCCAAGGATATGCAGGAGTTCGTGGATTCAATCCGCGTTCCCAAGGGCGAGCTGCACTGGGTCGCCGGCCAGGCACACGAGTAGACGCCCCAGCCACACTGCTTCGAAAGGCCCGCCTCACGCGGGCCTTTCGTTTTGCGTAGAATTGCACTTCCATGCCAGAGACTCTCATTCGCCCTGTGGTACTCGCTGCCGCGCTTGCTCTCGCGCTGGCCGGTTGCGCCAGGGGCAAGGACGACCAGGCGGCCTACGACGTCTGCCTGGCGGCCGCCAAGAAGGACTCGAAGTTCGCCAAGGCGAGCTTCGCCTCGAAGGAGCAATCGAACATCCAGGGATCCACGGGCGACTCCGGTATCCGCGTCAACATCCCCTACGAGCTCGACGGCAAGAAGGGGCTGTACCAGTGCATCGCCGACAAGCAGATCGACGGCACCTACAAGGTGACGTTCTAGGCGAGCAGCTGCCTCACCAACTCGGCGGCGGCGAAGCGCCGCTGCATCTCCGCGCTCACCGCGATCATGCGGAAGCGGACCGCGCCGTACACCACCTCCTCGTCGAGCTCGCGGTAGCTGATATGGATCGGCAGCGTGTCGAACAGTCTCTTGGCCGAATGATCGGCGACATCCAGGGCCGTGCGCGGCTCGGTGAGGCTTGCGGCCCTGAAGCGCTGGACGAACGAGTCGGTCGCGTCACCCCAGCCGTGCGCCCGGTGCGCCGGAGGGGGCAGCGCAGCCAGAACGGCCGAATGCAGCGCGATGAGCGCCTCGCATAGCCGGGGACGTTGTTCAGCCGTGACATGCGGGCGGAGCAGTCCCTCGGCGACGATGAGCAGGTCGCCAAGCACGGCGGCAAACGTTTCCCAGCGGCACACGTCGAGGGCGTCGAGAAAAGGTTTTTCCGTGAACAAGGCGTAGCTCGCCAGCCCCGTCTTGCCGCGGCAATAGTCGATCGCGCACTTCTGGGCGATGAGCGCGGCGCGCTCCTCCAGAAAGATCCTCAGCGCGCCGGGGGTGGCGATAGGCGGCGGCCGCAAGTATGCGTGCAGGCGTGCAAGGAGACTTGTCATAACGAAGCTTCCTGACCCCAGGAGTTTCCGGCCGCTGGGTGATGGGTTTCATGGTAGCAGAGGGTGTAACATCGCAGCCATGCAAAGTCAGGATATCTGGTGGTCGTACCTGTACTTCCATCTGCCGAACTACGCGTTCTCGGTGTTGTTCTGGACGCTGATCGGACGGTTCATGTTCGCGATCTTCCTGCCGCCGGACTCGCCCAACTACATCTACCGCTGGTTCCGACGCCTGACCAACTGGCTGATGCGACCGGTGGCGTACATCACGCCCTCGATCATGCCGCCGCTGGTGCTCGCGCCGATCGCCGCGTTCTGGGTGGCCATGGCTCGGGTCGCGTTTTTCATGGTGATGCATGGTGCAGGCTTGACCCCGCGCGTAGTGACGTAGAGGAGAAGTCACGGATGCTGGATCGCCAGACGCTACTCTTCATGGTCGTCGGCCTATGCATCGTGAACGGAATTTTCTCGCCGTATGTCCAAATCACTTGGCGTATCGCGGTCGTGATAATGCCGGAACTTTTCCCGCGCACGCAGGAGTGGGCGTTGTTCTGGGGCTCAGTGTTGCTGTCCAGTATGACGCTACTCTTCAGCGGTGTGCCTGCCGCGCTCTATGAACGCCTGGTCGAGAGCAAGCCGGATAGCGTCGCCTCGATGTGGATTTGGCTGGCCGGCGCGGCCGTGTTGAGCTTTCCTGCCGTTCAGAGAGGACTTTAGTTGCATCATTCTTGGCGAGGGGGCGAGCTTGACCTTATAATCCGCGCTCCCTTCCCGGGCGTTCCAGACTCCGGAACGCCCGCCCAGGCCAAGTAGCTCAGTTGGTAGAGCAGCGGACTGAAAATCCGTGTGTCGGCGGTTCAATTCCGTCCTTGGCCACCAGATTTCGCGCGCGGCGAAGCCGGGCGCAGAATCCTCCAAGGGGGGATTCCGCCCTTGGCCACCATTTCTCAATAGGATCGGATTCCCACCTACGGTGACATAGGGAATTCCCTACAGCCAAAACCGGGAAACGCCTGATTGTTCCGACTCAGCTCATGGCGGTAGATTGGAGACTGCCGCGCGAAGGCAAGCTCGAATGCCGGGGATTCGTTTCGCGACTGCCCGTGCATCCTCGCGTAAAATGGATCGAGCCGGGAGATCGTCGGCGAGGAACTCCAGGAAACATGCACAGGCTGCCTCGTTCCCCGCAAACGTCGCAAGCTCCGCAAATGCAAGGCGTCCCATCTGGGGTTTCGGTTGCGTACAATTGAGAGGGAGCGTCATGAAGGACAAGACAGCCGAGGTGCAACTGTCGAGCGAGGGCAAGACGGTCCGCCTGGTTTTCCCTGCTGACTTCGGGATCGGCGCCGCGAAGGTCTTCGTGGCGGTCGTGGGCCGCGCGCTGCGCAGGAAGCCCCAGTTGCTCGTTCTCGATGCCGGAGCGCTGGAACGCGTGGACGCCGCGGCACTGCAGGCCTTGGTGGTGGCCTGGCAGGCGGCGAAGGATGCAGGCATCACCGTGCGCTGGCAAGGCTGCGGTGCAAACCTCGTCTCCGGCGCAAGACTGGTCGGGCTGGCCGCCGCCACGGGAATCGAGCCATGAGCACGGCTTCCATCAAGTTCAAGGCCCATCGCGACCGGCTTTGGCCGCTGATGCTGGTGCTCGCGGTGCCGTGGGTCTGGGCCGCGTTCCTCATTCCGTGGTGGGTCAGTCTGGGGGCCAGCCTGCTCGTGCCGCTTGTCGCCGTGGCGACCGTCATCTACGTCTTTCCTTCGCCTGCCTCGCCGCGCAGAGCGAACGACAACGCGGCACTGACGAACGAACAGATCGAAAAGATGCGCGGCGCGTCCTCCGGACTGCACAATTTGCTCGGCCGCTGGTCCACGGTCTCCAGCGATGCCCGCGTCAGCCTGCAAGAGGTCCAGCAGCATGTCGACGACGTAGCTGCGCAAACCGAGACCGCGGTGGTCGAGATCACCAATAGCTTCATCGGAATTACCCGCAAGACGCGCTCCCAAATGGACTTCGCGCTGAGCCTGCTGCAGCAGACCCAAAGCACCGACCAGCAATCAGGCGAGGCGAAGGAGGATCTATCGTTGCCCCAATACATACGCGCATCCGAGGCCATGCTCGGTTCGCTCACGTCGCATCTGCAGCATTTTTCCGAAGCGTCGCTCGAATTGGTGAGCAGGCAGGAGCGCATCCGCGAGCAGGCGCGCCGCATCGACGACCAGCTGGATCAGATGGCCTCGATGGCCAAGCAACTCGGCGTGCTGGCTCTGAACACTTCAACGGTGGGCGAAGGCTCGGTCAAACGCGATTTCGTGGGGATGGCCGACAAAGTCCGGGCGCTCAGCCAGACGGCCAACGATCTCACGCGAGACGTGCGGCAGTCCCTGGAGAAGATCAAGGACGAGATAACCGAAGCCTACGCCGCGATCAAGAACGTGGCGCAGGAAGCGCGCGCCACCGGCGAGCAGGTCGCCGGAGAGGTCGGCCAGTTGAGCACCGGGATGCTCGACAAGAACCGCCAGGTTGCGGAGATACTCGACCGCATCAACGCCGTAGGACTGGAAATCGAGCGGGACATCAATCAGGTCATCATTTCGATGCAGTTCCAGGACATCACACGGCAAAAGCTGCAGCGTCTCAAGGACCCGGTCGTGAAGGACGTGCTCGACGCGCTGAATTCTCTTTCTGCGGAGACGCACCTTGCTCATCAGCGGCTGAACACCCGGACGGTGGAGGCAACCGGCGGCACCGGCGCGGCGCCCTTCAGGGTAGCCAAAGGCGGCACGACCACGACCGTGACCACGCCGGAGGACAAGAAGGCACCCGCCGAGCACAAACGGCCCGCCGCACCCGACGACAAAGTGGAACTGTTCTGACTGGAGAATCCAGATGGCTCTGATACTCGCGGTTGATGACTCGGTCACGATGCGACAGATGGTGACCTTCACTCTGACAAATGCCGGGCATCAGGTTCTCGAGGCGGAAAGCGGCGATGAGGCGCTCAAGCTCGCGAAGAGCAACAAATTCGATCTCGTTATCACCGACGTCAACATGCCGGGGATGAACGGCCTTGACCTGGTGCGCGCGCTTCGCGCCCTGCCGGAATGCAAGTTCACTCCGGTTCTCGTCCTTACCACCGAGGCCGGCGCAGAAATGAAGGAGCAAGGCAAGGCTGCGGGAGCCACGGGTTGGATCGTCAAGCCCTTCAATCCCGAAGTGCTTCTTTCCGTGCTGAAAAAAGTGCTCAATTGAGGCTTAGCTGAGGTTCCAGATGGCGCGAATAATGATCGTCGATGATGTGGCCACGATACGACAGATCGTCTCATCGGTGCTTAAGGACGTGGGCTACAAAGTGATCGAGGCCGCAAGCGCGGAGGAGGCTCTCGCGCTGGCTGAAGTGAAACGCTCTCACCTCGTCGTCACGGACGTAAACATGCCGGGGAAAAGCGGACTGGACCTGATCACGGCGTTGCGCGCGGTCAAGACCTACGACAAGACACCGATCGTGATCCTCGCCAAGGATGCGAACGACGAAAACATCCAGAAGGCGCAGGGGCTGGGTGCGGTTGGATGGATTGCTAAACCCTTTACCCCGGAGAGCCTGCTCGCGACGATCAACCAGATCCTCGTTGACCACTATGTCCGTTGATCTCAAACGCTTCCATGCCACTTTCTTCGCCGAAAGCTACAAGGGCCTGGACCGAATGGAGGCGGACCTGCTTCGCCTCGAGCGCGATGGGCCGGATGAGGAACTGCTGAATTCGATCTTCCGGGCTGTCCACTCGGTGAAGGGATCGGGAGGAAGCCTCGGGTTTCGGGAAATCGCCGAATTCAGCCATGAGCTGGAGTCGGTACTCGACGAGATTCGCAAAGGTCGATCGAGCGTCACGCCGCGTACCTCCGAGCTGCTTCTGTCGGCTCTGGATTGCCTGCGCAGCCTGCTGCGCGATGCCGAGCGTGAACGCTCACCCGATGAAGCACGCAGGACACTAATGAAGGACGTGCTTTCCGAGCTGGTCGAGGAGGCCGGCCTGGCGACCTCGAAGGCAGCGGCAGTGAGCACATCGCGTGAACCCGCTCACGCGCCGGGCAAGCGGCACATCCGCATCAGCTTCCGTCCGTACCCGAGAATTTTCTATTCCGGCAACGATCCGCTGCGCCTGTTCCGCGCTCTCGCCGAACTCGGCGAGTTGAACGTGAAGGCCGACCTCGATGGGCTACCCGATCTTAGACATTTCGATCCGGAGTGCTGCTATCTGACTTGGACGCTGGAGCTGCGTACCGACGCGCCCCGCGAGCAGGTGCTGGACGCTTTCGAATGGGTGAAAGACGAATGCAAGCTCGACTACACGGAACTCGATGCTCCCGCCGTCCCCGAGGCCGACTCCGGGCTCCGGCTGCAACGCAGGAAGCTCGAGCGGCGCCAGCAGGACCGTCGCGTCTCAGGGCGCCGTGCCGTCGACCTGGAGACGCAGGAACAATTTGCCACGAGCATCCACGTCAGCATCGAAAAAGTCGACAAGTTGGTCAACCTCGTCGGGGAATTGGTGATCAACCGGACCATTCTGCGCGATCTTGCCGAAAACTTTTCCATGAACCGGCTCGAGCAGCTCACGGCCGCGCTCGCGCAGCTCGAGCGCAATACGCGCGATTTGCAGGAAAGCGTCATGGCGGTGCGCATGCTGCCGGTGAGTTTCGTGTTCGGCCGGTTTACGCGTCTGGTGCGCGACTTCTGCCAGTCAAGCGGCAAGAGAGTCGATCTGCAGATCTCCGGTGAGCAGAGCGAACTGGACAAGACCGTGATCGAGAAGCTCGTCGATCCGCTGACCCACCTCGTGCGCAACGCGCTCGATCACGGTGTTGAAATGCCGGAAGTCCGGCGCGCCGCCGGCAAGCCGGAGACCGCGACTCTTGCCCTGCACGCCCAGCACAAAGGCGGGAGCATCGAAATCCACATTCGGGACGACGGACAGGGGCTGAATTTCGACAAGATCCGCGCCCGAGCCGTCGAGCGGGGACTGATCGCCGCGGGCAGCGAACCGGACGAGGCAGCGCTCACCGAAATGATTTTTGCCCCGAGCTTCTCGACTTCGGATTCGGTGAGTGACCTGTCGGGTCGCGGCGTGGGGCTGGATGTGGTGCGGCGCAATTTGGCGAGCCTCGGCGGCAACGTGGACGTAATCAGCCGGCGCGGCGAAGGCGCGACATTTGTCCTGCGCTTGCCGCTCACGCTCGCGATTCTCGACGGCATGTCGGTCGGCGTCGGTCCCGAGACCTACATCATTCCGCTCAGCTTCATCATCGAGTGCATCCAGCCTGAGCCGGGCCAGGCCAAGAGCATCTCGGGCCGGGGCGCGGTGTTCGAGGTCCGCGGCGAATATGTGCCGTTTATCGAGCTTGGACGTTTACTGAACACAGGTGGTGCGGCCGGCGTGGACTCGGGGATCGTGGTCGTGCTGGAGGCGGAAGGGAAGAAAGTGGCGGTGCTGGTGGACTCGCTGCTCAGCCAGGACCAGGTCGTGATCAAGAGCCTTGAAGCGAACTATCGCAAAGTGCCGTACATCGCCGGAGCGATGATCATGGGCGAGGGTAAGGTCGTCTTGATTCTCGACGTGAACGCCGTGGTGCGTTCTGTGCGGGACTGACAGACTCCGAACGTCCCGGCCATGCGGATTGGATTCACCCTGACAGCATGAAAACCCTGATCGCGCCGGCTGTGGCCTTCATGAAATTGTTCACGACGCCGCAGCGCTTTCTCGTGATGACCCTCGCGTACAGCGCGCCGCTGCCGACAGCCTTGTATTTTCTTCTGAACCGGTCCGGAGAAATCCGCGACATCACTCTTCTGGTGCTGATCGTATCCGGTCATCTCTTCACGCTCTATCTTGTGTTGTGCTGGCACGTGCAGGTGAACCGCGGCTTTCGCAACGTGCGGGAGGTCATCGATCGTCTGAGCAAGGGCGACCTTCAATATCGCAGCGAGAAGGGACATCGCGGGTTGGTCTGGGGTCTGGCCTACCAACTGGGCGACCTGAGCGCGAATCTGGCGGCGATATTCGCTCAGGTTCAGGCGAGCGCGCGGGCGATCGATGGTGCCTCGAAGGAGGTCGCGGCGGGGCATGTGAACTTGTCGCAGAGGACCGAGGAGCAGGCCTCGACGCTGGAGCAGACGGCCTCGGGGATGGAGGAGCTGGCGGCGACGGTGAAGCAGAACGCCGATAACTGCCAGTTGGCGAGCGGTCTTTCGAAGAGCGCGAGCGAAGTGGCGCAAAAGGGGGCGCAGACGGTGCACCGTGCGGTGGATCGCATGGGGCTGATCGACAAGAGTTCCAGGAAGATCGTGGACATCATCGGGGTGATCGAGGGGATTGCCTTTCAGACCAATATCCTCGCGCTCAATGCGGCGGTGGAGGCGGCGCGCGCAGGCGAGCAGGGGCGCGGGTTTGCGGTGGTGGCGAGCGAGGTGAGGAGTCTGGCGCAGAGGAGCGCTCAGGCGGCCAAGGAGATCAAGGCGCTGATCGAGGACTCGGTGGGCAACGTGGCCGAGGGGGGGAAGCTCGTGGGTGAGGCGGGCAAGATCATCACCGAGATCGTGGTGAGTGGGCAGCAGGTGAACGAGCTCATTGGGGAGGTTGCGGTGGCCTCCCGGGAGCAAAGCGCGGGGGTGGAGGAGATCAACAAGGCGATCGTGCAGATGGAGCACGTGACGCAGCAGAACGCGGCGCTGGTGGAGCAGGTCACTGCGGCGACGCTGTCCTTCGAGGAGGAAGCCAAGCGGCTGGCCGCCGCGGTAGGCCGGTTCAAAATCGCGGGCGTCAAGGGCGAGACCGCGGCGATCCCGGTCACGTCCGCTGCTGAAATGGGGTCGAAGCCCATCGCGCGGCGTATCGCTCAGAAGGCCGCCGCGAGGAGAACGCGATGAAGGCTTTTTGGGCGCCGGGAAACCTGTTCTTGACGACCTTTTCCGCGCCGCAGCGGATGATACTGACCGCCCTGCTTTTCAGTCTGCCGCTGCTTGGTGCTCTTTACCTGCTGCACGGGCAGATGGCATGGGGCGAGACGGGGATGGTGCTGATCATTGCCGTCTATGGGTTCGCGAGCTATCAGCAGGTGGGCCATTTCGTGCTGGTGACGACCGGCTATCGCGATGTCGGGGAGGCCGTCGAGCACCTGAGCAAAGGCGACCTCGCGCACCGCACCGAAGCTACCGAAGGCGGCGAGACGGGAGCTCTGTTCGATTCGGTGCAGGCCATGAGCGCTGAGCTGGCGGGGATATTCGCTCAGGTTCAGGCGAGCGCGCGGGCGATCGATGGTGCCTCGAAGGAGGTCGCGGCGGGGCATGTGAACTTGTCGCAGAGGACCGAGGAGCAGGCCTCGACGCTGGAGCA